>TARA_R110000850_G_scaffold151735_4_pt1 | contig 38566 bp, 33 predicted proteins | sample TARA_R110000850 | Tara Oceans TARA_R110000850 (sample SAMEA4397586) | marine metagenome | biome: Polar Biome; feature: [SRF] surface water layer (ENVO:00010504); material: water (ENVO:00002006), including particulate matter (ENVO:01000060) such as... | depth 5 m
GAGCATCGGCAAGCTCGGCCTGCAGCTTCTCGACGCGCTCGACAACGAGGCCGTCTCCGGCTGGATCCGGGGCGCGATCGGCGGCAACCTGCGCCGCTTCGAGCTGGCGCCGCTGGTGGGCCGCGTGCTCGACCGCTCGATCGACGAAGGCCGGCTGCAGCCGCTGGTCGATTCGGGGATCACGTGGCTCGCGCGCGTGCTCGATCAAAACGAAGGGCTGATCCGCGATCTCGTGGAGGCGCGGACGATGTGGCTGCTGCGGCTGGCCTCGCTCGACGAGCGGCTGGCGAACTCGATCATCGAGGCCTTGCGGCGGCTGCTGAACGAGATGTCGGCCGATCCTGAGCACCCGCTGCGCCTGAAGGTGATGGTGGCGCTGAAGGACCTCGCGTTCGACATGCAGTTCGAATCGGAAACGCAGGCGCGCATCGAGACGCTGAAGCTCGAGGTAATCGACAATCCCGAACTTGGCGGTTTCCTCGACGGCATCTGGACGAACGCCAAGACATCGCTGCGCGCGTCGCTCGCCGACCCGGAGCAGGCGCTCGCGGGGCGCGTCGGAGAGGCCGCGCGCCATATCGGCAAGACCATCGAGAACGACCCGGTGCTGCGGAACGCGCTCAACAAATACGCGCGGCGCGCGATCGTGGGCGTTGTCGCCGATTACGGCGATGAGCTTGTGCGCATCGTTTCGGACACCGTGCGGAGCTGGGACGCGGATACCGTCACCGAGCGCGTCGAAGCCGCAGTGGGCCGCGACCTGCAGTTCATCCGCATCAACGGCACGCTGGTCGGCGGGCTCGTCGGCCTCACCATCCATGCGGTGACGGAGTTGCTTTAGGCTACGCCGCCTTCAGCGCGCCGCACGCACGCTGGATGCGGGCGCAGGCGTCTTCCAGAAGTTCCGTCGAGGTCGCATAGGAGATGCGGAACGCGGGCGAAACGCCGAACGCGCCGCCATGCACCACCGCGACACCCTCTGCCTCCAGCAGATAGCCCGCGACGTCTTCGTCGGTTGCGAGCGTCGTGCCCGAGGGCGTCTTGCGGCCGATGAGGCCCGTGCAGTCCGGATAGACGTAGAAGGCGCCGTCGGGCGTCGCGCACTTCAGGCCGTCGGTCTGGTTCAGCATCGAGACGACGAGGTCGCGGCGGCCACGGAAGGTTTCGACGCGCGCCTTCAGGAAATCCTGCGGGCCGTTCAGCGCTGCCGTCGCTGCGGCCTGCGCGATGGCGCAGGGGTTCGTGGTCGACTGCGACTGGATCTTGGCGATCGCCTTGATGAGCTGCGCGGGGCCGCCCGCGAAGCCGATGCGCCAGCCGGTCATCGAATAGGCCTTGGACGCGCCGTTCACAGTGAGCGTGCGGTCGTAAAGGTCAGGGCAAACGTCGGCGATCGTTGCGAATGCGATGTCGTAGATGATGTGCTCGTACATATCGTCCGAGAGGATCCACACGTGCGGATGACGGCGCAGAACCTCGCCGAGCGCGGCGATTTCATCGCGCGTGTAGACGGCGCCGGTGGGGTTCGAAGGCGAATTCAGGATCAGCCAGCGCGTTTTCGGCGTGATCGCCGCTTCAAGCTGCGCGGGCGTGATCTTGAAGCCCGCCTCGATCCCGGCTGAGATGAACACCGGCTTCGCGCCGCAGAACTGCACGATATCGGGGTAGGACACCCAATAGGGCGCGGGCACGATCACCTCGTCGCCGGGGTTGAGCGTCACGAGCAGCGCGTTGAAGATCGTGTGCTTGCCCCCGACGTTCACCGTGACCTGATCGAGACCGTAATCGAGGTTGTTGTCGCGCTTGAACTTGCCGCGCACGGCTTCCTTGAGCGCGTTGGTGCCATCGACGTTGGTGTATTTGTTCTGTCCGCCGCGAATGGCCGCGATGGCGGCCTCGGCGACGAAATCCGGCACCGGCATGTCCGGCTCGCCCGCGCCGAGACCAATGACATTCCGCCCCGCCTCTTTGAGCGCCGCCGCCTTCTGCGTGACGACGAGCGTGGGGGATGGCTGGATGCGCTGGATGGCGTCGGAGAGGAAGGTCATCGGGAGGCTCCGCATGAGAGGTGCGCGGGCCTCTTAGAATCACTCGCCTGCGGGGGCAACCAGCGCGGCGCGAAAAAGTCCGCGCAGCGCATTTCCAAGCAGGAATCCATCTTCGAGATCGGCGCGCGTGAGAGACGCCTCTCGGGCTGCGCCCGTTTCGAGAAGGTGGCGGCGGAGCACGCCGGGAAGGAGGCCGTCCGACGCTGGAGGCGTCAGCAGCACGCCGCCCTGCTCCACGAACAGGTTGGTGAAGCTGCCCTCGGTGAGGCGGCCGTCGCTGCGCTCGAAGATCACCTCATCCATGCCGGAGGCGCGGCGGGCAGCGTCGTAGAAGGCGCGGTCGCTCGTCTTGTGCGCGAGGCGGGGATCGCCGGGCATCACCGGCAGCGGCACGATGGCGGCGCGCGCCGAAGCGGGCGGGGCGGGCGGGGGCGTGCAGCTCACCGCCGCCGCTCCGCCTGCCGCCAGCACCAGCTTGATGCGTGCAGGCGCTCTCAGCGCGCCGACAGCGGCCTGCAGCAGGTTGCGGACCTCGTGCCGATCGAAGCGGAAATCATGCCACGCGGCGGATTGCTCCAGCCGCTCGAGATGCAGCGATAGATGGGCGATGCCCTCGTCGGGCGTGAAGCCCATCGTTTCGATGAGGTGGAACGGCCGTCCCGACGCGCTGACGAACGCCATCTTCTCTCCGCACTCGCGCCACTCGGACACAGCGTCGCTATCAGCGACAATGCCCGATCCAATGCCCATTGTGACGTTTTGGTTCCGAATTTCAATCGTGCGGATCGCGACATTGAAATGCGCGGCGCCGGATCCGATCGCGCCGATCGACCCCGTGTAGACCCCGCGCGGGCGCGCCTCGACCGTGTCGATCACCTCCATCGCGCGGATCTTGGGTGCGCCGGTGATGGAGCCGCAAGGGAACAGGGCCTCCAGCACATCGAAGGCGTCGAGGCCCTGGCGGAGCCGTGCCTCCACCGTCGTCGTCATCTGGTGGACCGTGGGATAGCGCTCGACCGCGAACGCATCCCGCACCGTCACCGAGCCCGCCTCGGCAACGCGCGCGAGGTCGTTTCGGATGAGATCGGTGATCATCAGGTTTTCGGCGCGATTCTTGGGGTCGGCGGCGAGCGCGGCGGCCATGGCGGCATCCTCCGCCGCGAGCGGTCGGCGCGGCGCGGTGCCTTTCATCGGGCGTGTTTCGAGCGCGCCGCGGGAGAGCCTGAAGAACAGCTCGGGCGAGAAGGAGAGAATCCATTCCTGTCCGGTGAAAACGACGGCACCGTGGCCCATGCGCTGGGCGCGCCGCAGCCGGGCATAGAGCGCGAGCGGATGGCCTTCGATTCCCAGGCGGGTGGGGAAGGTGAGGTTGGCCTGGTAGATGTCCCCCGCTTCGATCAGCGCTTTCACCTCCGCGAGCGCGGCGGTGTATTGCGCCGCGTCCAGACCGGGCTTCGGCGTCGATACGCCCGAGGGGCGCCCGGAGACGCCGCCAAGCAGCGTTTCGGGCGGCACCATCTGCGGCGCATCGAAAACGCCGAACCAGATGAGCGGCGTTTCGGTGCTGCGCTCGGGTATTGCGGAAAGGCGCGGCTCCAGCGCGTGTCCGGCCTCGTAGGCGAGAAAACCCGCGACGTGACGACCGGCATCGACGTGCCGCCGCAGCGCGGCAAGCACGGGGGGGACCTCGTCCCGCCGTGCCGCCGTGATGATCTCGTGCGCGCCGCTGTAGAGCGCCAGCGGGCGCGTGCCGTCGCCGCGCGCATCGTCGAGCGCCACGAAGGGCGCGCTCAGCATGACGACACCGGTTGCCGGGAACCCGGCGGAATCGGTAGAGTGGCGGAAGTGAAAAAACGAAGCGTCATGGTCCGGGGGTGGTTCTTAGCAGGTCTTGCCGCGCTTGCCGCAAGCCTTCTCCCGCATGATGCCCGCGCGGCCGCAGTCGAAGCGCCGGCCGCGCTGACGGTGAGCGGCGTTCCCGCCGTGCCCGTGACGTTGATGGAGCAGGCGAAGCCCTATCTCGAATATCGCTCGGCGCGGCTGCTCGGCTGGCACCCGGTGCGGCGATCGGTGCTGATCGGCGCGCGGCTCGACGACAACCGCCAGCTTTACGAGGTTTCTGTGCCCGGCGCCGCGCCGCGACAGCTCACCTTCGGCGAGGAGCCGGTGATCGCGGGAGAGTTCGCGCCGGTTTCGGGCGATGTGACGCTGGCGCTCGCGGACCGGCAGGGCGACGAGCAGTATCAGATCTTCCGCGTCGACGATGGCCGCATGGTGAGCCTGACTGGCGAAGACGGGCGCAACCTCGGCATCCGCTGGACGGCGGACGGCAAGCGCATCGGCTATTCGACGACACGGCGCACCGGCCTCGACACCGACCTCCACATCATGGACCCGCGCGACCCCGCGACCGACCGGCTGGTGATGGAAGGGCGGGGCGGCGGCTGGAGCTTCGCAGACTTCTCCGCGGACGGAAAACACGCGCTTCTCTACAACTACATCTCCGTCGCGATCAGCCGATTGTTCGAAATCGACCTCGAAACGCGCCAGCTTCGGGCGCTGGTGCCGCCGACCGCAGAGCCCTTCGCCTTCGGATCGTCGCGCTATGCGCCGGGGGGACGCATTTTCGCCGTCTCCGATTTCGGTGCGGAGCACCGCTATCTGGCCGAGATCGACCGGGTGACGGGCCTGCCGCGTCGGCTCAATCCTGAAACCGACTGGTCCGTGGAGGATTTCCGTATCGACCCCGAGGGGCGTTTCCTTGCCTATGTTGTGAACGAGAACGGCCTGTCGCGGCTTCGCCTTCTCGATCTCGCGACCGGGCGGATTCGCGCCGCGCCCCCGCTTCCGGGGGGTATCCTCACGGGGCTGTCGATCGCGCCGTGGGGCGAGGTCGGTTTTTCGCTGACAAGTGCGTCCGGGCCGGGCGATGTATGGTCGTTCGACCCCGACCGGCTTGAACTCACGCGCTGGACGGAGAGCGGCGCGGACCTGCCGCCGGGCGTCGAGCCCGAGATCGTCACCGTGAAGAGCTTCGACGGTCTGCTTGTCTCAGGGTTGCTCTACCGGCCCGATCCGGCCCGCTTTCCGGGGCCGCGCCCGCTGGTGATGGTGTTTCATGGCGGGCCGGAGGGGCAGTCCCGACCCGGTTTTCTCGGCCGTAGCAATCACATGGTGAACGCGCTCGGTGTCGCGCTGTTTTTCCCGAACGTGCGGGGGTCTACCGGTTACGGGAAGCGTTTCGTCGCGCTGGATGATGGCCCGTTCCGCCGGGAGGACGCGGTGCGTGACGTGGGCGCGTTCCTGAAACGCCTGCGCCATGATTCGCGCATCGACCGCACACGTATGGCGGTGAGCGGGGCCTCTTACGGCGGTTACATGACGCTCGCTGCGCTGATCCGCTATCCCAAGGACTTCCGTGCAGGCGTCAGCATCGTCGGGATTTCCGATTTCGTGACCTTCCTCGAAGGCACCGGCGAGTATCGCCGCGACCTCCGCCGCCTCGAATACGGAGACGAGCGCGATCCCGCTGAGCGGCGCAAGCTGAAGGCGATCTCGCCGCTCACAAAGGTGAACAAGATTCGCGCGCCCCTGTTGGTGATCACGGGAGCGAACGACCCGCGCGTGCCGCCTTCGGAGGCGGACCAGATCGTCGCGGCGCTCCGCGCGCGCGGCGGGACGGCGTGGCACGTCGTCGCGGCGGACGAAGGGCATGGCTTCGAGAAGAAGCCGAATGCCGACTATCAGTTTCTGGCGACTGTGCTGTTCTGGCAACGCTACCTGCTGGGCACCGCTGCCGATGCCCTTGCAAGCCGTTGACATTCCACCCTTGCGGGCCGCATTGCTGCGCGCATGACGTCAGAGTCTCGCCCCCTCGCCGCAGCGATCGTTCCGGTCACGCCGCTGGAGCAGAACTGCACGTTGCTCTGGTGCACGCGCACCATGCGCGGCGCGTTCGTCGATCCGGGCGGCGACCTCGACAAGCTGAAAGCGGCGGCGGCGCAGTACGGTGTCACCATCGAAAAGCTGCTGGTGACGCACGGCCATATCGATCACTGCGGGCTTACGGGCGTGCTTGCTGCCGAACTCGGCGTGCCGATCGAGGGGCCGCACCCCGACGACAAGTTCTGGATCGACATGGCAAGCAGCGTCGGCCAGCAATACGGCATCACCGGCGCTGCCTCGTTCACGCCCGACCGTTGGCTTTCCGGCGGCGACAGCGTGACGGTGGGCGAGCTGACGCTCAACGTTTATCACTGCCCCGGCCATACGCCTGGCCACGTGATCTTCCATCATCCCGAAAGCCGCCTCGCCATCGTCGGCGACGTGCTGTTCCAGGGGTCTATCGGCCGCACGGACTTTCCGAAGGGCAACCACCAGGCGCTGATCGACTCGATCCGCACGCAGCTCTGGCCGCTCGGCGACGAGACCGCGTTCGTGCCGGGGCACGGCCCGATGTCCACGTTCGGGCAGGAGCGGCAATCGAATCCGTTCGTCGCGGATGCGGTTCTGGCGCGCGCCTGATATAGACGAACCGTGCAACAGAAAGCCCACTTGCATCGCGGCGGTGAATCGCTATGTTCGCGCGCTCAACCGAATCCGGCGGGTTTCCGGGGCAATTTCTATTGTCCTGAAAGGCTGGCTGGTACACGAAAATCCACGTTGAAAGTAACAGGTGCCGCATGGCTGTCCCTAAGAGAAAAACCTCGCCGTCGCGGCGGAATATGCGTCGTAGCCATCATGCGCTCAGCGCAACGACGTTCCAGGAATGCCCGAACTGCGGCGAGCTCAAGCTTCCGCACAACGTGTGTGGAGCCTGCGGCTTCTACAACGGTCGAGAGGTTGTCGAAGCCGGCGCCTAAACCGGTGGACAACGCTTTGGGGGGTGTCCGATGACGGCCGCGCCTGTCATCGCGCTTGACGTCATGGGTGGCGACGGCGGTCCGGCAGTGACCATCGCCGCCGCCGAAATTGCACGCACGCGCCACCCCAATATCCGCTTCCGGCTGTATGGTCGCGAGGACGCGATCCGTGCCGAGCTGGCGAAAGCGCCGCTCGTTGCGAAGGACGCGGCCGTCATCCATACAGATGGCGAAATCCTCGGCACCGACAAGCCGAGCCAGGTGCTCCGCCGCGCGCGCCATTCCTCGATGGGCCTTGCCGTCGACGCCGTAAAGGCGGGGGAGGCGCACGCCGCCGTCTCTGCCGGGAACACCGGCGCGCTGATGGCGATCGCCAAGCTCGGCCTGCGTACCATGCCCGGCATCGACCGGCCCGCGCTCGCCGCGCTGCTGCCGACCGCCAAGACCGATTCCGTGATGCTCGACCTCGGCGCCAATGCCGAGTGCGACGCCGAGAACCTCGTCCAGTTCGCCGTGATGGGCGCCGCCTTCGCGCGCACCGTGCTCGGCCTTGCCTCGCCGCGTGTCGCGCTGCTCAACATCGGCGAGGAAGACCTCAAGGGTACCGACGAGTTGAAGCACGCCGCCGCGCTGCTGCGCTCCGCAGACCTTCCCATGCAGTTCGCCGGCTTTGTCGAGGGCGACAAGATCGGCAGGGGCGACGTCGACGTTATCGTCAGCGACGGCTTTTCGGGCAATATCGCCCTCAAGACGGCCGAAGGCACCGCGCGCCTCGTCGTCGAGCTTCTCACCCGCGCGTTCAAGAGCAGCATTTTCTCGATGGCAGGGTTCTTCATGTCGCGCGGCGCGCTCCGCTCGCTGCGCAGCCACCTCGATCCGAACGCGCACAACGGCGCGGTTTTCCTCGGGCTTAACGGCCTCGTCGTGAAGAGCCATGGGGGCGCCACCGCGCAGGGCTTCGCCAACGCCATACGCGTCGCGCACGATCTCGTGGTGGACGACATCGCCCACCGCATCCGCGAGGATCTCGACAACTTCCAGGCGCATCGCAGCGCGCCCAAAACGATACAGGCGGCGCAATGACGGGAACTGTTGCGCGCACCATCGTCACCGGCACGGGCAGCTATCTGCCCGCGCGCGTGGTTTCCAACGCCGAACTGGCCGAAACCGTCGATACCAGCGACGAGTGGATCGTCGAGCGCTCGGGCATCCGCCAGCGCCACATCGCGGCGGAGGGCGAATTCACCTCCGATCTCGCGGTCGCGGCAGCGCGCGCGGCGCTGAAGGCGGCATGGCGCGAAGCTTCGGAAATCGACCTCATCATCGTCGCCACCGCAACGCCCGACCAGACATTCCCAGCGACCGCCACCACGGTTCAGGAAAAGCTCGGCATCATCGACTGCGTTGCGTTCGACGTCGCCGCGGTCTGCTCCGGCTTCCTCTACGCGCTCACCGTTGCGGACGCGATGCTGCGCGCTGGGACGATGCGCCACGCGCTCGTGATCGGCGCGGAGACGTTCAGCCGGCTCCTCGATTGGGAAGACCGCACAACCTGCGTGCTCTTCGGCGACGGCGCGGGCGCTGTGGTGCTCGAACGCTCCGAAGGCAATGGCGACGCAGACGATCGCGGTATCCTCGCCGCGCGGCTCCATGCCGACGGCCGTCACAACAGCCTCCTTTATGTAGACGGCGGCCCATCCTCGACCGGAACGGTCGGCAAGGTCCGCATGAAGGGCAAGGAAGTGTTCCGCCACGCCGTCACCAACCTCGCCTCGGTGATGACCGAGACGCTGGAGGCGGCGGGCTGCAAATCCGAAGACGTGGCGTGGTTGATCCCGCACCAGGCGAACCTCCGCATCCTTGAAGGCACGGCGAAGAAGTTGGGGCTCGATATCGACCAGGTGGTCATCACCGTCGACCGGCACGCCAACACGTCGGCGGCCTCCGTGCCGCTCGCGCTCGATACCGCCGTGCGCGACGGCCGCATCAAGACCGGCGACCTGTTGCTCCTTGAAGCGATGGGCGGCGGCTTCACCTGGGGCGCCGCCGCGCTGCGCTGGTAGACTCTTCAACAAACTGCGCTATTATGCGGGGGTCATTGAAGTTTTCTGCGCAGGAGCGGATCATGGACAAGTCTTCGACATTGACGCGCGCCGAGCTTGGCGAGGCGGTCCACAGCGCCATCGGCCTGTCCCGTGCCGAGTCCTCGCAGCTTGTCGAAACCGTGCTCGACAAGGTGTCGGACGCGCTGATCGCGGGCGAGAACGTGAAGATCTCCTCGTTCGGCAGCTTCATCCTGCGCGACAAGAACCGCCGCATCGGCCGCAACCCCAAGACGGGCGAAGAAGTGCCGATCGAGCCGCGCCGCGTGCTCACCTTCCGCCCCAGCCAGATCCTGCGCGAACGCATCAACGAAGGCGCGTGATGGCGGACAAGAGCGCCGACGCCTTTCGCACCATCAGCGAGGTCGCCGAAACGATCGGCGTGCCACAGCATGTCCTCCGCTTCTGGGAAACGCGCTTTCCGGCGGTGAAGCCGTTAAAGCGCGGTGGAAACCGGCGTTATTATCGCCCTGAAGACGTTGAGCTTCTGCGCGCGATCAACCGCCTGCTCTACACGGACGGCTACACGATCAAGGGCGTGCAGAAGCTCCTGAAGGACAAAGGCGCGAAAGGTCTGCTCGCGGAGCCCGCGACGCTTCCCGTGTCTCCGGCGGTGACGAGCCCGCCCGAAAGCCCGCCGCCCGGCGAACTTTTCGCACGGGTCACGCCGCCGACTGCGGTGGATGCGGCGTTTGTGACCTCGCTGCGTGCGATCCGCGACCGCCTGGCCGGGGCACTCGCGCAGGCCTGAACGGGTTCAGGCGGTTGCCGCCACCCACGTCTCCAGCAGGGTCCTTGCAATCGCCATCGGCGGCGGCACGGTGAAACTGCCGTTTCCGGCGAGCGCCGCGACGCAGTCCTCCCGCGTCACCCAGCGCACCTCCTCCATCTCCACCTCGTCGATGCTGATTTCGGTGGAGAGCGCCTCGGCGAGGCAGCCGATCATCAGGTTCGAAGGGAAGGGCCACGGCTGGCTCGCCACATAGGCGACGCGCCCGGTGAGAATGCCCGCTTCCTCGCGAATTTCGCGGCGCACGGCGTCTTCGAAGCACTCGCCCGCCTCAACGAAACCAGCGAGTGCGGAGAGGAATCCTTGCGGAAAGCGCGACTGACGGCCGAGCAGCACGCGGTCGCCGTCTACCGCGAGCATGATGACGACGGGGTCAGTGCGCGGGAAATGCTCGGCGTTGCAACTGCCACAGTTGCGCCCGTAACCGGCCTTCACCATCTCCGTCGGCGCGCCGCAATTGGCGCAGAAGCCGTGGCGCTGGTGCCAATCGATCAGCGAGCGCGCCTGCGCGATGATCGCCGCGCGGCCATCATCCATCCGCATCGCGGCGCGGCGCGCATCGAGAGGCGTCCCCGGCAGCCCCGCCGCGCTCGCGCCCACCGCGAAGCGCGGGCTGCCGTCCTCAAGGCCGAGATAAACCTCGACCACAGCCTCCGGCACTTCAGACCGGCGCAGCCACGTGATATCCGGCCCGTCCTCGTCGATCAGCGGATTGAGCCCATCGAGCACCATCCACCGCGCGCCGGGATGCATCCGCGCCGCCCAAAGCGTCTCCGGGCTGCGCTGGATGCGGTCGTCCCGCTCGATGGGGGAGCCGATGAGGCCGGTGCGGGCGAGGGGGAAGCGGGGTGCGAAAAGGTCGGTCATCGCGGGAGGACAAAGCACGGCGGGTGGCGTGGTGCAACTGGGGAGTGTTAGACAATCTTTTTGCAAAAGCAGGTGGAAAGCCGACCTCTCCTTGGTAGACTCCAAGAATGGAAATCCGCGCCCGTATCGAACTTCTGTCGTCGATGGACGGTGGGCGGCTTGACCCTCTACGAGGTAGCTTTCGACCTAATCATAAGTTTGCAACCGCTGACAGCTTTTCGATTGGCGAAGTGCGGCAGAATGCTCAAGCACTTCTCTTTCCCGGAAATACCATCGATTGCGTTGTTAGATTTGTACCCGAAAGCGTGCCGCCACTCGCCACAGGGATGCGCTGGGCTCTTTATGAGGGGCCAAATCATCTTATCGGTTATGGGACGGTCTTGGAGGTGTTCAACAATGAAACTCCATCGATTGGTTGAGGCGACCCTTGTCGTATCACCTGCGCAGGTATGAATGCCGAAGGGTGGGAGGCCCTGGACTTGCTTTCCGCATCCCCCCGCGCCATATGCGCGCCGGGAGTCGGGCGGACGGGCGCGTCGCCAACCCGGTCAGGTCCGGAAGGAAGCAGCCGTAACGATTTTCGCACGGGTCGTTCCGGCTCCCACCCTCAATCGACATCAGCGGCCCTAAGCGGCCTTGCGCCCCTGCCGCCCAGCGGCCACTTTGCGCGCGATGTCTGAACTGATTCCCGAACCCTACCGCGTTCTCGCGCGCAAATACCGTCCGCAGGGCTTCGATACGCTCATCGGGCAGGATGCGATGGTGAAAACGCTGGCGAACGCCATTGCCAGCGACCGACTTGCCCATGCGTTCCTGCTGACCGGCGTGCGCGGGGTGGGCAAGACCTCGACCGCGCGGCTGCTCGCGAAGTCCCTGAACTGCATCGGGCCGGACGGCGAGGGCGGGGCGACGATCAGCCCGTGCAACGTCTGCGAGCCGTGCGTCGCGATCTCCGAATCGCGGCACATCGACGTGATTGAGATGGACGCGGCCTCGCGCACGGGCGTCGACGATGTGCGCGAGATCATCGAGGCGGCGCGCTATGCGGCGGTTTCGGCGCGCTACAAGATCTATATCATCGACGAAGTGCACATGCTGTCGCGCAACGCCTTCAACGCGCTTTTGAAGACGCTGGAGGAGCCGCCGAGCCACGTGAAGTTCATCTTCGCGACGACGGAAATCCAGAAGGTGCCGGTGACGGTGTTGTCGCGCTGCCAACGCTTCGACCTGAAACGCATCCCGACCGAACTGCTCGCGTCGCACTTCGGCGGCATCACCGCGAAAGAAGGCGCCGAGATCGAGGACGAGGCGCTGCAGCTGATCGCGCGCGCAGCCGAAGGTTCGGTGCGCGACGGGCTCTCGATCCTCGACCAGGCGCTCGCGCACGGCCATGGCAAGGTGGCCGCGCAGGACGTGCGCGACATGCTCGGGCTTTCCGACCGCAGCCGCACGCGCGAGCTTCTCGCCGCGCTGATCGGCGGGGACGGCAAGGCCGCGCTCGACAACCTCGCCGCGCAATATGCGCTCGGCACCAGCCCCGATGCGCTGTTCGAAGCGCTGCTCGAACTCGTCCACGGCGTCACCCGCGCACAGGTGACGGGCGCGCCCGACGCGGCGATGTCCGAAGAGGAGCGCACCGCCGTTTCCGACTGGGCGGCAAGCCTCGGCGCCCCGGTTCTGCACCGGCTGTGGCAGCTTCTGCTCAAGGGGCTTTCCGAAATCCGCAGCGCGCCGATGCCGATGCAGGCGGCCGAAATGGCGCTGCTTCGGATCATCCACGCCTCGACGCTGCCCGATCCGGGCGACCTCGTGCGCCGCCTGCTCGCCGAGCCGCGCGGGGAGGGGAGCGCGCCGTCCGCGCCCACCGAACTACGACCGCCGCCGCCGTCGGCACCTTCGGCGTTCAAGGCGGCGCCGCGCGACTTCAAGGCGTTCGTGAAGATGTTCGAGGACGGGCATGAATCGGTGCTCGAAACCATCCTCCACGACCGCTGCCAGCTGCTGCGCTACGCGCCGCCGACGATCGAACTGAACGCCGGGGACGCGCCCGCCGACTTCGCCTCGCGGCTCGGTGCGTGTCTGAAGGAATGGACGGGCGAGCGCTGGACGGTGACGCTCACCACCTCGCCCGGAATGCCGAGCCTGAAGGCGCAGGCCGAAGCCGAAGCGGCGGCGAAGCGGGCACGCGTTATGGCCGATCCGGCAGTGCGCGCGGTGTTCGAGGTCTTCCCCGACGCTGAACTCGTCGACTATGAGATCGACGACCCAACCGAAACCGAATCATCAAGGAGCGCGCAGTGAAGAACCTTCAGGACATCATGAAGGCCGCGCAGAACGTGCAGGAAGAGCTGCAGAAGGCGCAGGCCAAGCTCGATACCATCGAAGTGATGGGTACAGCCGGCGGCGGCCTCGTGAACGTGCGCGCCAGCGCCAAGGGCCGCATTATCAAGATCGACATCGATCCGTCGCTGCTCGTGCCGGACGACAAGGAAATGCTGGAAGACCTGCTCGCCGCCGCGTTCAACGACGCGCGCGCCAAGGCGGACGCTGCCTCCAACGAGGAAATGCAGAAGATGCAGTCGGCGCTGCCGCTGCCGCCGGGCTTCAAGCTTCCGTTCTAGTTTTCCCGCCGCGCCGCAATCGACGCGCGAAGTTGGTTTGCCGCGATCTCCCGCGCCTTTTCGCGGGGGAGCCCGAGCGCGGCAGCCATCGGCCCTCCAAGGAGCGCATTTCCAAGCGCGGTGAGCACCAGCGACAGCGTCTGCTCCGCGATCGGGGCGTCAGCGGTGTCATGGCCTTCGCCGAGCTTGTCGACGAGGCGGTGGATCGCCTCCAGGATCGGGTTCAGCGCGTCTTCGTTTCCCGAAAGCACCATCCAGCTCGCGAGCGCGCCGCCGCCGCGATCGAACGCGTCGAAGGTGAGGTCCACCACCTCGCGCGGGTCGTTGCCTTCCGCGCGGGCGCGCAGCACGGCCTCGCCGATTTGTGCCGTCACCGAGTCCGCGAGCGATTCGATGAGCGCCTTCTGCAGCCCCGCCGCCGATCCGAAATGGTGCAGCAGGTTCGCGTGCGTGCGCCCGATGCGGCCCGCCACGGCTTTCAGCGTCACCGCCTGCGGCCCCGCCTCGATCAGGATTTCACGCGCGGCCTGAACCGCGGCGGCGCGGCTGTCTTCGGGGCTCAGTCTTTTCCGTTGTATTGACATTGGTGTAAGTAAAGCCCATTCTGTGCACCGAGGAGCACTGCAATGACCCGTGAAAAAACGCCTGCGGATCTGACCATCACCCCCCGAGACCGACGCTTTGGACGCGGCCTGAGGCAGGATCGGTGGTGGATGCGCGGCGATCCGATTGCAACGGCTTTCTACAATGCGCTTTCTGTCACCTTCCCGCGCGGCGAGGCCTTTTTCGTGGAAAGCGTCCGCGCCTTCCGCGACGGCGTGCCCCCGAAGCTGGAGCGCGAAATCAACGCCTTCATCAAGCAGGAGGTGATGCACAGCCGCGAGCACGTGTCGTTCAACAAGCGCGTGGCGGAAGCGGGCTACGAGATCGGGCACCTTGAGGACGTCGTCGTCGAATCGCTCGAAATGACGAAGGACCGCCCGCAGATCCTGAACCTCGCCGTCACCATGGCGCTTGAACACTACACCGCGATCATGGCGCAGCGGATGCTCGGCGACATCGATTACTGGAAGGATGCCGACCCCGCGCTCGTCGCGATGTGGAAGTGGCACGCGATCGAGGAGATCGAGCACAAGGGCGTCGCCTACGACACCTGGCTCCACGCCACGCAGGGTTGGTCGCGCTGGAAGCGGTGGAAGATCAAGGCGATCATGATGCTGCTCGTCAGCAAGGAATTCTGGAAGAAGCGCTTCCAGGGGATGCTCTACCTTTTGAAGCAGGACGGTATCGAAGGGCCGGGCGCATGGGCGCGCGTCCTGTGGTTCTGGTTCGGCAGGCCGGGCGTGGTGCGGAAGCTGGTGCCCGCGTGGGCGGCATTCTTCCTGCCCGGTTTCCACCCGTGGAACCACGATGACCGCAAGCTCATTGCGCTTGCCGACAGCGACTATGCCGACGCCGTGATACCGGGAGCCGTTGCGGCTTAGCGCACCTGCGCGCGCACCCACTGCACATAGGGAGCGGGGGCGTGTTCGATCGGCCAGACGGCGACGGCCGGGTTCTCGTATCCGTGCACCTCGCCGAGCCGTTTCGCCAGAACCTCTGCGCAGCCCGCCGTGGTCTTGAACAGCACGGCGACCTCGTTTGCTTCCTCCACCTTGCCCTGCCAGCGATAGATGGAAAGCGTGGGACCGAGCACGTTGACGCAGGCGGCGAGGCGTTCCTCCACCATCTGGCGGCCGATGCGCGCCGCGCTTTCTGCCGAAGCGAAGGTGACGTAAACGCTGACGATGCCGCTGCTCATGCCGGTTCCACCCGAAGACTCGAACGCTGTTCGCTGTAAATAATCGGCGGCTCGTTGACGTTCCGTTGCAAGGAATGGTCAACGCTTTAAATGCTTGCGCATGTGATAATGTTACATTATATCCTCGCGCCATGCAGGACCGTTTCAACCTCTGGATCGACAAGTCGGCGATCGGCCTTTCGGGGCTGTGTCTCCTGCATTGTCTTGCGACGACGCTCGTCATCGCGCTGCTTTCGGTCGGCTCGACCGGCTTCTTTCAGCACGATATCCACAAGATCGGCCTCGCGCTCGCGATTCCGCTTGCGGTCATCGGGCTCGGGCGCGGGGTTTTCCGGCATCGGCGCTGGGTGGTGATCGCGCTTGGTCTCGTCGGTATCGGTTTCATGGCCTTCGCGCTCACGATGAAACACGGCAATGCCGAACTCGGCTTCACAGTGCTGGGCGCTGCGTTCGTCGCCTGGGCGCACTGGCTCAATATCCGCTGCCTGCACGGCGGAACTTGCCGCGAAGGCTGCGGATGCCCATAATCGGGGCATGGCGACCAAGCACAAGCATCACGAACCGCACGGCGAGAGCCTGACGTCGGCCGCCGCCGGCGCGCTTACGGCGGCTGGCGAGCAGTGGACGGATATGCGCGCGAGCGTGTTCGCGGCGCTTGCAGATTTTGATCGCCCGGTTTCCGCCTATGACGTCGCGGAGGCGGTTTCGAAAGCACGCGACAAGCGTGTCGCGGCGAACAGCGTTTATCGCATCCTCGACCTGTTCGTGGCGACCAATCTCGCCAAGCGAGTCGAGTCGAAGAACGCCTATATCGTCAATGCGCACCCGGAATGCGTCCACGACTGCATCTTCCTCGTCTGCGACGCCTGCGGGGGCACCACGCACCTCGACGACGATTCGCTGAGCGAAAGCGTTCGAGAACGTGCGCGTCAGGCCGGTTTCAGGCCGGTGCAGCCCGTTTTGGAAGTCCGCGGAACATGCGCAGGCTGCGCCTGACCGCCGCACCGCAATCGACAAGACGACGCCGCAAGGCTAAGAAACAAAGACATTCCACTTGGGGGATTCCTTGACCAACCCGCCGAACACGCCGCTGCTCGACACGGTCAAAGACCCGGCAGACTTACGGAAACTTGCGCCATCGCAGCTCCGGCAGCTGGCGGGCGAAGTGCGCGCCGAGATGATCGACGCCGTGAGCCAGACGGGCGGCCACCTTGGCGCCGGGCTCGGCGTCGTCGAGCTGAGCGTCGCGCTCCACTACGTGTTTGATACGCCGCGCGACCGGCTGATCTGGGACGTCGGGCACCAGGCCTATCCGCACAAGATCCTCACCGGCCGGCGCGATCGGATGCGCACGATCCGGCAGGGCGGCGGGCTTTCGGGTTTCACCAAGCGCAGCGAGAGCGAATACGATCCGTTCGGCGCGGCGCACAGCTCCACCTCGATCTCGGCGGCGCTCGGCTTTGCCGTGGCGAACAAGCTGTCGGGCGCGCCCGGAAAGGCGATTGCGGTGATCGGCGATGGCGCCATGTCTGCGGGCATGGCCTATGAGGCGATGAACAATGCGGAAGCCGCCGGCAACCGCCTCGTCGTCATCCTCAACGACAACGACATGTCGATCGCGCCGCCGGTGGGCGGGCTTTCCGCCTATCTCGCGCGGCTCATCTCCAGCCGCGAGTTTCTCGGCCTGCGCGACCTCGCGAAGCGGCTTGCGCGGAAGATGCCGCGTCCGCTGCACTCGGGCCTCCGCAAGGCGGACGAGTTCGCGCGCGGCATGGCGACGGGCGGCACGCTCTTCGAAGAACTGGGTTTCTACTACGTGGGGCCGGTGGACGGGCACAATCTCGATCACCTGCTCCCGGTGCTCGAAAACGTGCGCGATGCCGCCGAAGGGCCGTGCCTGATCCATGTCGTGACGAAGAAGGGCAAAGGCTACGCACCTGCCGAAGCCTCGGCGGACAAGTATCACGGCGTCACCAAATTCGATGTCATCACCGGTGCGATGGCGCCCGCAAAAGCTGGCCCGCCCAGCTATACAGGCGTGTTCGCCAAGGCGCTGATGGCGGAGGCCGAGCGGGACGACAAGATCGTCGCGATCACCGCAGCGATGCCGTCGGGTACCGGTCTCGACAAGTTCCAGCACAAGTTCCCGAGCCGCAGCTTTGATGTCGGCATCGCCGAACAGCACGCCGTCACCTTCGCAGCGGGCCTCGCCGCGCAGGGGTATCGGCCGTTCTGCGCGATCTACTCGACCTTCCTGCAGCGCGCCTACGATCAGGTCGTGCACGACGTCGCGATCCAGAACCTGCCGGTGCGCTTCGCGATCGACCGCGCGGGCCTCGTGGGTGCGGACGGTAGCACGCACGCAGGTTCCTTCGATGTCACCTATCTCGCCACGCTGCCGAATATGGTGGTGATGGCGGCGGCGGACGAGGTCGAACTCGTTCACATGGTCCACACGGCCGCGCTCCACGATGATGGCCCGATCGCATTCCGCTATCCGCGCGGAAGCGGTGTCGGCCTCGCGCTCCCGGAAACGCCGGAGCGGCTGGAGATCGGCAAGGGCCGTATTGTCCGCGAAGGCCGCAAGGTCGCAATCCTGTCGCTCGGCACCCGTCTCGGCGAAGCGCTGAAAGCGGCGGACGAACTCGATGCCAAGGGGCTCTCGACGACGGTCGCCGACCTCCGCTTCGCAAAGCCGCTCGACGAAGCGCTGATCCGCAAGCTCGCCGCCACGCACGACGTGGTGGTCACGGTGGAGGAGGGCGCCATCGGCGGGCTCGGTGCGCATGTCCTCACCATGGCATCGGATACCGGCCTGCTCGATGCGGGCCTCAAGATCCGCACCATACGCCTGCCGGACGTGTTCCAGGAGCAGGACAGCCCGGAAAAACAGTACGCCGAGGCGGGACTCGACGCGGCAGGCATCGTGAAGACGGTGCTCAGCGCGCTTCGACACAATAGCGCGAACGTCACCGAGGGCGCGCGGGCCTGACAACGGCCGATGCCCAAAACTCGCATTGATCAGCTTCTCGTCTCGCGCGGGCTCGTGGAGAGCCGGGCGAAGGCACAGGCGCTCATCATGGCGGGGCTGGTGTTTGTGGGCGAGCGCAAGGTTGCCAAGGCGGGGGAGGCGGTCGCTGAGGATGCGGCGCTCGAGGTGCGCGGCAAGGATCATCCGTGGGTCTCGCGGGGCGGGCTCAAGCTCGAAAAGGGGCTCGGCCATTTCGGCATCGATCCCGCGGGGCGGGTCGCGATGGATGTGGGTTCCTCGACCGGCGGTTTTACCGACGTTTTGCTCACGCGCGGCGCGGCGAAGGTCTATGCGGTCGACGTCGGCACGAACCAGCTTGCGTGGAAGCTGCGGCAGGATCCGCGCGTCGTGGTGCTCGAAAAGACCAATGCGCGGTATCTGACGGCGGAGCAGATACCCGAAAGCGTCGACATCATTGTTTGCGACGCCAGCTTCATCGGCCTTGCCAAGGTGCTGGAAACGCCGCTTAAATTCGCCGCGCCGGGCGCCCGGCTTGTGGCGCTCATCAAGCCGCAGTTCGAGGCCGGCCCAGCCGAGGTCGGGAAGGGCGGCGTCGTGCGCGAACCTGCCGTCCATGCCCGTGTCTGCGCCGAGGTGGAGGCGTGGCTCGGTGCGCTGCCCGGCTGGCGTGTGCTCGGGATTACCGAAAGCCCGATCAAGGGGCCGGAAGGCAACATCGAGTTCCTGATCGGCGCGGTGCGGGAAGCGCCCGCCTCCTAAGCCTTGCCACCTTACGCGGGCCTGCGTATAGACCGCCGCCGAAGCCGCCGGGGTCACCCCTTGGTGGACCTGCGGGCGTGGCGAAACTGGTAGACGCGCCAGATTTAGGTTCTGGTGTCGAAAGACGTGGGGGTTCGAGTCCCTTCGCCCGCACCAGACTTTGGCCAAATACTTGGGTTCTTGAACGAAAGCCGACTGACGAAATGCAGATTGCCGAGAAGACGAACGAAGGCCTGAAGCGCCAGTACGAAGTCACGATCCCCGCCAAGGATCTCGAATCGCGCATCGATGCCCAGATCACGCAGGTCTCCGGCCAGATTCGTATGCCCGGCTTCCGTCCCGGCAAGGTTCCGAAGAACCTCGTGAAGAAGATGCACGGCGAAGCGATGCACGGCGAAGCGCTGAACAGCGCGGTGCAGGAAGGCGTGCAGAAGCTCGTTGCCGACAAGCAGCTGCGCCCGGCCATGCAGCCGTCGGTCGCGCTCGCGGACGACTACGCGCAGGGCAAGGACGTCGTGTTCACGGTCGAGCTTGAAGTGCTCCCGGAAATCACGTCGGTGAACATCGAGGGCATCGCGCTCGAAAAGCTCGTCGTTGAGCCGAGCGATGCGGAGATCGAAGACGCGCTGAAGCGCTTTGCGGACCAGCAAAAGCGTTTCGACGCCGCGCCGAAGACCTACAAGGCGCAGACGGGCGATGTCGTCGTCATGGACTTCGTCGGCACGGTCGAGGGCGAGGAGTTCGAAGGCGGCAAGGGCGAGGGGATGCAGATCGAGATCGGCTCCGGCCGCCTCATCCCCGGCTTCGAAGACCAGCTTGTCGGCGTCAAGGCGAACGACAAGGTGAAGGTCGAAGTGAACTTCCCCGAAGATTACAACGTCGCCTATCTCAAGGGTAAGCCGGCGGTGTTCGACGTGCTCGTCACCGAAGTGCGCCAGCCGCAGGAAGCCGCGATCGACGATACGCTCGCGACCAACCTCGGCCTTGAGAGCCTCGACAAACTCAAGGAAATCCTGAAGGACCAGATTTCCGCCGAGCTGCAGGGCATGACCCGCACGCACCTGAAGCGCAAGCTGCTCGATCACCTCGCCGCGAACCACGATTTCGACGTGCCGCCGACGATGGTGGAGGCCGAGTTCGGCCAGATCTGGGCGCAGCTGGAGCACGAGGCGAGCCATGAGGCGGACCCGGCCGCCGCGGTTGCCGAGCTTGAGAACGACAAGGACGAGTATCGCCGCATCGCCGAGCGCCGCGTGCGCCTTGGCCTGCTCCTCTCCGAAATCGGTCAGAAGGAAGGCGTGAACGTCACGCAGGCCGAGATGAACCGCCTGATCGGCCAGGAAGCCGCGCGCTATCCGGGCCAGCAGCAGCAGGTCGTGAAATATTTCCAGGAAAACGCCATGGCCGCCGCGCAGCTCCGCGCGCCGCTCTATGAGGACAAGGTCGTCGACGTGCTCCTCGGCAAGGCCGAACTGACCGAGCGCAGCGTCAGCCGCGAAGACCTGCAGCAGGCGATCGAGGACGACGACGAGACGCCGACCGGTCACGTCCATGGCCCGGGCTGCGGACACGACCATCACGACCACGATCACGCGGATGGGGAGGGCAAGCCTAAAAAGGCTGCCAAGAAGACGGCGAAGGCGGCAGACGCCGAGCCGAAAGAAGACGCGGTGAAGGCCGAAAAGAAGCCCGCCGCCAAGAAAACGGCTGCAAAGGCGGAAGCCGATGCGGAACCGGAGAAAAAGCCAGCGAAAAAGGCCCCGGCCAAGAAAGCCGCGAAGGCCTGAACCGAGCGAACTGACGCCGGGGGGCGGCCATGCCGACCCCCGGGCTTCCTTCGCCTCCACTTCGCCCACTTGACAGCGGGCGCGCCTGTGCCGACCTATCCCGTTATCGGAACAGACAAACGCCCGCGAAGGACACTCATGATCGATCCCGTCAGCAGCCTCACGAACGCTCTCGTCCCCATCGTCATCGAGCAGTCGAACCGGGGCGAACGCAGCTTCGACATCTATTCGCGGCTGCTTCGGGAGCGCATCATCTTCGTGACCGGGCAGGTCGAGGACCACATGGCGTCGCTCATCACGGCGCAGCTCCTCTTCCTCGAATCGGAAAACCCGAAGAAGGACATCTTCATGTACATCAACTCGCCGGGCGGGGTCGTCACGGCGGGCATGGCGATCCATGACACGATGCGGTACATCCGCCCGCGCGTGGGCACCGTGTGCATCGGCCAGGCCGCTTCGATGGGGGCTTTCCTCCTCGCGGCCGGAGAGCCGGGAATGCGGATGGCCATGACGAACGCGCGGATCATGGTCCACCAACCCTCTGGCGGCGCTCAGGGGCAGGCGACCGACATCGAGATTCAGGCCCGTGAAATCCTGCGCATCCGCTCGCGCATGAACGAACTGATGGCGAAATATTCCAAGCAGCCGATCGAGACGATCGAGTCTGCCGTGGAGCGCGACAAGTTCATGTCGGCCGATGAGGCCAAGGCATTCGGCCTTATCGACGATGTGTTCGAAACACGCCCGTCGCCCGCCGACGAGGAAGCCAAAGCGGCGTGAACAGGCTGGCCGCCCGTTCACGTTCCGTTGAGCATGGCGGCGCTATATATTTCGGGAATGTGACTGCATTGACCATTGAAGCGGCGTGTGTGCGCGCTAGGATGGCAGGCGGCAAAGAAACCGGCGCGGAGGCCGGAAGAGGCGTTTTATGACCAAGCTCAGCGGCGGCAGCGACTCCAAGAATACGCTCTACTGCTCTTTTTGCGGGAAGAGCCAGCACGAGGTCAGGAAGCTGATCGCGGGGCCGACGGTGTTCATCTGCGATGAATGCGTCGAGCTCTGCAACGACATCATCCGCGAGGAAACCAAGGGTGCGCTCGCCAAGAAAAGCGACGGCAGCGTGCCGACGCCGCGCGAGATCTGCGACGTCCTCGATGATTATGTGATCGGACAGGCGCAGGCGAAGCGCGTGCTTTCGGTCGCGGTGCATAACCACTACAAGCGGCTCAACAACGGCGCCAAGGGCTCCGAGATCGAGCTGGCGAAATCGAACATCCTGCTCGTCGGCCCCACCGGCTGCGGCAAGACGCTGCTCGCGCAGACGCTCGCCAAGACCTTCGACGTGCCGTTCACGATGGCCGACGCGACGACGCTGACCGAGGCGGGCTATGTCGGCGAGGATGTCGAGAACATCATCCTGAAGCTGCTGCAGGCGAGCGACTACAACGTCGAACGCGCGCAGCGGGGCATCGTCTATATCGACGAGATCGACAAGATCAGCCGCAAGGCCGACAACCCCTCGATCACGCGCGATGTCTCGGGCGAGGGCGTGCAGCAGGCGCTCTTGAAGATCATGGAAGGCACGACCGCGAGCGTTCCGCCGCAGGGCGGCCGCAAGCACCCGCAGCAGGAGTTCCTGCAGGTCGACACCACGAACATCCTGTTCATCTGTGGCGGCGCCTTCGCGGGCCTTGAACGGATCATCGCGGACCGTCTGCAGGGCAAGTCGATCGGCTTCGGCGCTTATGTCGCCGCGCCGGACGAACGCCGCACGGGCGAGGTGCTGAAGAACTGCGAGCCGGAAGACCTGCTGAAATTCGGTCTGATCCCCGAGTTCGTCGGCCGCCTTCCGGTGATCGCGACGCTTGAGGATCTCGACGAAAAGGCGCTGATCCAGATCCTCACCGAGCCGAAGAACGCGCTCGTGAAGCAGTATCAGAAGCTGTTCGAGATGGAGAACGTGAAGCTCGCGTTCACCGACGATGCGCTGATGGCGATCGCGAAGCGGGCCATCGAGCGCAAAACCGGCGCGCGCGGCCTGCGCTCCATCATGGAAGGCATCCTGCTCGATACCATGTTCGACCTGCCGAGCTTCGACGATGTCGATGAGATTCGCATCGACAAGGATGTGGTCGGCGGGAACAAGGAGCCTGTGAAGGTCTTCGCGAAGAAGACCAAGGAGAAGGTCTCGGGCGACGCTGCCTGAGCCGTTTGACGATCGTAGAGGCAGCCGTTCCGGCTTCCTTGTAGCTCGATTTTACCGAGCATTGTGGCTTTTGCGTAACAGGTAATAACCTATTGATCTTTATGGGATATTGCCTGTGCCGCAGTCACGTCCGTACAAACTGCCTGTAATATCCCCTTCAAAGCCGTGGCGGGTTGCTGCAATGCACAATCCTGTCACCGGTCTGTAAAACTTGATGGTCATCAAGCGCCCGCGCAAGCGGCAGGGTCCGCCGTCGGCGCGGCCGTCCAGTGCCAGTATTCATTCAAGGGGATATTCCAGATGAGGTCCATGCTTCTCCGCAGTGTTGGGGTGGCGGCATTCTTGCTGCCCGCAACCGCGCTCGCCCAGTCCACCGGCTCGATCGACTTCGATGACGATGTGATCATTGTGACCGGATCGGTATCACGCGATGTCGCGGGCGTGATCATACCTGATACCCCGAAGGCCAAGGGCGTGCTTACACAGGAAGTGATCGAGCGGCAGAACCCCGGCCAGACGATCCTCGACACGATCAACACGCTGCCGGGTGTCAACTTCCAGAACAACGACGCCTATGGCTCCTCCGGTGGTACACTCAACATCCGCGGCTTCAACAGCCAGCGGGTCAGCCTGACGCTGGACGGCGTTCCGTTGAACGATTCGGGTGGCTACGACATCTATTCGAACCAGATGATCGACCCCGAACTGATCGAACAGGTCAACGTCAACCTCGGCACCACGGACATGGACAGCCCGACGGCCTCGGCGACCGGCGGCACGGTCAACGTCCGCACACGCGCCCCAAATGAAGATTTCGGCATCCACGTTTCCGGTTCGGCGGGTGAGTTCGAGTTCTTCCGCGTGTTCGCCGCCATCGATACTGGCGCGTTCACGTCGTTCGGAACGCGCGCCTTCATCTCCGCGAGCCGCACGACCAACGACAATCCGTTCAACAACTACGGCAAGGTCGACAAGAAGCAGATCAACGGCCGCATCTATCAGCCGCTGGGGGCCGAGGGTGATTTCGTCTCCATCGCCGGCCACTACAACGAGAACCGTAACAACTTCTTCGGTTCACTGCCGCTGCGTTGGGACGAAGATCGCGAGGTCGGCAGCGGTTCGAGTAATCGCTTTCCGAGGAACAAAGACGAACGCGAATACGACATCAACTATCCGTGTCAGGTCAACACGGTCGCAACACCCGGCGTCGCCGATTTGACGAATGGTTGCGGCACCGAGTTCGACCGCCGTTACAATCCTTCGAACACGGGCAACATCCGCGGGTCTTCGCGCTTCACGCTCTCGGATGGACTGGTGCTGACGGTTGATCCCAGCTTCCAGTACGTGAAGGCCAATGGCGGCGGCACAAGCAATGCGCGCGAGCGGCTGAACAACGGCCTCGCCGGTTATATGGGCGGCCGTCCCTATTTCGGAATGGACCTGAACGGGGACGGTGATCTTCTGGATGAAGTCAGCGTTCTGACACCGAGCCAGACGCGCACCAACCGCATCGGTGTCATCTCCTCGCTGCGTTACGACATCAACGAGTTCCACACTGTCCGTTTCGCTTACACTTACGACCGCGCCCGCCACCGGCAGACCGGTCAGGTCGGCTTGCTGCAGGGGAATGGCGAGCCCGTCGACGTGTTCCCGATCAACGATCCGCTGGTCGACGTGAACGGTACGGTCCTGATGAAGCGCGACCGCAAGTCGTATGCGATCCTGAACCAGTTCTCGGCCGAATATCGCGGCGAGTTCTTTGACGCGCTGACCGTGAACCTCGGGCTTCGCGCGCCGTTCTTCAAGCGCGAGTTGAACCAGTATTGCTTCACGACATCGGCCAACGGCTTCGTCGATTGCTTCGGCAAGGATTCGCCGGTCAACGACGACTATGCGGCCGCCAATCCGACCGTGTCGCCGCCGCAGTCGCGCACGTACAAATACGACAAGCTGCTGCCGAACCTCGGCGCGATCTACGACTTCACGCCGAACATCAGCGCCTTCGCCAGCTACGCGAAAGGCCTCTCGGTGCCGAGTACCGACCAGCTCTACAACTCGCTGTTCTTCGGGGCGGACGTGGAGGGCATCAAGCCGGTGCCGGAAACGACCGATAGCCTCGACCTTGGCCTGCGCTACAGGTCGGGGACAATCCAGGCGCAGATCGCCGGCTGGCTGACCAAATACAAAGATCGCGTGGCAGAGGCCTATGATCCTGAACTGGAGCGTTCTGTGTATCGAAACCTCGGCAAGGTCGACAAGCGGGGTATCGACGCCAGCGTCGCTTGGCAGGCACTGCCTGAACTGCAGTTCTATGTCTTCGGATCGCTGAACGACTCGGAGATAAAGAGCGACTTGCAGACCGGTCCCGATACCTTCGTGGAAACCAAGGGCAACCGCGAATCCGGCTCCGCGTCCTACAGCTACGGCGGTACGGTTCGCGGTACGCTGGGTCCGGTCGATGTCGGCGTGACGGCCAAGCGCACAGGGCCGCGCTACCTGTTCGACACCAACCTGCCCCTCGTGCTGGGCGGTGTGGAAGTGTTCCCGGCCAAGGCGCCCGCATACACGCTGGTCAACCTCGATGCCCGCCTCAACCTGGAATTCCTGGGTCTTAACGACAAGACCTTCTTCCAGTTGAACGTCTACAACCTGTTCGACGAGTTCTATGTCGGCGGTTTCGGCGGCGGCCTGCAGCAGAGCAGCAGCGCACCGTTCGTGCAGATTGGCGCCCCGCGCACGATCAGCGGCACGGTCACGGTCGCCTTCTGATTTCAGCCGTGTAATCGACAGGGAAAGGGCGGGCTCGGCGGGTCCGCTCTTTTCGTTTGCGAAACGAGGAATTCACTCCCTCTTCAGTGAAAGCATGTAGGGTCGCCATTGTGCAGCGCCGCGACCGTGCCCATATTGGCACACAAAGAGGCGCGCGCTGCCCTTGGTGACGCGCCTGAGAGTGGAGTTGTTGAAAGAATGACCGAGACCTATCCCGTCCTCCCGCTGCGCGACATCGTGGTTTTCCCGCAGATGATCGTGCCGCTGTTCGTGGGGCGCGAAAAGTCCGTCGCGGCGCTCGAAGCGGTGATGACGGCGAACAAGAACGTCCTGCTGCTCTCGCAGCGCGACCCTGCCGAGGAAGACCCCGAAGGCAAGGATCTCTATGATGTCGGCACCGTCGCGACGGTGCTGCAGCTGCTGAAGCTGCCCGACGGCACCGTGAAGGTGCTCGTGGAGGGGCAGCACCGCGCTGAAGTGAAAACAGTGCGCGTCGAGGACGCGTATCTGGAGGCGGATGTCGACCCGGTCGAGGAAGAGGACGCCGACGAGGCCGATCTTGAAGCGCTCGTGCGCTCGGCCGTGAAGCACTTCGAGCAGTATGTGCGTCTCAACAAGAAGGTGGCACCGGAAGTCGTGGTGCAGGTCGGCCAGATCGAGGCGCCTTCGCGGCTCGCCGACACGATCGCGTCCAACCTCAGCCTCAAGATTGCCGACAAGCAGGCACTGCTCTCCGAGCGCTCGCCATCGAAGCGGCTGGAGATGGTCTTCGGCTTCATGGAAGGCGAGATGGGTGTGTTGCAGGTCGAGAAGAAGATCCGCAACCGCGTCAAGCGCCAGATGGAGAAGACGCAGCGCGAATATTACCTCAACGAGCAGCTGAAGGCGATCCAGCGCGAGCTGGGCGACGGTGATGACGAGGGCCGCAGCGAAGTTGACGAACTTGTCGAGAAGATCAAGAAAGCGAAGCTTTCCAAGGAAGCGCGTGACAAGGCGGAAGGCGAGCTGAAGAAGCTGAAGGCGATGTCGCCGATGTCGGCCGAAGCCACGGTGGTGCGCAACTATCTCGACACGCTGCTGGCGCTGCCGTGGGGCAAGAAGACCAAGGTTCGCAAGGACATCAAGGCGGCTGAGAAGATTCTGGATGAGGATCACTACGGCCTCGACAAGGTCAAGGAGCGCATCCTCGAATACCTCGCCGTGCAGAGCCGCGCCAACAAGCTGAAAGGGCCGATCCTCTGCCTTGTCGGCCCGCCCGGCGTCGGCAAGACCTCGCTCGGCCGTTCGATCGCCAAGGCGACCGGGCGCGAGTTTATCCGCCAGTCGCTGGGCGGCGTGCGCGACGAGGCCGAGATTCGCGGCCATCGGCGCACGTACATCGGCTCGATGCCCGGCAAGATCATCCAGAACCTGAAGAAGGCGGGTACTTCGAACCCGCTGTTCCTGCTCGACGAGATCGACAAGCTCGGTCAGGACTTCCGGGGCGATCCGTCGTCGGCGCTGCTCGAGGTGCTCGATCCGGAACAGAACGCCAAGTTCAACGACCACTACCTGGAGGTTGATTACGACCTTTCGGACGTGATGTTCGTGACGACGGCGAACAGCCTCAACATGCCGCAGCCGCTGCTGGACCGCATGGAGATCATCCGGCTGTCGGGCTACACCGAGGATGAGAAGCTGGAGATCGCCAAGGCGCACCTTCTTCCCAAGCAAATCGAGTCGCATGGCCTGAAGGACGGCGAGTTCGCCATCGAAGATGCAGCGCTGCGCGATCTGATCCGCTACTACACGCGGGAAGCGGGCGTCCGCACGCTGGAGCGCGAACTCGCGCGCCTGGCACGAAAGGCGCTGCGCCAGATCCTGGAAGGCAAGGCCGAGAAGGTCACGATTACGCCCGATAACCTCGGCGACTATGCGGGCGTCCGCAAGTTCCGCTTCGGCATCGGCGAGGAAGAGGACCAGGTCGGCGCGACCACGGGCCTTGCGTGGACCGAGGTCGGCGGCGAACTGCTGACGATCGAGGCGGTGACGGTGCCCGGCAAGGGCGCGATCCGCACGACCGGAAAGCTCGGCGACGTGATGAAGGAATCGATCGAGGCCGCGAACTCGTTCATCAAGTCGCGCGCGCCGCAATACGGCATCAAGCCGACGGTGTTCCAGGTGAAGGACATCCACGTGCACGTGCCGGAAGGCGCGACGCCCAAGGATGGGCCGTCAGCCGGTGTCGCCATGGTCACCTCGATCATCTCGACGCTGACCGGGATTCCGGTACGCAAGGAGGTGGCGATGACCGGCGAAGTGACGCTGCGCGGCCGCGTACTGCCGATCGGCGGTCTCAAGGAGAAGCTGCTCGCTGCGCTGCGCGGGGGGATTACCACCGTGCTCATTCCGGCGGAGAACGAGAAGGACCTCGCTGAAATTCCGGCCAACGTGAAGGAGGGACTGACGATTCGTCCCGTGAGTCACGTCGATCAGGTGCTTTCCGTGGCGCTGGCACGCCCCATCGAGCCGATCGAGTGGGTCGAACCGGTGCTTCCGGCGCCCGCCGTGGCGCCGGCTTCGGAGGCTGGGGACCTTTCCGTCCGCCATTGAGACGGAAAAGCGATAAAAAGTTCGGGAAAGCCCCAATTTCTGCGGTTTTCCCTTTGACTCTCACAAAGCCGGGCACTTACATGGCGCCCGGCTTTTATTCGCCGATCCAACCACTCTTCCGTCTTGGGGGTACAGGGAATGAACAAGCAGGAACTTATCGGCTCGGTTGCGGACGCAGCAGGTCTTTCGCGCGTTGACGCGGGCAAGGCCGTTGAGGCCGTGTTCGAGAGCATCACGAAGGCCCTGAAGAAGGGCGACGAGGTTCGTCTCGTCGGCTTCGGCACCTTCGCGACGGCGAAGCGCAAGGCTTCGACGGGCCGCAACCCGCGCACGGGCGAAACGATGAAGATCGCCGCCAGCGTGCAGCCCAAGTTCAAGGCCGGCAAGGGCCTGAAGGACGCGGTCAACTAAGGCCGCGCCCGCAAGGGTTTTAAACGAAGGGCGTCGCATCTGCGGCGCCCTTCGCATTTTGGGGCATGTTTGGGTAGAAACGGGCTGGACAGGCAGCGGCCTGACCCGTATCTGCTCCGCCGGTCCGGTACACCCGGCGGGCGCGTAGCTCAGCGGTAGAGCACTCCCTTCACACGGGAGGGGTCACAGGTTCAATCCCTGTCGCGCCCACCATTCCATCTTCAAGAGGCTGCGTTGATTTCGGCTTTCTCGGCCGTTTTTCGCTTCGCGAATTTCTTGCCGAGGTCGTTTTCGCAAGAGCGAGAGAGAGCCTCTTCCGCGGCCTTGAAGATTTCGTCTTCCTCTTCGTCGATATGATGTTCGTAGCGGTGCTTCATCTTTCGGAAGGTCGCGAGCCATCCCGGGCTCGACATGTCCGTGTCCTGGAGCTCTTCCAGGAAATCGTCGATCTCCTTGTGCTCCGCCACGGAATGGCGGCCTTTGTCCTGAAGATCCGCGTCGCCAAGCATGACGGCGTATAAAGATTGTTCCTCGGCGTTCGCGTGTGCGCTCACCTCGATGCGGAACGCTTCAAAGAGCTCGCGCCTCTCCGGGCTGTCGCCATGCGTTTCGTCGATTTTGGCAAGCATTTCCCGGTGACGATCGTGGTCTGCCTTTAGCAGCGTGAAAACGTCGGTCATTCGCCATCCTTCCGTTGTACTTTCACGTTCAACGGTTTTGGATGTCCCGGAGTTCCGCGGGAGGGGATGCGGTGGTGGGCGGTGACGGGCTCACATTTATGCCATTAAATGGCAGTTTAAAGCCACTATCAAGCAATATGAATTTAGTTATACCCCCAATTATACCCCCATTTTCTCGGATTGGAGGCGAACAACGCGGGTTGTTAGGTTGGCGTCGCCTGCAATCCCAACCGAGCAGGACATACGGGTTCGGCAATCTCGACCGAATCAACGGAGAGCTCGGCACCAGCAGTCTGCGCGCTGCTTCAGACGTTGGCTTCTAATAAAGCGGTTTCATGGGGCGTCAAATCGAACAGGGTATAGACCTTGGCGTCGATTTCAGCTTCTAGCCGGGAGATTTCGGCGGTCAGGGCGTGGATTTCGGCGCGGTTGGTGGTGATCCAGTTTTCCCACTCGTTGCGTTCCTGAAGCGGGATTTTGGCCTTCAGCGCCTTTTCCACTTCCTTCTGGAAGGCAGTGAAGTCGGGCAGGTTCCACCATTCCTTCAGCTTGGCGGTCAGCTTGGCATTGGCAGGATCGGCGGCAAGGTCTGGAATGCGGCGGGTGATCGCCTGTTGCAGAGCGCGACGCTTCCCTGCTGCTGCTTGGGCGGCCTCCCCCAACTCTCCGAGTTCGGCTCGCTGAAAATCGGTGGCTGGGGGAATTGGCAACGTTTCCATGTGTTGTGCTGTTGCCTCGAAAAAGCCTCCCCGGACCGCTGTTGTGCGCGACGTGAAACAAAACCATGCGACCTTGGAATTTAGAAAAGCCAACAGGCTACGATCGCTGGTGGGCACAAAGTAAGTCTTATTGTTCGACAAAGCCCCGGTCCGCTCAAAACTATGGATCGGCGCGTCTTGGAAATGACCATAGACGATCTTCTCGCCCTCAAATCCGGGAAGATAGCCTTCCTGCGCCTGCTGCAACTCAAACCACTCCTGTTTGGTGGCGCGCTTTTCCAGCTTGTCTTTGAATGGCAGGAGCCAATCCCGGATTGCGGGATAGTCATCGATCCGCACCCGGTTTTTGGGAATGTAGATGATCCACAAGCCGCGCGGTTCCGCGCGCCAGCGCTTCAAGTCCTTGCCCTCCAGAAAAGGCTTCAGCAGTTCCGCCGAGCGCGGATCGTCAAGGCAAAGCCTTTCCTTGGTCGGCGTGTCGATGACAAAGGCTTCATTCAGGCCGGTCTTGATCCCGTAAAGCGGGGAGCCATAGACTTCCTTCAGCGTCGGCTTGCCCTCCGTGATCTTCGCCCGCAAGGCGCGCAGGGCATCGCCTTCGAGTTCCCAAGAACCGCGCCCCAGCGCCTCTTGCGGGAAGGGCTTGGCCGCGTCGGCAAAGGCATCGGCAAAGCTGCCCGTCGGCATTTCGCCAATCTTCCAGAATTGCAGATCATGGCCCGGCGGCGGGCCACCTGCCCGCATTGTCAGGATAGCGGGATAGGTGGTGACGCCTTCGAAAATCTGGTGGTCGCCAAAGTCCACCACGGTTTCCAGCGTCGCCCTGGCGCGCAGGAAATCGCGCAACGGCGCACCTGATCCAGTCTTGAAGAAGGTGCTGCTGCTTATGAAGCCTAGCCGCCCGCCGGGCTTCAGCAGCTTGATGCCACGTTCAAAGAAATAGGCATAAAGGTCCGCCCGGTCGGAAACGACTTCATAGCGCTTTTCCAGCCACGGCTTCATGGGCTTGATCAGTTCCATGCGCACATAGGGCGGATTGCCCAGCACCACGTCGAAGCCGCCCGCCGCGAATATGTCGGGGAAGGCGGTTTTCCATTCGAAGCCGTGGCTGCGATAGGCAAAGCTGCTGTCTTCGATCAGGCTATCGCCGACGCGTAGGTTGGCATCCAAGCTGTCCAGTACCTTACCGCGCCGCGCTGTCTTGATCCACAGGCTTAGCTTGGCGATTTCGACGCTTTCGCTGTTCACGTCCACGCCGAACAGGTTGTGTGTCAGGATTTCGCTGTCTGGATCGAAAAGTTGGCCGACACCTGACAGTTCGGCCAGCTTGGTATTCACTTGCTGTAATTCTGCCTTGAGGTAATCAAAGGCCATGATCAGGAAGACGCCCGATCCGCACGCAGGGTCGACAATGCGCAACGACGTGAGGCGCTTCAAATACGCTTCCCAAGCCGCCCGTTCTGCTTTGGCGGACTTCCATGAGATTGGGTTGTCTCCTGCCTTCGCGCCTTTGGCCGCATACTGCACAAGGATTTCGGCAAAAATCTCTTTGCAGTGCGCGCCAAGCGTCTGGTCCACAATGAAGCGTGCCACATAGTCGGGGGTATAGACCACGCCATCACGCTTGCGCCGCCCGCTGGTGCCGCTGGCCTTCTTCTCCACCGGCGCTTCGCCCAGCGCCTCGGCCTGAAGCTGCTCCATATCGGCAATCGATTGCTCGAATATGTGGCCCAGTACGGTGACGGAAATTTCGCTGGCAAAGTCATATTCCGCCAGCCGCTTGAAGCCCTCGCAAATGTGGTCGGGAATGGCCAGGGCATCAATCGCGGTGTTCGGCTGGAACAAACCCCCGTTGTAACGCGGGATTTTAAGGTGGTCGTTGCCCCGATCAATCGCGTTAAAGAGGCCCAGAAATGTTTGCCAGACGGGTTTGGGATTATAGGGGTCGCGGTGCTGGAAGGCGTTTAATAGGCTGTCATCGGGCAGCAGGCCGTTGTCTTCTGCAAAGGCGATGAACAGCACCCGGTCCAGAATGGTCTGGCCCAGCCGGATAGCTTCGAGTGGGTCGCCTTCGGGCAAGGCCGTCCGAACAGCGCCTATCAAATCGCTTCGCAGGGTTCGGTAGTCGGCATAGAGCCGTGCCGTGATGTCGCGGTCTTCCTTCCGGCTTTCTTCCAGAATCGCCAGAGTCTGCCCGGACAACAGGTGTTCGGCTGACAGCAGCAACATGAAACGGTGGTATTCGACGGGATCATGCAACTTCGCCAGATCGAAGCTTTCATGGAATTGCCGCCCGTCGGCATAGCTGTAGAGACGGATTTCCAGATAGTTCGAGACCAGCACCCATTTTGTGCCGACATTGTCGCTGGCGTACTCCCAAGCCTGCTGTACCGGAGTTTTGGCCCGGCCGGGCATGATAGCATCTAGGTTCTTGGTCTTTGCGCCCTTCAGTTCGAAAGGGGCAATAATCCGGCGTTCGCTTTTGCTGAAACGGCCGAATGCCAAGTCAACCGATCCCGCACCAATCTGAGCCTCCACGTCAACGGTCCATTGGCCGCTATCATTGAAATCCTGATAGCCCAGCACTTCACAAATGATCCGCTGCTTGAAATTGCCGTGAAGGGCGGTCTCCTTTTGCGTCTCAATTGAACGGTCGCGAATTATGTCGCCCCACTGGCGCAGAATTTCCATCTTCGTAGGATCGGGGTCCGCCGCGCGGGCGATATGGCGCTGAATCGTCTTGCTATTGAATAATTGCACGCGTCTGCCCCTGATATAGGAAAGGCTTAGCAGCGAGTAAGGCGGAACGCCAAGGGGTTAACCCAGCCCCTTGCCGGGCAAATTCTGTATCGCTGCGAGCACTTGCGCCACCAAGGCGGGATCGACTGCCAAAGCTAATTTCCCAACTGCGTCTTCTGTCGCTGCCCGCGCCCGGATCAATTCGCTCTGCCGATGCAGCGGCACGGTGCCGTAGCTGGTGAACGTCGTCAGCACGTCGCTGTGGCCAAGGTTCTGGCTCCACGCCTTCATTTCTTCAGGCGACAGGCCCAGCATCATCGCGTGGCGCACCAGCATGTCGCGGAAGCTGTGCGGGTTGAAATAGGGCAGGCCCGCACCTTCGAAGGCTTTGCGGAACACCTCCCGGATGGGGCTGCTCGACGCCCAGCCATGGCGGGCAAGGCCCTGCCGCCGGAAACCGCCGCTTTCGTCCAAACCCATGGCGGTAGCCGGAAACAGAGGGTCGTCCGGCCCCCATAAGTGCGACTCGCGAAGCTCTGCCACCCAGCCCGCGACGATTTCCTGCGCGCCCTCGCAAACGGGCATGAACACGGTGCGGAAGGTCTTGGCGAACTTCGTCGCCACGGTGCGCGCGTCCTGTTCCACGTAGCCAGCCTGGAGATTGACATGCCCCAGCCGGAAGGTCGCCAGCGCCATGACGCGCGCGCCCGTGATCGCGGCAAACGCCACCAGCGCCCTGTCGCGCCGTTCCAGTACGGTGGCGACCGGCATTGCGGACAGGACGTGGCGCACCTGTTCCAGCGTGGGGACGGCCTTCTCGCGCCGGGCGCGGGCAATGGCAGAGTCCTTCTCGCTCAGGTTGAAATAGTCCGCGTCGGCGTATTCGACATGCGAGCGAAAGCCAGGCTCCCGCGCCAGCCATTCGAAAAAGGCCTTCAGATCGCGCAAGGTCGATTGCACCGTCGCCTTACTGAGCCGCTCGCCCGACCCCGCGTTCACGGCGAGGCCCAGCCGCCTTTTGAAGGCGACCGCCTGTTCGCGGTGAAACCGCTTGAAGCCCTTATGCCCCGTACTGTCTTCAAAGCGCGCCAGCGACTTGGCCGCCCGGTCGATGGTCGCCGTGTCGCGGCCCTTCGCTTCGGCCAAAAAGCGGAAATATTCGCGCTTCACCCGTTCGTTCGATGCGTTGTGTTTTGCCATGGTTAGCCTTTCCGCTTGAAGTCACAGTTCAGGGAAGGGGCGGGGTGCCCACTTAGGCTTGGCTGGCCTTGCGCGAATTGGACGGTGCAGCCGGGCATGATGCTGGCGATCTCCGCTTCCCGCGCCCGCCGGTGCATGATCGTCTCGCAGCACGCGCACAGCGCCCGCAAGTTGCCGCTGCCGGGGCGGATCGGCACGAAATCCACCATGCCCAGCGCCGGGGGGCGAGGCGTGCGACAGCGGAAGCAATAGAACGTTCCGGCCGGACATGGGCGCTTCCGGCTGGCATTGCGTTCGGACAGGAAGGCCCGGATCGCTCTGCCCTGGAACAGGATGGGACGGGCTTTGTCGATAGGCTCCAGCCCTTTGGCCTGCCAATGCCGCACGGTGTTCTTGTGTACGTCGCAGCAGCGGGCGAGTTCATCGACGCTGTAGCTGCGGTGCAGCTTCACCCGGTTAGGGTTGACCCGGCGGGCGGGCATGGCGGTTAGGCCTGTCCTTCGATCAGCGCGTTCAGACTCTCCGCTGGGATGACGACGCGGCCACCAATACGATTCGCTCGCAAGCGGCCCGCAGCGATGTGATGGTAAATCGTGGTCCTGCCCAGGCTGGACACGTGGCAGGCCTCCCGGATGCTATAGGCGATCTTGGGGAGTTCGGGCTTTTCGGACGGCATGGAAACACCTCGTTGCATGTGGAACGAGGTCAAACATCGGCGGTGGAAAATCGATCGAATAGCGGTCTCGATAAACTGGCGATTCGATTCGTCGCTATGATTTTCGCTTTGCTCCAGCGCCATCGCGGCCGTGTTCACGAGCCAGTTCGGGCCAGACCCGCAAATTGAACCCGCGTTCCGACAATCGACCTGCAAATGCCGCTAGTGCGGCTTTACGAAAGTCGCCTTTTGAGCGCCGCTTATTGGGATCGGCGGCAAACTCCTTCACCAACCAGTCTCGGCATTGCTGTTCGCCCGTCATTGTTGAATGTTCGGTTGCAGAGGCTTCCAGCTGATCGGCTGGCAAAGCAGGCCAGCGATCCAGAATATCCCGACGAAGGAACCGAATATCGTTCGCGCCGTCCGGCCAAGTCATCGATAGCCAGCCCTCCTGAATATTGAAAACAAGTTCCGGTGTGTTCGGTGAGAGCCCGCCCTTGAATCGAACCAGTTCTTCCCAGGCGACAGAGATGCACGTGCAATGCTTGATCGCTTCGAATCCAAAATCACGACGAGCGCCGCATTCGCAATGGGCGAATGTTATAGCCGTATGCAGCCAGCCTAAGGCCTGTGTATTATAATTGCAGACCCCGTCCTGAGCGACTGCCTCATCGTCATCTTCGGGGCGGCGGAAATGGCCCATTCGTGCCAGCGCTAGATAATCCCTAGTCGCGATCCAGGCCATTGCTTTGGGAAAGGACCAGATTGGTTCCTGCTTGGCCTCCGGCAGTGAATAATGATGGTAGTGCCAGTCGAGCGTTAATGCCCCATCAAATACATAGGGCAGCCGTATTCGAAGGTCATCATACATTACGATCCACTCATAAAGGTCGGAAACTAGCCCCTCCCAATCTTCAATGATTTCAGCGCCTTTCAAAGTCAGCAACCTATAAAGCGCCAGAAACCACTGATTGGAGCCGACGGCAAAATCGCGCAGAAGTTTGTGACTTGGTGGAAGACTGGCCAAGGCATAATTTAGGCCGGATTCTTCGATGTCCCATTGACCGGCGATAATGTTGCATATGCGCGCAATGGCAGGTGCATACTGATATGGCTCGGTTTGCAGGCGAAGTATTTCAAAAGCATCCCCACCGCTGATCCATTCAGGTTTAGGAAGCCAGTCGCGGCCCGGCCTGTTTTGATCCTTGGGAACAAGCGGAGCGGGCAATGGTGAAACGCCGTTTTCCACCAAGTGGTCGCGGAGTTCAGTCAACTGCTTTTGCGCTGCACCCCAAAGGCCTTCGCGCATCGCCCCTGTCGGAGAATCTGTTTTCTTGGTGTCGTTGCCCAATCCGCTTCCCTTGCGGCCCCATGTTAAAGCGGGGAAACACGTGGGATGCGCGCTTATCGGCTGGCCTGCCTATCCCCCGTCAAGAGTATGGGAACAGATCAGGAATATTCAATAGTTCCACGCGAATAGCGGATTATTTTCGGGAAATGCGCCCATCGAAGTAATCAGGCCAATGATTGGCTGCGCAAGGGGACGATCTCCGCCCCATTCCGAAGCTGGTCGAGATAGTCCGACCACCATTGTGCCATTTCCACACGCTCCTTCCAATGCGTGCCGCGATGATAAGCGGCGCGGACCTTGTCTTCGTCTCCATGGGCAAGGGCGCGTTCGATAGCATCAGGATGCCACTTCCCGCTTTCGTTCAGCAGCGTGGAAGCCATCGCGCGAAAGCCGTGCGCGGTCATTTCGCTGCCTGAAAACCCCAGCCGTCGCAGGCCTGCATTGATGGTGTTTTCACTCATAGGGCGGGTCCGGGTGCGGATGGACGGGAAGGCATATCCCGACGGTCCGCTGATCTCGTAAAGTTGCCGGAACAGCTCCACCGATTGCCGGGAGAGGGGCACTTGGTGAGCCTTACGCATCTTCATCTTCGTGGCCGGGATGGTCCAGAGCGCGCCTTCCAGTTCGATTTCACACCATTCGGCGTGGCGCAGCTCCCCCGGCCGGACGAAAACATTGGCCGATAGCTGCATGGCGATCTTCGTAAGGGCGTACCCGTCGTATCCTTCGATGGACCGGAGCAGCTCGCCCGCCCGTTTCGCTTCGATGATCGCGCCATAATGTTTGGGCTGGGGTGCGGTGAGCGCGCCGCGCAAGTCGCGGCTGGGGTCCGATACCAGACGCGCGGTGGCAATGGCGTATCGGAAGACGCGGCCCGAAAGTTGCAGCACGCGCCGGGCGGTCTCGTAGTTGCCTTTCGCTTCGATACGCCGCAACACCGCCAACAGGTCCGGCGCGGCAATCTCGGTAATGGGCATCCGGGCGATGACCGGCCCCATGCGCCCGATATAGTATTCGGACTTGTCGGCCGTGGACGCGGACATGCCTTCACGGCGGCGCTTGTCGATGAACTCCTGTGCGATCTCGCCAAAGGTGTTGGCGGCCGAAACCTTGGCGCGGTGCTTGGCGTGCTGCTTCTCACGCGCAGGATCGGCTCCAGCGGCGAGCGCCTCCCGTGCCTTGTCTCGTTCCTTCCGCGCGTTGGCCAGGCTGACTTCCGGCCAGCCACCCAGCGACAGGAGCTTTTCCTTGCCTGCCACCCGAAACTTAACCCGCCACAGCCGCCCGCCCGATGGGGTGACAAGCAGGTAAAGTCCGGCCGCATCACTCATCTTGTACGGCTTGGCGGCAGGTTTGGCGTTGCGGATCGCGACGTCGGTAAGTGCCATGGCTCAAATCCCCCAAATGCATTTCTGGGGGTATTTCTGGCGGGGTATTTCGAGATACCCCTGAACATACCCCCAAATGGCACAGGCTGCTGGCGAACAACTGCGAACGCCCCCGGCCAATGTGGGGCGATAATCCTAGGATTTCTGGGGTTTGTCCAGACGAATGCGGACGTCTGCGAACAAGAAAATGGTGGGCGGTGACGGGCTCGAACCGCCGACCCTCTCGGTGTAAACGAGATGCTCTACCAACTGAGCTAACCGCCCTTATTCACTTGCGCGTGCTTTTGCCCAACGGCTAGGGACGCGGCAAGCCCCTATATCAGCAAAAAGGACAGGCCGTGACCGCAGATACACTCGTGATGACGCTCGCAACGGGCGACGTGAAAATCCGCCTTCGCCCCGATGTGGCGCCGGGCCATGTCGAGCGCATCCAGACGCTCGCCGACGAAGGCTTTTACGACGGGGTGGTGTTCCATCGCGTGATCCCCGGTTTCATGGCGCAGGGGGGCGATCCCACCGGTACAGGCATGGGCGGCTCGGAGAAGCCAGATCTCAAGGCGGAGTTCAACGACATCCCCCACGTGCGGGGCGTCTGTTCGATGGCGCGGAGTGCAAATCCGAATTCGGGAAACAGCCAGTTCTTCATCTGCTTCGATGATGCGCGGTTCCTGGACCGTCAATACACCGCGTGGGGCGAGGTGATCGAGGGCATGGAGCACATCGACGCGCTGCCCAAGGGTGAGCCGCCACGCGAGCCCGGCAAGATCCTGAAGTTCCGTTCGGAAGCGTGAACAAAAAAAGGGCGTCCCGAAAGGACGCCCTTTTCATCTGCAGCAATCTGACCTAGCGGACAGCGCCGCGACGAACCAGATTGACGATCGCGAGCAGCACAACCGCGCCGAGCAGCGACCACAGGATGGTCACGAGGTTAAGCGGCGCGTTCAGGATGGACGCACCACCGCCGAGCAGGAAGCCGGCGATAAGTGCGCCGACCACGCCAACGACGATATTGAGAAAAAGACCCTGCTGGCCATCCGTACGCATGATCATGCTGGCTACCCAGCCGATCAGACCGCCGACAATAAGCACGAGTATGAGATTCATGGCGAACTCCCTCTATTGGCTCAGGTGCTGAACCTGAGCCAATAAAGCGAAGGAAACGGCGGATTGTTCCGCGTGTGTCTTAGGTTTCGTGGACAAAGGGTATCCATAGCTTGATTGAGGCGA
>TARA_R110000850_G_scaffold259977_1_pt1 | contig 38530 bp, 33 predicted proteins | sample TARA_R110000850 | Tara Oceans TARA_R110000850 (sample SAMEA4397586) | marine metagenome | biome: Polar Biome; feature: [SRF] surface water layer (ENVO:00010504); material: water (ENVO:00002006), including particulate matter (ENVO:01000060) such as... | depth 5 m
ACGTTTACGTGCGGTTTGGTCCGCTCAAATTTTCCTTTTGCCATGGCTGACTCCTGACTCGATAGGACTGCTATTAAATAAAATTTCTATGGTGCCCATGACGCGGATCGAACGCGTGACCTCTCCCTTACCAAGGGAGTGCTCTACCACTGAGCCACATGGGCGGTTATCAAGCTAAAAAAACCCGCTTGATTCAAGCGGATTTGAATTCTTTCTGGAGCGGGTGAAGGGAATCGAACCCTCGTCGTAAGCTTGGAAGGCTTCTGCTCTACCATTGAGCTACACCCGCGAAGGGATTCTCTTCAATTTTGCGCAAGGGCTGGTTTCATCCTGACGCGTCGATTAGCCCCTAAAACTCTTGGTGGTGGGAGTTGGATTCGAACCAACGTAGGCGCAAGGCCAACAGATTTACAGTCTGCCCCCTTTAACCACTCGGGCATCCCACCGAAAGAGAATCCCGAATTATGCACGAATTTTTTGCTTCATGCAAGTCTGCTTGCACGCGCTACTTAATGCGTATTGTAAAGTGCCTGAATTTGGACCAACGGTAACTTCAATGCCAACGCAAGTTGCAACAGAATTCTGGCTTTGGCGGGGTTTAGGTTTTGAGCCACCACAAAGCCCTGTTGGTCGTCGTCTACTTCAACATTACGTGCCACATGGCCGAAAGCCAGGCGTGTGCTTCGTACGACCACAATACCTTTGGCGACTTGCGCGGCCAGCAACAACTCTAATGTACGGCTTATATTACCCGAACCCACACCGGCCACCACAATGCCCTGGTGAGGCATGGCCATCCAGTGCTTTAGCATTTCGTCTTGCATTCCCGCATGCGCATACAGAATATTTACGGCCGGCAAACTAAACTTGTCTTGCAAGTTAAGTGCCCCCGTTTGGATTGCATTGGTAAAGGCCGTATGGGCGGTATGCAATGAACTTAATCCGTTGGCAAAGAAGATGGTTGTGTGACCCCGCTGTGTGCCAACCGGGCCAAACGGAATCGACTGGAACGCATTATCCTGATTCGAGCCTGTTTTTTGAATATAACGTGCCGAATGAATGGTCGAATTCATCACAACCAAAACGCCCAAATTGGCGGCAGCGGTATTGGCCGCCAAATAAAGTGCCGATAATAAGTTTTCAGGGCCGTCGGGCGAAAAAGCGTCGGCGGGTTTCATCGCACCCGTTAGAACAACCGGTATTTGGCCAAGCGTAACAAGATTCAAAAAATACGCCGTTTCTTCCATGGTGTCCGTGCCATGTGTCACCACAATGCCATCGGCCAGGTTTTCATTGCTGATTTTATTAATGCGGTTGGCCAGTTCATACCAAATGTCGTTGGTGATCGACTGACTTCCCACGTTGGCCAACTGTTCGAAGCTAACCACCATATCTTGCGGACGTGATGGCAAGGAATCCAATAATGCTTCAACGCTAACCTGACCTGCCGCGTACCCGCCACGCGTATCCGCGGTACCGGCGATGGTGCCGCCGGTAGCCAGAATATGAATGCGTTTTGCCATGTATCAGGAGTCAATCGCGTTTGACAGGCCTTGTTGCTCCAATAGCGCGTTCAAATGATCCCAATCGTGGAAGTCGATAACGAGCTGCCCTTTATTTTTCTTGCCCACTTTTAAAGCCACCCGAGTCCCCAGGTGATCGGATAAGCTTTCTTCCAGGCGCTTGATATCGCCGGTTTTCGTATTTTGAGTCGCTGTCGGCTTGGGTGCGATATCTTCAGTTTCACGCAGCGCTTTTCCAACCAGTTTTTCAGCTTCGCGAACCGACAAACGACGCGTGATAATTTCATTGGCCAACAAAATTTGCTGGGCCGCTTCTACAGCAAGCAAAGCACGCGCATGACCCATGTCGATATCACCAGCCAGCAACATGGTTTGCACTGGTTCCGTTAAATTAAGAAGCCTGAGCAGATTACTGGTTGCCGAGCGGGATCGCCCGATAGCCGTGGCGGCTTGTTCATGCGTTAATCCGAAATCATCCAATAAACGCTTAACGCCATGCGCTTCTTCCAGCGGATTCAAATCTTCACGCTGAATATTTTCGATAAGCGCCATAATGGCGGCGTTCTCGTCTTCGACTTCGCGCACCAGCACAGGCACTTCTTTCAGACCCGCCAGTTTGGCCGCCCGGTAACGCCGTTCCCCGGCAATAATTTCGTACTGGCCTTTCTTGTTTGCAGCAAGTACCCGCACCAAAATAGGCTGCATAATGCCTTGCGTGCGAATTGATTCAGCCAGTTCGTTCAACGCCCCTTCATCCATACGGGTACGCGGCTGATATTTGCCTGCAACAAGTTTGTTTAATGGCAAAACTGAAGGATGAGTTTCAATTGCTTCGGCTTTTTTACCCAACTGATTCATTGCATCGGTGTCGGCGCCCAACAGCGCATCAAGACCTCGCCCCAACCCTTTTTTCCTCGTTGCCATAACATCTGTTCCTGTTTGTTTTACGGATTATTTGTTGCGCCTTCCAGGGCGTCTTGTTTGACCCGCTTAATAAGTTCTTTTGCAAATTCAATATAGGCTTTTGCGCCTCTTGAACTTTTATCGTATACCGTACCCGGCATGCCATGACTTGGCGCTTCCGCCAAACGTACATTACGCGGGACCACTGTTTTGAATACGCGGTCACCAAAATGGTTTTCTATTTGTGTTGACACTTGCTGCTGAAGCGTAACGCGTGTGTCGAACATAACCCGAAGCAGCCCAATAAGCTGGAGATCAGGGTTAATGTTTCTGTGAACACGTTTAACGGTATTAACCAGGTCTGACAGACCTTCCAAAGCGAAATATTCGCATTGCATTGGAATAATAACGCCCTGAGCGCCGGCTAGCCCATTTAAGGTCAATAGAGACAACGTGGGCGGGCAATCGATCAGGATGAAATCATAATCATTAATGACTTCCGCAATTGCGAACTTTAGTTGCTTTTCGCGTTGCTCCATTTGGACAAGATCGATTTCAGCACCGGATAATTCCCTATTTGCGGGCAGTACGTCGTATCCCCCGGTTGGCGAAACAACTTTGGCGCTGTTAATGTCTGCATCGCCAATCAAGACGTGGTAAAGATTCTGTTCAATTTCGTTTTTATTGATGCCGCTACCCATTGTGGCGTTGCCTTGCGGATCCAAATCGATAAGCAAAACTTTTTTCTTGTGCATTACCAAGGCTGCAGCCAGATTAATCGCTGTTGTGGTTTTTCCCACCCCGCCTTTTTGATTGGCAATACAAAATACTTTCGCCAATTCGGTGTTTTGATAAGCACTCATTCATTTTCCTTAACTACGAATCCATACCAGGCAACGTTGCGCGTTCAAATCCGGCACCTCAAGCGTGTCAATGTGCCATATTTTCCAGTCGGTGTGTAGGGTTAAATCCTGGATTTCTTTTTCCGGCGTCAGGCCTTTCATTGCAATGAAGACACCCTGTGGTTTTAAATGCTTTGACGATAGCTCGACAAAATCCTGCAAAGACGCAAATGCGCGCGACACAATGACATCTGCGTTCAAATTACTTAGCTGTTCGATACGGCCATGGCATGCTTGTAAATTCTGCAGCTGCAGGGCGCCTCTTAACTGTCGAATAAATGCGGTTTTCTTTTCAACGGCATCTACACAATAAACCTGCCAATCGGGAAAACATATGGCCAGAACAACCCCTGGCAATCCACCGCCGGAACCCACATCAATCAGGGTGCCTGGCTCTCCTTTTCTATTTGTATCTAAATATTTCAGAAAGGGAGGTATTAATGCCAGGCTATCAAATATATGGTGGATCAAAACCTGATCAGGCGCGCGTAACGCCGTTAAATTATAGGTGCGATTCCATTTCAATAAGGAATGTACATATTTCTGTAATTGCCCTATTTGCAAATCACTTAAAGCAAGATCAAGTTTTCGTGCTGCATCGGCAATACGATTCGTGTAATCGGTCGCGCTTTCCATTAGGCAACTTTCCGCCCGTATTGTAAGCGTTTTATGTGAATCAATAATAATGAAATGGCCGCAGGCGTTACACCTGAAACACGCCGTGCCTGGCCTATTGTTTTCGGCCGGCTTTGCTTCAGTTTTTGTCTCACCTCTATTGAAAGACTATGAATCGCATCGTAGTTGATATCGTCTGGTATTAACTGATCTTCCAATTCAGCTTGCTTCTTAACTTCTTCCTGCTGGCGATTAACATAACCGGCATATTTGATTTGTATTTCCACCTGCTCAGAAACATGAGCCTCCTTAACGAGCATACCTGCCAAAGACTCACCTTCGCTATCTTTAAGGTCGGCCAATGTTTCATATTGAACATTGGGGCGTTTCAAAAGATCATGCAAAGAATATTCACGCTCAATTTGTTTTCCCAAAACGCGCTCAGCCGATTCAGCACTCAATTTTTGAGGTTGGACCCACGTAGACTTCAAACGCGCTACTTCAGCCTCAACTGCATCACGCTTTCGGTTAAACGCATCCCACTGCGCATCACCAATAAGACCCATTTGACGTGCTTGATCTGTTAAACGCATATCGGCGTTATCTTCACGCAGGCTTAGTCGATACTCAGCCCTGGAAGTAAACATGCGGTACGGTTCACTCACACCACGGGTAATGAGGTCGTCAACCAACACTCCCATATATGCTTCATTTCTTTTGGGAAGCCAAGGCTCAAGATCTTTTACAAATCGTGCAGCATTCAACCCGGCAACCAAACCTTGCGCTGCCGCTTCTTCGTAACCTGTGGTCCCATTGATCTGGCCTGCGAAAAACAGCCCGTTAATCGCTTTTGTTTCCAATGAAAATTTTAATTCACGTGGATCGTAGTAATCATATTCAATGGCATACCCGGGCCGCATAATATTGGCGTTCTCAAGACCCGGTAAAGTTCGAATCATGGCCAACTGAATATCGAACGGCAAGCTTGTGGAAACACCATTTGGGTATATTTCTGTTGTGGTAAACCCCTCCGGCTCCAGAAAAATCTGATGGCTCGGCTTATCAGCGAAACGATGTATCTTGTCTTCAATAGATGGGCAATAACGCGGGCCAACACCTTCAATTTGGCCTTGGTCGCTATACATGGGGGAGCGATCCAATCCTGAACGAATAATGTCATGCGTGCGTTCATTCGTATGCGTTATCCAGCAGGGCACCTGTTCTGGATGCATATCCACATTACCCATAAAAGAAAATACAGGTATTGGATCCAAATCGCCGGGTTGTGCAAGTGTTTTGCTGAAATCAATTGTTCTTGCGTCGATGCGTGGCGGCGTACCCGTTTTCAGTCGACCTTGAGGTAATTTTAATTCCTTAAGCCTTTGCGCCAATGAAATAGCAGGTGGATCGCCGGCTCGACCAGCGGAGTAATTATCAAGTCCAACGTGAATCAATCCATTTAGAAATGTTCCCGCCGTAAGAACAACCGCTCTACCTTTGAACTTCAAACCGATCTTGGTAACGGCACCAACTACTTTCTCGCCCTCAATCATTAAATCTTCAACGGATTGCTGGAAAATCGTGAGGTTTGCCTGATTTTCCAATACGGTTCGAATTGCTTGTCGATATAACGATCGATCTGCTTGAGCCCGCGTAGCGCGCACGGCCGGCCCTTTTGAGCGATTAAGAATTCTAAATTGAATCCCCGCTTTATCCGTTGCTAAAGCCATGGCGCCACCCATAGCATCAACCTCTTTAACCAAATGCCCTTTTCCGATTCCACCTATGGAAGGGTTACACGACATTTGGCCTAGGGTGTCGATATTATGCGTTAGCAGTAAGGTATTGGCCCCAGTACGCGCAGAAGCAAGTGCGGCCTCTGTACCTGCATGGCCACCCCCCACAACAATAACGTCAAAGGTATCGGGATAAATCATATGAAAATTCTCGAACGAGATGAATAGCTAATTATAACTGGCTGACCTTGTTCCACGTGAAACAAAGAAAGTTGACGTGTAAATTCCGGTTGCTACTTTACGGCTACTACTTATGTTTCACGTGAAACATTCAATCCAACAGTCACAACAGGTTTGTTCCACGTGAAACACTAAAATGAGAAAATACTCTGTGAATAACACACACTGATTTCAAGACCTGAAAGCGTACAACGCAATTCTCATGCGCGTTGTGATGAAGCAAGCTTGTGGATAACAGTGTGCATAATTAGTGGAAAGAAAAAAGCCCCAACAAGTGGGGCTTCTTCTTAACAAGTTGCGTGACTTGTTTACAGAGCTCGAATATTAGCAGCCTGAGGACCTTTTGGACCATCATTAACTTCGAACTCAACTTCTTGACCTTCGTTCAGACTGCGATAGCCGCGACCTTCGATAGCTGAGAAGTGAGCAAAAACATCGGAACCACCAGCGTCGGGGGTAATAAAACCAAAACCTTTGTCGGCGTTAAACCATTTAACTTTACCGGTTTGAGACATAATAAATTAGCGTCCTAAAAAAACTTAAAAAAAACAAAAGAAACAAGGGGCGCTAACACGAATAAAAACCGGAAATGCCAACGGGTTTTTTGCGGAACCCAAAAACACAAAATCGGGCAATACTTATACGACGCTTACGCTCTGCTTGATTTCAAATGCAGCATCAGCATAACCATAGTTGTTATATCTTTCAACTACTTATTAACCCTAGGTTAACGTAACGCAACACTTGTAGACAGCATAAACTACAAACTGAAAAAATTAACCAAATTCAAAACAACTGGAAAAAGAGAGCCTGGATAATGACCACGGAAATTCGCTCAAAACTACCATCGGTTGGCACAACCATATTTTCAATAATGAGCCAACTTTCTATCCAAAATAAAGCCATTAATCTGGGGCAAGGATTCCCTGATTTCAATCCGGACAAAAAACTGATCGAGCTCGTTAACCAGGCGATGCTGGAGGGGTATAACCAATATCCGCAACTTGCGGGCTTTCACGATTTACTAATCGCGATCTCGGAAAAAATTGAAAACTTATACGGCCACCGTTATTCGCCGGAAACTGAAATTACGATTACATCGGGCGCCACCGAAGCATTAATGAGTTCAATATTGGCGTTATGCGGAACGGGTGACGAAGTTATTATTATTGAACCTTTTTATGATTTATACCTTCCCGCAGTGCAACTTGCCGGTGCCACTCCCGTTGTAGTTGCAATGGACCCACCAACACACCCAAATGAAAACTACAAAATAAATTGGGAAAAAATACGTGATGCACTTAGCTCAAGAACCAGATTGCTAATTATCAATACTCCCCATAACCCAACCACAATGGTTTTTAAAAACGACGATTTAAATGAACTTGAGTCGATTGTTAATCAATATGGAATAAACATTATTTCAGACGAGGTATACGAACACATTGTGTTTAACGGCAATCCTCATTTAAGTATGTCTTCTCGGCCTGCATTAGCCGAAAAGTCGGTGGTCATTTCCTCTTTTGGAAAAACGTATCACGTGACCGGTTGGAAAATAGGCTATTGCGCAGCACCAAAAGCTTTAATGACAGAAATTCGTAAAGTTCACCAATTTGCTGTTTTCACCGTGAGTACACCCATGCAAGTTGCATTGAGTCGCTTTATGGGTGACGCGAATACTTATGCAAACTTATCTTCGTTCTACGAAGAGAAAAAAGATTATTTATCGAATCAACTAAGAATCAACACACCACTGACACCTTATTCGTCGGAAGGATCATTTTTCCTTTTGGCGTCTTACGCCGATTATTCAGATTTAAACGAATATGATTTCTGCCATTGGCTAACCACCAAGCATCGTGTTACAGCGATTCCATTGTCTGCTTTTTACTGCAGCCCAACTGCGAACACATCGAACAACAAGCTTATTCGTTTATGTTTTGCAAAGAACACGAATACCTTGGATGAGGCCATTGCACGATTGAAGTGTTTATGACGTTTTCAATGCAGACCGAAGTATAGAGCGAATAAAGTGCTTTGCAAATCACTGTGCCTGGGTGGAAACGGGTTGGGATCTTAATGGTTTTATACACATCTTTTATATATAAAACTTAAATAACTAATGGGTGCCTGTGTATAGTGTGGAAAACTCGAAAATACTTTAATAATCAATAGGTTATTTAAAAATTTAATGGGTATAAACCTTCTTACAACTACCTAACAGTTTCTGCATAATTCTATTGGGCTGTGTAATTGATGTAGTTGTTCAGCTTTCATCCACAGCTCATTCACAATCGTTGTCTCTAGTAGTTATCCACAAGCCTTTTCGATGCATCTAAATTGTAAATAAATGAAACTATTTAGTGAAAGCTTCGAAACCATTGTCGAAAACCACTCGATTTTCGGGCCAACGTAATGCGGCTAATCTGAATCTTGAGGTTTCAATGGGTTGATTTGCTTTGCGATCGCGCCAACGTGCACCGACGGAGTAATCAATACAAAACACGTTGTGTCGCTTACCGTGCCAGGCAAGGGGGGGAATATTGGAAAATAGGCGGGTGTAGCGCGGTGTGCGAGACGCTTCCTGTTTTTCCAGTAATCGCCAGTAATGGCCAATCACAACCGGTATGCTATCGGAATAACTCATCCACCAATTGATACGATCGGAATAGCGCCAACGGTTGCCCGCAAAGAAGGGTTCCTCGCTTCGTTTTTCTACGCCTGATGTTAAGACCTTCAGTGGGTTAAAAGTTTGCTGCATGGCCTCATATTCAGCGATTGCGTCTAAAAATGGCGGGGGGTTGGATTCGTCTTCCAGGCGGTCGGCCCATTTTTCTTTTGCCTCCAGGTAGTGTTCGTAAATACCCTTGGCGTCAGCCTGACGACGTGTTTGTTCTTCCCATTCAAAGTAATTTTCAACCAACGTTCCCAAAGGGAGTTGGCTGACGGCGTTAATGGCATTTGTGGTCCAGGCTGCGTGGACAATACGAATATCGTTCCGATAAAGTGCAACGGGCTGTTCAGACAAGAACGCGCGTAAACTTTCGCGTTCTGATTCGGGTGTGCGGGCAAATGGCGCGTAATTTTCACAATCGCGCTCAAATCGTTCGTCAAAAAACCAGCCCGAGCCGTCTTTAATATCGTTAACCAATAAATTCAGTTCGTGGTTACCCAGAATAAATTGTGCATTGTGATTCTCAACCAGGTCGCGAACACGTTTTACGACGCCTGGGCTGTCGGGGCCACGATCAACCAGATCGCCGATAAACACCAGACGGCGGTTGTCGGGGTGTGAACCGTTACTTCTATATCCCAGTCGTTCAAGGAGGGCTTCCAGGGCATCGATTTCGCCGTGTATGTCGCCAACGATATCGATTGGCCCGCTATCGAGTGACTTAAGCAAATACATAGACTATGGCGCTTCTAGAGAAATATTTTTTGCAGCAAGCGTAAAAGTTGCTTTTGTTCGTCGTTTGAAAGATTAGGAATACTTTCGTTTTTTTCGAATTGCTGCCTGGCTTTGCCAAACAGAAACTGACCTTTTTCCGTTAGTTCCAGAATTTGTGAGCGTTTATCGTTTGGATTACGTTTTCGCACTAGCAACTGACGTAACTCCATTTTATCGAGAAGCGTCGCGAGGTTGGGCGGGGAGACATTAATTGTGTGGCCAAGCCGTTTCTGGTTAATTTGCGGATTGGCACTAATAAGCGATAGAACAGTGAATTCAACGGGTTTAAGTTGATACCGTATTAAACGTTTTTTAATATCCGGTTCAATCTTCAAATAAGCCTGAAGACAGTTATAGCCCACCTGCTTTAAAAGAAACGACTGTTCTATTGCATCGCTCTCCTGATTGTTTTTTAAGTTACTCATGACTACATCAGGCTATCAAGGTAATTTGTTGAATGACCTTGTTGAGAGTGAATTAAATATTGATCTATGACTTGTATTAGTTTTCGGGTTTCCGGAAGGATGAAGTCAAAATAGTATTGTGCGGTATCGATTTTCGATCCGTAAAACGCAGGATCCTTTTCTTTCTGTTCATCGGCGATTGTGGCTGCTTTCAGCCATAACCATCCCATTGCAGCATGACCAACCAGGCGCAACATTTCAGGTGCAATTTGATACGGTAAATCAGGCGATTGCCGGCTTGCGTCGGATATCGCCGGAATGAGCGCGCGCAAGTGCTGACATACCTGTGTTAACGCCGCCACGGAGTTTACAAATGCAGGTTGTGTTGTGGTGTTGATTGTTTCCTGAATTTGATCCAGCAAATTAAAAAGGCGTTGGCCGTTATCGGCAAGAATCTTGCGCATGATTAAATCGATTGCCTGAATCTCATTGGTACCTTCGTAAATTTGGGCAATTTTTATGTCGCGCAAGTACTGTTCAATGCCGGTTTCCTGTATGTATCCATGGCCTCCGAAAATTTGTATCGCCTGGCCGGCGGCTTCGAAGCCTTGATCCGTCAGCATGGCTTTAATAATGGGCGTGAGTAACGCTAACTCGCTTTCGACGTGCGTCTTTATTTGTTCATCGGGATGGTGCTCGGCACCGTCAAGAAGCAACGCGCTGTAGTAGGCAAGCATGCGGCCGCCTTCAGCATAGGCTTTCTGTGACATCAGCATGCGCTGTATGGCCGGATGCATCACGATTGGGTCGGCGGGCTCACTGTGACGGTTTTCAGGGCGGGTTGCCGCACGCATTTGAATGCGTTCTTTAGCGTAGGCCAAAGCATTCTGGTAAACCGTTTCCGATACGCCCACGCCATTGATACCCACCAATAAACGGGCCGCATTCATCATTTTGAACATGGCCGCCAACCCTTTATTGGGTTCGCCCACCAGCCATCCTGTCGCTTGTTCAAATTGGATACTGCAGGTTGCACTGCCATGAATACCCATTTTGTGTTCAATACCAGTACAGTGCACCGCGTTGCGTACTTTTGGAACCCCGTTCTCCGGCAGGAATTTGGGTACCAGAAATAAAGAAATACCTTTGCTGCCCGGTGGTGCGTCGGGTAATCGGGCCAAAACCAAATGCACAATATTTTCGGTTAAGTCGTGTTCACCACCGGAAATGAAGATTTTGTTGCCTTCAAGAATATAGTGCCCATTATCGGCGGGCGTTGCCTTGGTGCGAATCAAGCCCAGATCACTGCCGGCTTGCGGTTCCGTTAAGCACATGGTGGCAAGCCATTCGCCGCTGACAATTTTAGGTAAATAGATATCCTTCAATTCATCGTTGGCGTAATGATAAAGACTGGAATACGCGCCGTGTAGAAGCCCGGGAAACATTGACCATGCATGGTTGGTTCCCGTTAACATTTCATATAAAACGGTGTTTAAAGTATGGGGCAAACCTTGCCCGCCGTAGGCGGGGTCGCAAGCCAATGCAGGCCAGCCGGCTTCCTGAAATTGCCGGTAAGCCTGTTTGAATCCGGTCGGTGTTTTCACATGTCCGTTTTCAAATCGGCAGCCTTCGCGATCGCCTACCGCATTGGTGGGAAAGAGTATTTCAGATGCAAAACGCCCGGCCTCTTCAATGACCTGACTCATTAAATCCTGGTCAATTTCTTCAAACTCAGGGTAACGGTTTAATGTTTGTGCAGCGTTGAATAGTTCAAACAGTACAAATGAAATGTCTTTCAAAGGGGGGTGGTAATGCATGAGGCTTAGCTCCTTTGAACTTTATTTTTTTTCTGATCCAGAAATTCCGCCAGCAAGCGTCGTGTTGCCGGGTCGGTTTGTGCAACGGCCGCCATTAATGATTCCGTGGCCAGGCCATCTTGAATATTCTGATCGGCAATACGCGGCAACATGTGCATGACGGCGTAGTTGGTCATTTCAGCGTTACTTGCAATACCTTTGGCAAGCTCCATGGCTTTTTCCAACCCTTTTCCTGGTTCGGTTAAATAGGTTGACACGCCAATTTGCTGACCTTCCTCTGCGTTCAGTACACGGCCGGTAAGCATGAGGTCGGTCATACGGTTGACGCCCATGAGTCGTGAAATACGCACCGAGCCGCCACCGCCCACGAACAAGCCCCGTTTTCCTTCCGGCAAAGCGTAAAAAGCAGACGATTCAGCAATACGAATATGTGTGGCGGACGCCAGCTCAAGCCCGCCGCCGACAACGGCACCATGCATCACGGCAATGACAGGTGCCCGACCAAATTGAATTTGGTTGAAAGCTTCATGCCACATACGCGAATGCATAACAGACTGGGGTACCGTGTGTTCCCGAACCTCGGAAAGGTCAAGACCAGCACAAAAATGCTCACCCTCGCCATTCAAAATAATGGCTTTTACGTCTTCCGAAAAGGATTGAAAACACTGGTTCAGCTCACTGACCAGATCAAGGTTGATTGCGTTGCGCTTAGCCGGACGCGTTAGGGTAACGAGTGCGATGTTGTCCAGCATTTTGACGGACAGCAAGTTGTATTGTTTTGTAGAAGTCATGTTGGCGTGTCCTGCAATAAGAAAAAATAGAGTATCTGGTTAATAATTATGAATCATAATATTTATATTTTATAAATAAATTAGGAGCAACCCTGAGGAAAAACGGCTATTGCTTTTTCTGTTAGAACAGAATTCAATGGTGATAAGGTTCTCTTACAAATAAATACAATGCCGGGTTGGTCTCAGTTGCTGCATAAACCCTATTTGCGACTTAGGTTGCGTCCCATTACCGCGTCTATCGCGGTAATGGTGTTGGGTTTTGCCTTAACGTATCAATTGTGGACTTTTTTTAATACGCAGGCTCGTAACGAGTTGAATCGGCTGTTCTTAATTGAAGCCGACCTGGCGGTAGAACGGTTTTTGCGTCAACTCGAAGATTTTGAACAACAACTGGAAGCCATTCGTGCCTTATTTGCTGCTTCGGCTGTGGTGGATCGTGAAGAATTCAACGCGTTTGTTGATACCTTGCATTTGCAGAAAACCAACCCGGGTGTGCGTGCTTCCGGGTATGCCGCTTTCTTTGAAACAGCCGATCAGGCACCCGTTGTTTATATTTTTCCCGCCAGCCCGGAGAATCTGAATGTGATCGGGCGCAACGCGTTTGAAAGTGCGCCGCGCAAACAAACGATGCTTGAAGCCATGAAAACGGGTCACGCAATGTTGTCGGGCCCTTTAAGTTTGTTTCAGGATCACGCGGCGAATAAGGTGTCGAATAGTTATCTATTCTACATGCCGATATTTCAAAACCTGCTTAGTTATAGCGATAACAACGGTAATCGGCAATTGTTGGGTTGGGCGTATATTGCATTCGATATGCGTGAGAGCATGGCGTCAGTTCTATTGTCGGAGCAAATTAACTTAACTTATGAAATTTTCGACATTACGAACCAAAATAACCCAATTCAAATCTATGGTGCAACGGGTTCGTCGTACCCAAAAATAGACGAAAGCAAACATGTTCAGGACGCATTTCGCACAGTAGAGGCTTTTGGGCGAATCTGGACCATAAAAACGGTGTCAACGACCGATTTCGAACTCCGATACATGTCCGCCACGCAATGGTGGGTGGCGTTATTTGGTATCACAGCCACGTTATTTCTGGCGGTTTTATCCTGGCTACTGGTTGATCGTACAGCGGCGTTGCGCCACATTAAGCGCATTAACCGAAAGTTAACCATTAGTGAACAAAAATGGAAGTTTGCGCTTGAAGGCTCGGGCGATGGCATGTGGGACTACGATATTCCAAATCGAACTTTTCGTGTGTCAGCACAATGGAAAGCCCTGTTGGGATATGGGCCTGACGAGTTGAGTGTTTCAATTGATGAATGGAAAAGCCGTTTGCATCCCGATGAGTATGTACGCGTTACCCAGGCGCTGGACGATTACCTTAATGGGCTTAATCTGCATTACAAGGTGGAACATCGTTTGAAGTGCAAAGATGAAAGTTGGAAATGGTTTATGACACGCGGCATTATCGTTGAACACGATGAAAGCGGGAATCCAAGCAGAATGATTGGCACTATTACCGATATTTCTCATATGAAAGCATCCGAGGAAATTATCTGGCGCCAGGCCAATTTCGATGCGTTAACCGGGCTGCCGAACCGACGCATGTTTTTCGATCGCCTGGAACATGAAATTCGACGCACCCAACGTTACGGTAATGGCTTTGCACTGGTATTTATCGACCTTGACGAATTCAAGGAAATTAACGATTCATACGGGCACCAGGCCGGCGACCAGGCGCTCATTATCGTAACCGACCGCCTGAAAAGCGCGGTACGGGCCAGTGATACGGTTGCACGTTTGGGTGGCGACGAATTTACTTTAATATTGGGGGATATTACGCAAGAATCTGATGTGGTAACGGTGTTGCGTAAGGTTTTATCGGTTTTGTTGCAACCCATTGAACTCAAGTCGGCCACTGTCAAAATTTCCGCCAGCATGGGCATCGCATTTTGCCCTGAAGATGCTGACACCTCAGACGATTTATTGAACAAAGCCGATCGCGCCATGTACAACGCCAAGGAAGCCGGAAAAAATGAATGGCGATTCCATCACTGATGTTCGAGGATTTCTGGCGAATTTGCCGGGTATGGTTTACCGCTGTCGCAACGACGCATACTGGACCATGTTGTTTGTAAGTGAAGCGGTTGAGCGGCTAACCGGCTATCGCGCCGAAGAGTTGCTTGGTAACCGAACCGTTGCCTACGCCGACCTGGTTTTTCCTAACGATGTGGCTTTGGTCAACGAAAAGGTGCGGGAAGGTCTCGAAAAAGGAGGCCACTTCAACCTGGAATACCGGATTTGCCGGGCCGACGGTGAAATCAGGTGGGTTTGGGAGCAAGGTAATGCGCTGCTCAACGGCAACGGTGATATTTCTTTGCTTGAAGGCTATATAACCGACATCACCAAACGAAAAACCGCCGAATTAAGGCTTTCGCAAATGCAGCGTCAGTCGGCCGTGATTCTTCAATCGGTTACCGAAGGTATACATGGAATTGACCGCGAAGGACGGCTGATGTTCGTGAATGCGGCGGCGTCGCGAATGCTGGGTTACACCAGTGAAGAAATGCTGGGTAAGCAATCTCATGCCCTGGTGCATCATCATCGAAAAAACGGTGCACTTTATCCTATTACAGAATGTCCGGTATTTAAAACGTTGCGCGATGGCCGTGTGCGGCGCGTGGACGAAGATTATTTTTTTCGCAAAGATGGAAGCGCGTTTGCCGTGGAGTATGTTGTTTCCCCCACGGTCGATGTCAGCGGTACGGTTACCGGCGCGGTGGTCAGTTTCAGTGATATTACCCAGCGTCTGGGGCTTGAAGAGCAGCTATTGCAAGCGCAACGCATGGATGCCTTAGGGCAACTGACAGGCGGCATTGCGCATGACTTCAACAACTTATTAACCGTTATTTTGGGCAATGCCGAACTGCTGGAAGAAAACCTGGCCGACGACGACAACAAAAAGTCGTTGGCCGGTATGGTGGTTAAAGCGGCTCAACGCGGCGCTGACTTAACCCAGGCCTTATTGGCGTTTGCCCGTAAACAACCTTTAGAGCCCAAGGTTATTGATATCAATGAACTGCTCGGGCAGATCAAGCCGTTTCTGCAACGTGCGCTGGGTGAGCAAATTTTGGTTGATTTGAATTGTAATGACACGCTGTACCGTATACATGTCGACCCGGTACAACTCGAAAGTGCCTTATTAAATCTGGCCATTAACGCGCGTGACGCCATGAATGGCAGTGGTCGGTTATCGATTCGTACCGAAAACCATTGGCTCAGCGTATCGGAGGCTCAGGAATTCGAGGTGTCTACCGGCGCTTATGTTGAGATCTCGGTCTCCGATTCGGGGCGGGGTATTGAGCCCGAACTGCTTGAACGTGTGTTTGAACCCTTTTTCACCACGAAAGAAAGGGGAAAAGGTACGGGGTTGGGGTTAGCCATGGTGTATGGCTTTGTGCGCCAATCGGGGGGTCAGGTTCGCATTCGTTCAGTTGTGAATAAAGGTACAACAGTTCGTTTATTTCTGCCTGCACTCATTGGCCTGGGCCGGACCGTAAGCTAATTTCGTTTTGGCTTTAATGCTGATTTTCGTAGCACTGCCAGCAAAATCTTTACAAAATATAACAAAAGTATTGCACCGATAAAATCGCCGGTTGCCATTACCAAAAGGCTTTGCCACGAAGCGTCGGCATGGCCGTAAAATGCGAACCAAACGTGATGCAGACAAGCGCTGGCCATGGCAAAAAGGAAGCAACATTGCACGAGCAATTTCGGTGTTAAGTTGGATAGCGACGCACTCAGGTTATGCCGGTTATTTAAGGACAAATAAACGAGATAAGGCGAAAAAGCCGATAAAAAGCTAACAATTGCGGTATATATTGGGTCGGGATGAACAGTGTAATAAGAGCCTGCCAGCCATGATCCAAGCCCAATACCAATGGCCCCGGGTGTACGAAATAACAGTACGCACAACAATCTGGCGCCGGCCGGTAAGTACACCCAGTTTACGCCTGCAATCCACTCGAATTGGTTGAACAGCCAGCCATTAACCTGTAATAAAAACAGGAAAAGTACGCTTGAAAGCGCGATCATGAATAGCTGTAATACTATTTGTGACATTTAAATTATTGTCCTACAAATAGGCGCTTGCTAAGATCAGCCGCGTTCATAGCAAGATTTATGACTAACGAATTATCTAATGGCATTTCAAATGAAAGATAAAACTCGCCCCGCTGACATTTACCTGCGTTTTCTTCAGCTAGCCGAATCGCTGCGTGGCTTGCCGTCGTTACCTGCGCTTGATCCTCTGGAAGAGCGTATTTTGAGTTTGGTGGCCTTTGCAACGAAAGAGGCCAGCCGGTTGTCGGTGCGCGATATGATGGCGTATTCGGAACTTGGCTCACCTGCAACCATTCACAATCGGTTGAAATCCATGCGGGCCAAAGGTTGGATTATGCTGACCGATACGGAAGACTCCCGCCGCAAACAAATTACACTGACTCAGGCGGCATTGCTTCATTTCGACAAGCTGTCGAAATGCCTTGTCCAGGCGGCAAAAGAACACTAGTTGAACGTTAACTGGTTTAACATTAAATACAAAAGAAGGAAACCACCAAGTTTCCAGTTAACGCTGCAATGTTATTTTTAACAGCAGCATTATAAACCGGGCGTTCGGTACGCATCATAACAATTAGAAATGTGTTTAGTCGCGTTCGGCTTGCTATAACAGCCGTTAGCCGGCCTGAATGCCCCACGCGGAGACGTCCTTCGCAGCGACGTCCTCGTTCGTATTGACGCCTCACATCATGCCTGGACCAAGGCTCTCCTCCGTAATGTGTTTCATGTCATTCGTCCTACCGTCCGGTTATACGGAATAGGGGTATTCCATCATGCACATTTTTTGCTATAGTGCAGTAAAATCACTTTATGCATAAAAAAGGGGCTAACAATGAAATATGTTTCTTACGTTAAGGCAGGAAAACCGGGCTTCGGTGCCGTTGTTAATGATAACAAAGTGGTTGATTTAACAGACAAAATTGCCGGTGTGGGTAGTTTGGCTGAATTAGTCGGTAGCGAGAAATCGATGGCCGAAGCAAAAGCCTATGTTGCGAACCAAACACCGGAATTCGGTCTTGATGCCGTTACGCTGGAGCCGGTTATTCCCCAACCCAGCAAGATTATTTGCATTGGCATTAACTATGTGGCGCACGCCGCGGAAGCCGGGCGCAAAGTGGGCGACCACCCGGTCGTTTTTCACCGCTTCGCCGATACCCTGCAAGCCGCTAACGCACCGCTTATTCGTCCCATTGCATCGCACGACTTCGACTTCGAAGCCGAACTTGCGGTTGTGATTGGTAAAGGCGGCGCCAATATTAAGCCGGAAGATGCCATGTCGCATGTGGCTGGTTACACCTGCTTCAACGACGGCAGCCTGCGCGACTGGCAATTTCATACCCACCAATACGGCATGGGCAAGAACTTCCGTAAAACAGGCGGCCTGGGGCCATGGATGGTCACCGCCGACGAGGTCGACGACTATCGAAAAATGGAAATTAAAGGTGTATTGAACGGTGACGTCATGCAGGAAGGCAAGTTGTCGGAACTGGCCTTCGATATTCCCTACTTGATCTCGTACGTATCCAAAGCGCTCGATTGGAACCCCGGCGATATTCTGGCCACCGGTACACCCAGCGGCGTGGGCTTCAAACGCAAGCCCCCTGTGTTCCTGAAGCCCGGTGACACCTTTGAAGTGGTGATCTCACAAGTCGGAACGTTGTCGAACACCGTTGTCGACGAAGCGTAAAAACGTACGGAATATACTCAATTCTCTGTGAGGCGGTTATGAAACATTCCCCCATTCTGCACTTTACCCATGCAGGCATCCATTGTGTCGATCTGGACTTAATGGTGGATTTTTATTGCAACAAGCTGGGGTTGGTTATTATTGATGAAGGGGTGGCATCAACCGGGCACCGCCTCTATTTCTTATCGCAAGATCCGGAAATCCATCACCAGATCGTGTTGTTCGACGGCAAGCCCGACAACCTGCCTTTCAACCCGGTGAACCAGCTGTCTTTCTTGGTGAAATCGCTCGCCGACCTGCGCGCCTACTATCACTTTGCTCAAAAGGCGGGTATTCAGAATATTGGTCAGGTCGATCACGGCAACGCGTGGTCTATTTACTTCAAAGACCCGGAAAGCAATCCAATTGAAGTGTATGTCGATAGCCCCTTCTATTCGGCGCAGCCTTGCAAAGAACCGCTAGACCTGGATACAAGTGACGAAGAAATTATTGCGCGCACCGAGAAAATGGCGCGTAATCGGCCGGGGTTTCAAACGCGGGCGCAATGGATTGAGTCAACGCGAAAGAGAATCGCCGAGAAACGCGCTTTAAAAGCTTGAAAACGTCAGCAGTATCAATTTTGTAACGAAGGCGCGAACCACTCGCGCCTTCGTGCTATTCGGCGTAATGCGGGCCTAACAGGCTTAAGTAACAGAATGACACAATAGGATTGAGGTACCATCGTCATTGGAAAGCAGTAACTCACTTGAACAAAAAGGAGAGTTCCAATGAATGTGTTTGAACGCCTCGAGTCTAATGTCCGAGCCTACTGCCGTGCCTATCCGGCCGTATTCGATAAAGCATTGAATGCGCGCCAGTGGGATGAAAACGGTGTTGAATTTATCGATTTTTTTGCCGGCGCGGGTGTGCTGAATTATGGCCACAATAATGAACGCCAGCGCCAGGCGATTATCGACTACATGCTGGCCGACGGCGTAACCCATAGCCTTGACTTGCACACCACTGCGAAACGTACTTTTATTGAGCGCTTCGAAGACATCATTCTTAAACCGCGCAAGCTGGAATACAAGCTTCAGTTCACCGGCCCAACCGGCACCAATGTGGTTGAGGCCGCCTTGAAGCTAGCGCGCAAGGTCACCGGCCGTTCAACCGTCGCAGCGTTCACAAACGGCTTTCACGGGATGACGCTGGGCGCCCTGGCCGTTACCGGTAACGCGCATTACCGTAACGTCAGCGGCGTTGCATTAAATGATGTGCTGCGTTTGCCTTTTGAAGGGTACGCCGGCACGGGCGTGGGTTCCCTGGACATGATTCGCCAAACCCTGGCCGACTCATCAAGTGGTGTTGAGGCGCCTGCCGCTTTTCTGGTTGAAACCGTTCAGGCCGAAGGCGGCGTGAACGTGGCCGGCAAAGAGTGGCTGCAGGCATTGCAGGCCCTGGCCAAGGAGTACGGCGCGCTATTCATCATTGACGACATTCAATTGGGTAACGGTCGCACCGGGCACTTTTTCAGTTGGGAAGACATGGGTTTGGCTCCCGACCTGGTGTGTCTGGCCAAAGGCATCGGTGGTTTCGGCACGCCCATGGGCTTGCTCCTAATCCGTCCTGAGCTTGATCAGTGGTCGCCGGGCGATCATACCGGCACCTTCCGTGGGCAGAACCTGTCGTTCGTGGCCGGCAGTGAGGCGCTGGCCTATTATGAAAACGACGACTTTCTGAAATCGGTGCAGGAAAAAGGCCGTTACATGGAAGAGCGCCTGAACAATATTGTTGCGAACCACAAGAAACTGAATTTTGAAGTGCGTGGGCGCGGAATGATGCAAGGCCTCGATACACACAGCCCTGCCATCGCGAAAAAAATCATGGCGGCGGCTGCGAAACAGCGCGTTATTGTGGGTGCGTGCGGCACAGACGGTCGTGTCATCAAGGCGTGTCCGCCCTTAACCATCGAGCAAGAAACGCTCGAGCGCGGGCTGGATCTGTTGGAGGCGGCAGTAAATGAAGGGGTGACGCAATGAGGGATCACGACGGGCTAACCTTTTCCCTGAAAGAATATGAACGTCGCCTGACTGAACTGCGCCAGCGAATGCAAGAGCGCTTGCTGGACGCAGTGATTATCTCCGACCCGGAAAACCTGGCTTATTTAACCGGCCATCAAACCACCGGTTATTCATTTTTCCAGGCGCTGTTGGTGCCGATCGACCGCGAGCCGGTTTCGATTACGCGTCATTTGGAAACCTCCAACATCGAGTACCGTACCTGGGTCGAAGACGCCCGCTATTACAGTGACACCGGCGACGCCATACAGATGTTGTACGACGTGATTCGGGAAATGGGTCTGATCGGCAAGAATGTGGGCCATGAGCGTAATAGTTATTTCTTTCCGGCCTATCAGCAAGACCGTTTGCACACCATGTTTTCCAACGGTAACTTGCAAGACTGTTTCGGCATTGTGGAAGAAGGCCGTATCTGCAAGTCAGACGACGAAATCGAGGTCATGAAAAAAGCCGCGAAGGCCACCGAAGCGGGGATGAAGGCGGCATACGAAGCCGTGGCCGAAGGGGCAACGGAAAATGAAATCGCCGCCGCAGCCTGCTCCGCCATGTTCAGCGCTGGGGGTGAGTACCCGGCGGTACTGCCCTACGTTACGTCGGGTCCGCGCACCATGATTGGCCATGCTACCTGGGAAGGGCGCACGGTACAGGCTAATGAACATGTATTTCTGGAAATGGCGGGTTGTTATCGCCGCTACCATACGGCCATGATGCGTACTGTGGTGCTGGGTGAGCTAAGCCATTCCATGTACAAAGCCCAAGAGCGCATGAAAACTGCGCTGATTGAAGTTGAACACCTCATTCGCCCAGGCGTTACCGTGTCTGATGTAGACAAATTGGTACGCAATATTATTTCCGACAATGATGTGGGCGCCCAACTGGTAACGCGCGCCGGCTATTCCATTGGTATTGCTTTTGCGCCGTCGTGGGATGAAGGTTACATGCTAAGTTTGAAGCAAGGCTCGCAAGAGGTGCTTAAGCCCGGCATGACCATTCATATCATTCCCTGGATGTACGGTGTTGACGGCGATAAAACCTGTGGCATTTCCGACACCATTCGCGTGACCGAAAAAGGGTGTGAGTCCTTTTTCGATCTTGACCGCGATTTCGTGGTGAAGCCGAATTAGCCGCGTTTCGGGCCCAGCCATACTTGCTGGGCGTTCACGAATTCGTGAATACCCGGCATACCCAATTCGCGGCCATAGCCCGACTTCTTGATGCCGCCGGAGGGCAGGCGCGGATCGGTTTTCACAATCCCGTTAATGGCGACCTGGCCGGCTTCGAATCGCGGGGCCAGTGCCTCGCCCCGCTCCGCCGTTGTCCAGACGGCGGCCGCCAACCCATACTGCGTTGCGTTGGCCACTGCTATGGCGTCGTCAGCGTCTTTAACCGGCGTTAATGCCGCAACCGGGCCGAAGGTTTCTTCAGTGAAAGCGGCCGCATCGCGCGGTACGTCGGTTAACAGCGTAACGGGATAAAAGCTACCCGGCTTATTCGGTATTTCGCCACCCAGCAGGCAACGTGCGCCCGCTTGGATGGAGTCTTCAACCTGACGGTGCAACTGATCGCGCAAATCGGCTCGCGCCATGGGGCCGATATCGGTGTCGGGTTGGGTGGGGTCGCCCACTTTCAAGCTTTCAAGCCGTTTGCGGAATTTTTCCACGACTTCAGGGTAAACCGACTCTTCCACCAAAATACGTTTGGCGGCAATACACGACTGGCCCGCGCAAATAAAGCGTGATAAGGCAACCGTGTCAACGGCTTGATCGAGATCGGCATCGGCCAGGATCACGGCTGGGTCGGAGCCGCCCAGTTCCAGCACCGCCGGTTTAATTTCGCCTGCGGCCAGGGCGGCAACCTGCTTGCCTCCGCCGGTAGACCCCGTAAACGAGACCGCGGCAGTTCGGGGGTCGCGAATCAGTGCGCCGGCCGTGTCGTTGTCGACGACCAGGGTTTGCAATACACCCTCCGGAACGCCCGCCTTGCGAAACGCTTCTTCAATGGCGTCGGCACAGCCCGGCACATGTGAGTCGTGTTTGATAATGACGGTATTGCCGGCCATGAGGGCCGGCGCGAAAACGCGTGCCGCCAGCCAGTAAGGGGAATTCCACGGCAGAATGCCCAACACGGTACCTAGCGGCAGATACTGAACCCAGCTGCGCGTGGCGTCGGACTCGATGGTTTGGGATGCCAGATAGGTTTTAGCGTGTTCGGCATAGTGCTCTGCCGCCCAAGCTGTTTTCTCCACTTCTCCATCGGCTTCTTTCACGGGTTTGCCCATTTCTTCCGTCATTAGCGCTGAATGGAGGGCTTTGTCTGCGCGCAACTGCTTCGCGACGGCTTTCAGGTGCGCGCCGCGTTGTTCGAAACTGAGTTCACGCCAGTGGGTGAAGGCTTGGGCCGCGGCGTTGAGTTTGCGCTCTACCACTTCGGAAGTGTCCCAGGCGCGTTCCTTGATGATCTTTCCGGTTGCAGGATTAACGATTTCCGGCATGAACTCTCCTTTCGTTTTACTTGCTGTGTACTTCCTTGCCGCTGGGCGTAACCAGATACCATTCGGCACCAAAGCCTTTAACGTCCTGACCCATGGTATCGCCCGGGGCCTTGTCTTTGATGAAATAGTAAAGCGGCCAACCATTGTAGGTTACCTGCATCGTACCATCGGGGCGCTTTAGTGACCCTAGCGCGCCGGCGTTAACACCCGCACCGGCCTGTGGGTCGCCATCGCTGGTAAACGGCGGCCATGCGGTGGCGCAGGCGTCGAAACAGGTGCTTTTACCCGGTTCGTCGGCTTTGAATAAATAGAGACTTCGGCCTTCGCCATCGGCCAGGTGGGCGCCAAGTGAGGACTCCTGGACGGTTACCATAGCCGGGCCGGCAGCGCCGGCAACAGAAAGCCCGGCGACCAGGGCTATGGCGGCGAGTGTTGCGTTAACAAGCATTTTCATGGCGTGTCTCCTTTAAAAATACGCTGCCATGCCGAACAATTCGACCAGCGATTTGAATACGGTAGTGACCATGGTGACGTGTGTCAACGGCCGTGAGGATTAGGTATTATTGCCGAATGTCTTGCGCCGGCCGTGCCTTGAGTGCCTCCTGATGCGTGGGAATGTGGCACACTTTAGGGCTGGAGAAAGCTGAAGAAAGAGAGATAAAGCCATGCCCGACAATTCGTCAGAGGCCAATACCGTTATCAATAAAGGTCCGGCGCGAAAGAGCGAGCCCGAGCGCGGCAAGAAGGGCTTGGCGCAGGTGCTGCTGCTCATCACGATCGTGTATGTGGCGATGAATCTGAGGGCGGCGCTGATCAGCGTTGGGCCTGTCATTGATTCCATCGGTAGCAGTCTGGGTTTATCGGCAACCGCGCTGGGAGTGCTGATTACGCTTCCGGTGCTCTGCTTTGGTGCGTTTGCGCCGTTCGCGCCGCGTCTGTTGAAGCTACAGTCGGCCGAGCGCCTTATTTTGTTCAGCCTGCTTTTGTTAACGGGCGGCGTTGTGTTACGTAGCACCCTGGGCTCGCCGGGCCTGTTTGTGGGCACTTTTTTGCTGGGGTTGGCCATTAGTGTGGTGATGGTGCTTTTGCCGGGCATCATCAAGCGGCACTTTCCGGTGAATGCGGGCTTGATGATGGGCTTGTATTCCACCGCCCTGGCGGCGGGGGCCGCGACCGCGGCGGGGGTTACCGTGCCCATGGAACAATGGTTAGGCGACTGGCGCCTTGCACTGGGGTTCTGGGCCGTTCCGGCTGTGTTGGCCGCGCTGGCCTGGGTGCCGCAGGCGCGGGGCGAGTCGGCCTTCAGCGCCCGGCAGTCGACAGCGGTGCCCCGCTTGCGCAGCAACTGGCTGGCCTGGCAGGTGACGCTGTTCATGGGCACACAGGGGGCGATTGCCTATAGCATCTTCGGCTGGCTGCCGTTGATACTGATCGATCGCGGGCTCAGCTCGCTGGATGCGGGTTTTGTGCTGGCCACGCTCATGAGCATCCAGCTTTCCACTTCCATTACCGGGCCCTGGATCGCCACACGCGGGCGCGACCAGCGGCCTACGATCTTCGTCTTGATGATGCTGGTGGCGGTGGGCTTCCTGGGCCTGATCTACGGGGCGACCAGTGCCGTCTACATTTGGGCGGGGGTATTCGGGTTGGGGTTTGGCGGCATGTTCGCGGTGGCAATGGCGCTGCTGGTGCTGCGTTCACCCAACCCGGAGGTGGCCGCGGCGATATCGGGTATGTCACAGGGCATAGGCTATATGATCGCCGCCGTGGCGCCGCTTATCGTGGGTATTTTGCATGAATACACAGGCGACTGGAATGCTGTGGCGGTGTTCATGATGCTGCTTATCGTGGGTGCAATGTGGTCGGGGCTGCTGGCGGGCCGGGCGCGCTTTATTGAATAGGGCGTCGTCGATCAACTCCCCTATGATCCCCTCACACCTGCTTGACCCATTTCGCCCCCCGTCCTTTGCCTGTTGACTTTATCACCCCCTCTGATTTCATCGCCCGCAGCACCAGCCTCACCATGTCTCGACTCACGCCTGGGCAGGCTTCTTCGATCTCAGAAATAGAGAACGGTAGAGAGCGTTCCAGGACTTCCGCTCGCACCCGGTCACCTTTGCTGCCTCGTCCCTGCTCGATGGTGCCGACACGTTCCTCGAACTCACGGTAGGCCCGCAGCAGGGCACCCCAGAAATAGTCAAGCCAAGGCTTGACGTCGTGCTGCCCCTGATGCCATCCCCGCGAACTGGCTTCCAGGGTCTCGTAATAACCTTCCTTGGTATCTTCGAAAATGCGTTCCAGGCTGATGTAGCGGCCCACGGCATAGTCGAAGTGGTAGAGCAGCAACAGAGTCAACAAGCGGGACATGCGACCGTTGCCGTCCGGGAAAGGGTGGATGCACAGGAAGTCGAGCATCGTCAGCGGCACCAGCACCAGAGGGTCAGCCAGGTGCTGGTCCAGAGCGGTAGCATAGCGCCCGGTCAGATCGGCCATGGCCATCGGCGTCAGGTGGGCAGCGACCGGCTGGAAACGCAGACGCGAGGTGCCATCCGGGTGACGCTCGATGATGTCGTTATTGGTGGCCTTCCAGCGCCCGCCTGCCTGCGGCATATAGCGGTATAGCAGGGTGTGCAGTTGCAGCACTGCACCTTCATTGAAGGACATGTGCGCAGCGGACTCGTGGATCAATGCCAAGGCGTCACGGTAGCCGGCGATCTCCTGCTCGGAGCGGCTCTTCGGCGCCGCATTGCGGATGACTAGGGACTTCAGCCGTGAGGGAGCTACAACAACACCTTCCAAGCGGTTGGACGACTCGGTGGATTCCACCACCGCGATCTGGCACAAGCCTTTTAGTGCTTCAGGCGACTGCGCGGCATAGAGTTGTTGTTTGCCCTGGTATTCACCCAGTGAGCGTAACGTGGCCGCCTGGTTGCCATCGAAGCGAAGCGCGGCGAGGTACTCGGGTGTGAGCGAGTGCATAAAAATGTAAGCCCGGAGTATCTAAATGGGGTAATCATAACCTTTAAACGGGGTATTTTTTACAAAAATACCCCATTACAATTGATTAACTACCCCATTTAATCCATTCGTTACCCGATTCCCAGCCTCCAGTTTTCGGTTATTTCACTTCCCAATACAAAAACTGGAAAAGATCTCGCCCAACAAATCGTCACTGGTAAATTGGCCCGTAATACTGCACAGCGCCTCATGGGCCAGCCGCAATTCCTCGGCAAATAAATCCAGCACCTGGTCGTTATGGGCGGCGTGGTCGGCCGCCTGTTGCAAGTGCATGGCGGCTTCTTCCAATGCTCGAACGTGTCGTTCTCGTGCCAGCCAGGGGGATTCCGTTGCCGGGCTCCAGCCGGCAATATCCAGCAGCCGGGTGCGCAGTGCATCGAGCCCTTCTCCGGTCTTGGCCGAAATGAACAGCACGTTTTGCGATTCGGTTTGCTCGGGTGCTGATGCTGTCTGTTCCAGCTCCCCTTGCGCCAAATCCAGTTTGTTAAATACCTTCAACACCGGAATGTGTTTGGGCAGCCGTTCGGCAATGGCGGAATCCAGTTTGTCGTTCTGGGCGCGAATGTCTTGCAGGTGCAAGACCACATTGGCCTTCTCGATTTCCGCCCAACTACGGGCAATGCCGATACTTTCAACGGTATCTTCGGTTTCTCGCAAACCGGCGGTGTCGATAATATGCAGCGGCACGCCTTCAATGTGAATTTGTTGAATGACGCGGTCGCGGGTGGTGCCGGCAATGGGGGTCACAATGGCTACTTCGTCGCCCGCCAGGGCGTTCAGCAAGCTGGATTTGCCCACATTCGGTTGCCCTGCCAGCACCACATGTAGGCCTTCCCGTAATATTTGCCCTTGCTGTGCCTGGGCCAGAATCTTGTCTAAATCCTGTTGCAGCGACGCCAGTGTTTCCCGCGCCTGGTATTTTTCCAGGAAGTCGATTTCTTCTTCCGGGAAGTCCAGCGTGGCCTCCACCAGCATGCGCAAATGCACCACCTGGTCGTCCAAGGCATGAACTTGCTGCGAAAACGCGCCGCTTAACGAGGCCATGGCGCTGCGCGCGGCCGCGTCGGACGAGGCTTCGATTAAGTCGGCCACGGCTTCGGCCTGGGCCAGGTCCATGCGGCTATTCAAAAAGGCGCGTTGGGTGAATTCGCCCGGTTCGGCCAGGCGCAGGCCCAGGTCTTTGCCGGTTTCCAGGCAATGCGTTAATAAGCGCCGCAACACGGCCGGTCCGCCGTGGCCCTGCAGTTCCAGCACATCTTCTCCGGTGTAGGAGTGTGGACCGGGGAAGAACAGCGCAATGCCTTTGTCAATGGCGGTGCCGTTTTCGTCGTTGAAGTCCAAATAATGCGCATGACGTGGCTTCAACGCCGTGGTAAACAGGCGTTCGCCCAAGGCGGCCAGATCGCGTCCGGAAATGCGAATAACGCCAATGCCCCCTCTTCCGGGGGCGGTGGCGATGGCAATAATAGGGTCGTAGGCGCGCGCTGTCATTGTGGGCGTATTTTACTTCCGGTGTTGGTATGAATGTGTAGGGTAAAAAAACGGCGCAGGGTTTGCCTGCGCCGGCAGACTGTTGATAAACCCCCTGTTTTTTGCAGCGGGGTTTATTTTTTTGTCTGTTAGATCATCGCTGGTCGTTTTGTCGTTAAAGCCAACAATGAGCGCAGTGCGTTGATTTGCGCGCCGATCATCAGCTTACAGGGCTCTGTGGTGGCGTAAAAAGACGTTAAAAGCTGCGCCAGCAGCAAGGCAATCTTCTTCATATTCTGCGCGGTGGCTGCCAGCAGGCATTGTTCCATGACTTTTTTCAGTCCGCGCAGGCGCGCATAACGATGGCCGTGAAGCTGCTTGGCATCGGCGAAGCTGCGTTCCACCGTTTCTTTGCGACGGGCATAGATTTTTTTGCCCGCCGGTGTCAGTCGCCGGGCATCGACCCGCGCCTTGGCATCTTCCCAGACATGACGCACTATCACTTTGACGCGGTTCGCGCTTTGCGTGCAGCGATCGCGCCCAGGGCAACTGGTGCACAGGTCCGGATCAGAGTGATACTCACGATAGCCGGCTCGGCTGGTTGTTTTGTAAGGAATTTGCTGGTGATGCGGGCAGGTGTATGTGTCGCTGGCCGCGTCGTAAATATATTCGCGTTTATAAAAATACCCGTCCTTATGGTTAGGGCGGCGATATCCCATTACACCAGCGATTAAGCGATCTTCAAGCCCCTGGCAGATCATCGGAGTGAAGTAGCCTGCATCCAGGCCGACTGCATAGGGGTTAAGGTTAAAACGTTGGCTCTGACGATCAAGCCGGGCCAGATACGGCTGGCTATCGTGAACGTTGGCCGGCGTCACATGGGTGTCCGTGATGATGGCATGCTTGCCATCGACGGTGCGGTGATCTAGATAAAAGAACCCCTTGGGCTTACCATCGCGAACCATGTAGCCGCTATCCGGATCGGTACGGCTGACCTTGATTTCTTTGGTTGGACCTGACCCGTCGTCTTTATCTTGCCTGGGCTTTAAAGGGCGCTTGCCCTGAGCTTGCCGATCTGTATCAATGGCCGCATCCAGCTCTTGAAGATACGCCGCCGGCTTAACGGCGACATCCTTCAGATCGTATTTATTCTTGTTGGCATTGGCCTTCAGGTGCGTACTGTCGGTGTACAGCACCTTGCCCTCAACCATACCCCGACCGATCGCTTGAAGAACAATCTCATCAAAGATCTCCTGATAAATCTCGCTATCGGCAAATCGACGGCGTCGGTTCTGACTGATCGTTGACGCATCGGGAACCTTATCGGTCAGGCGCAACCCCAGAAACCAGCGATACGCCACATTGACCTGAACCTCACGGATCAGTTGACGCTCGCTGCGAATCCCAAACAGGTAACCGAGCAACAGCAGCTTGAACAGCAGGACCGGATCAATGGCCGGGCGACCGTTATCAGCGCAGTACAGATGCGCCACCTTGGCGCGGATGAAGGTCAGATCAATCGCAGCATCAATCTTGCGAACCAGGTGATCGCAAGGAACCAGCGATTCCAGCGTCACCATCTCAAGCTCATGCTGATAGGCAGTAGGTTCTTTTAGCATGCCCCATTATGAACAAACCCTCGGTTTTACGCGAGGGTTTGTCAGCAATCTGACGGCGCAGGGTTTGCCTGCGCCGGTTTCAATTGCTTCACGTTTTGAATTAACGCTGCGCTTGTTCTTTTTGCTTGTCGAGCTTGTGCATAATGTAGCGCTGTTGGGCAATGGAAATAATGTTGTTCACGCACCAGTACAGCACCAGCCCGGCGGGGAAGAAGAACATCATGCCGCCGAATACCAAAGGCATCAGCATCATAATGCGGGCCTGCATGGGGTCGGGCGGTGTGGGGTTCAACTTAATTTGCAGGAACATGGTGCCCATCATGACGGCAGGCAGAATGAACCAGGGGTCGCGGGCCGACAGGTCGTGAATCCAGAGAATCCAGGGGGCGCCGCGCATTTCCACGCTACCCAGCAGTACCCAGTACAAGGCAATGAAAACCGGAATCTGCACCACCATGGGCAAGCACCCGCCCAATGGGTTGATTTTCTCGGTGCGGTACATCTCCATCATGGCCTGGTTCAGCTTGGCGCGGTCGTCGCCGAACTTCTCGCGCAAGGCTTGCAAGCGTGGCGTTACCTGCTTCATCTTTGCCATGGAGCGGTAGCTGGCCGCCGACAGCGGGTAGAACACCAGTTTGATGAGGAGCGTCAGCAGAACGATTGTCCAGCCCCAGTTACCCACAAAACTGTGAATCCAGGTCATCAGTTCGAACAAGGGTTTGGCAATAATGGTGAGGAAGCCGTAGTCGACCACCACATTCAACCCGGGGGCCACTTTTTCCATGGCGCCCTGGTCTTGCGGGCCAACCCAAAGTTGCGATTGCGCAGTGGCGGTTTCACCCGGCGCAACCGTGCCCATGGGCTCAATGGCACGAATGGAGTACAGGTTGTTGCCTACGCGCAGCGCTTCGTTGTAGCGTGTTTGCCCTTGAGTGGGCACCCAGGCACTGGCGAAGTAGTGCTGCACCATGGCAATCCAGCCATTGTCGGCCTGCTTGATGTATTTCGCCTTGTTTTCCTGAATGTCGGAAAAGTCGATTTTTTGATACTTTTCCTGTTCGGAATAAACGGCTGGGCCGGTGAAGGTGTTGTAGAAGAAAGAGCTGTCGGGTGGGTCGTTACCATCGCGCGTCAGCTGCAGGTAAACCGACGGCTCAACCGGCTGGTTACCCAGGTTTTCAACATCGTGCCGCACGTGAATGTTGTAGCTGCCCTTTTCCAACCGGTAGGTTTTCGTGACTTTCAAGTTGCCGGATTCAGCTTCGAAAACCACATCCAGGTAATCGCCGGTAAGGCTGGTTTCTGAAGAAACCATGCGAAAAGGCGTTAAGTGCGTGGGGAATTGCGTGCCTTGCGGTGCGCCGACTACGCCGGTTTGCGCCACATAAATAGAGGTGGGCGAATTGTCGAGCAGCATCATGGGGCTGTCTTCACCGTCGAAACCGGTGAAATCAAGCAATTGCGCTTTTACCAGCTGCGCGCCCTGCGTATTGAAGGTCAGGTCGTAGACGTCGGTGGTAACCGACACCAGTTCGCCCTGTGCACCCTGTTCGGTTTGGGTGGTTTGCGCGGGAACGTTCTCGGTTGCCGCCTGGCTGCCGGCCGGCACACCTTCTGGAATATTGCCGGTGCTGTTGGTGGTTCCAGCGCTTTGGCTGGTTTGGCTGCCGTTATCGGGCGCCTGGGTAGACGCGGTTTGCGTTGGCCCTCCCCCCAATAGCGACGGCTGGCCGTTGTGAATTTGCCAGTTATTCCATAGCAGCAGCAGTGAGAACGTAAATACAATCCAGAGGAGGGTGCGTCGGATATCCATAGCGCCTGTTATCAGTTAGTACACAGAGCAAAGCCTGCTAGTTTACCGCAGTAGCGGGGTTGTTGAGCAAGACACGGTTTAGTGCTGATGATTCGGTTTTGGAACAGGGTCGTGCCCCCCTTTACACCAGGGGTTGCAACGCCCTATTCGGTACAGCGCCAACCCCCACCCTTTAATGGGCCCATGCTTTTCAATGGCCTCGATGGCGTATGCCGAACACGTGGGTGTAAAGCGGCAACTGTTGCCAAACCAGGGGCTTAAAAAGTAGCGGTAAAAACGGATGGGCGCAATAAACAGCTTTTTCAGCATTTTGTAACCTGCTTCAAAAGCGTGTCCGCCTCTTGGCGGACCTGCTTTTTGAGTGCCGTTAGCGTGCAAGGTTCAATTTTGGCGTGCAGCCGAAACACGATGTCGCGATTGGGAAGCCTGCTTTGCTGCAGACGAAAACTTTCGCGAATGATGCGTTTAATGGTGTTTCGGGTGACTGCCCGTTTGGCTTGTTTCTTGCCAATAATGAGACCAAGTCGGGGTTGTGGGCTGTTTGCGCCGCCCCTGGGGGTGGAAACAACGAACAAAGCCCCTTTGGCTACGCGCCGGCCTTTCAGTGCAGCAACGTATTCAGAGGGGCGCAACAGGCGCGCCGCCGACGAGAAGGTGGCCCGCGCAGTGTTCATTGACAAGGTGGCTTGCCTGCTTTGTGCAACAAGCCGCCGGCCGGTAATAAAACCGGCTTAAACAGCCAGACGCTTGCGGCCTTTGGCGCGGCGAGCGTTAATGACAGCGCGGCCGCCACGGGTTTTCATACGTACGCGAAAGCCGTGTGTGCGCTTGCGACGAGTAACGGAAGGTTGAAATGTGCGTTTCATGGCTCAATGCCTTAGGTTGGAAAATAAGGGAAAGCCTGCTATTTCAACAAATTATTCGAGTTTAGTCAAATGCTTAGCGTTATTACGCATGGCTATGAAGAACCGGGGTTGTGGATAACTTGCCCCACAACAAGGTAGAATCGAGGTTTACTGAAGTGGTGGATATGAAAGATTTTTGGCAGACCTGTATTCAACGCCTGGAGCAAGACCTACCCCCGCAGCAAATCAGTGCCTGGATTCGTCCTCTGGTTCCGCTGGAGTACGACGAGTCCAAGGCGTTGTTGCGCGTGTCTGCGCCGAACCGTTTCAAGCTCGACTGGGTTCGCAAGAATTTTTCACGTCAAATCGAAACCCTGGCAACGGAATGGTACGACCAACCCGTGCAGGTGTCGTTCGAACTGGCGGCATCGGGCAACCGCGCGGCGCCAACGGCGCGCCCGCCCTCGGCACCCGCTACCCCGGCCTCTGTGCTGAATGCGGAACCGGCACTTACCGAGTCTTCCGCCATGGCGCCTGAACCGGCTGCGCCTGCGCCCTCTCCGTTGGCGGCCGCCACGGTTGATTCGGTTTACGATCGCTCCCGGTTGAACACCGATTTAACCTTCGACAACTTCGTTACCGGTAAAGCCAACCAGCTGGCCCGTGCAGCCGCGCTGCAGGTGGCCGAGAACCCCGGCATATCTTATAACCCGCTGTTCTTGTATGGCGGTGTGGGTTTGGGTAAAACCCACCTGATTCACGCCATTGGCAACGCCCTGTTGAAGGCCGACAAAGCCGCCAGGGTGCGTTATGTGCATGCCGACCAGTACGTGTCCGACGTGGTGAAGGCCTACCAGCGTAAGGCCTTCGATGAATTCAAGCGTTATTACCATTCGCTCGATTTATTGCTGATTGACGATATTCAATTCTTCGCGGGCAAGAACCGCACGCAGGAAGAGTTTTTCTACGCGTTTGAAGCCATGGTGGCCAAACGCAAACAAATTATTATTACGTCCGACACCTACCCCAAGGAGCTGGCGAATATCGACAGCCGCCTTATCTCGCGCTTCGACTCGGGCTTAACCGTGGCCATTGAGCCGCCCGAGCTGGAAATGCGGGTGGCCATTTTGCTGCGCAAGGCCGATGTGGAAGGCATGGCCATGCCTGAAGATGTGGCTTTCTTTATTGCCAAGCATTTGCGCAGTAATGTGCGTGAGCTGGAAGGTGCCTTGCGTAAAGTATTGGCTTATGCGCGTTTTCACGGCCGCGATGTATTGTCGGTGGAAGTGTGCAAAGACGCCCTGAAAGACCTGCTGTCGGTGTCCAACGGGCAAATTACGGTGGAAAACATTCAGAAAACCGTGGCCGATTATTACAAAATCAAAGTGGCTGATATGTATTCCAAACGGCGGCCGGCAAACATTGCCATGCCGCGCCAGGTGGCCATGTACCTGGCCAAAGAATTAACGCAGAAAAGCTTGCCTGAAATCGGCGATCTGTTCGGCGGGCGGGATCACACGACGGTGCTGCATGCCGTTCGAAAAATTTCCGAAGCGAGGTCAAAAAACCCAGAACTCAATCATGCTTTGCATGTGTTGGAACAAACCCTAAAAGGATAATCATGCAATTCGTACAAACAACAAGAGATGCGTTGCTGAAACCGTTGTCTACGGTGGCCGGCATTGTTGAGCGTCGCAATACCATGCCTATTCTGGCTAACGTATTGTTGCGCAAGGAAGGCAACAGTGTGTCGTTTTTGGCCACCGATTTGGAAGTACAAATTACCACGCACGCCGATTTCGGCGTGGGCGATGAATCGGAATCCACCACGGTGGCGGCGCGCAAGCTAATGGACATTTTGCGCGCCCTGCCCGAAGATGAAATCAGCTTAAGCCTGACCAGCGGCAAGTTGAATATTCAGTCGGGTAAAAGCCGTTTTGCGTTGCAAACCTTGTCGGCCAACGATTACCCCACGGTGTCGCAGCCGGAACAGTTCGACGTGTCGTTTTCATTAGCGCAAAAAACATTGAAGCAGCTGTTTAACCAGGTGCATTTTTCCATGGCCCAGCAAGACATTCGTTACTACCTGAACGGCTTGTTGTTTGTGTTCGAACCCGGTTTCGTACGCGCCGTGGCTACCGACGGCCACCGCCTGGCCCACAGCGCTACGGCGGCTGAAGGCATTACCCAGAAGCACGACGTGATCGTGCCGCGCAAAACCGTATTGGAAATGCAGCGCCTGCTGGGTGAAACCGACGACCCCGTGCAAATCGACGTGTCATCGGGGCAGATTCGTTTCCGCTTTAACGATGTCGAACTCATTTCCAAACTGGTGGAAGGCAAGTTCCCCGATTACACCCGCGTAATCCCCACCACCTATACACGCCATTTCATGGTCGACCGCGAGCGTTTGCAGGGCAGTATGCAACGTGCCGCCATTCTGACCACCGACAAGTTGAAAGGCGTGCGTTTCCAGTTGGGCGACAACGTGTTGAAAGTGTCTTCTTCGAACGCCGAACAGGAAGAAGCCCAGGAAGAAATCGACGTCGATTACAGCCACGAACCCCTGGATGTGGGTTTTAACGTAAGCTACCTGCTGGACGTACTGGCCAACATGAAGTCGGACATGGTGCGCTGGTCAGTTCAACCCGACGCCAACGCGTCTGCACTTATTACATCGCCCGACGACGAGCATTTCAAATATGTCGTCATGCCGATGCGCATTTAATCAAACACAAGGTTTTATATGTCAGACTCAACCGTGAATACACCTGAAGTGGATTATGGTGCCGAATCAATCAAAATGCTTAAGGGGCTTGAAGCAGTACGCAAGCGCCCGGGCATGTACATTGGCGATACGTCCGACGGTACCGGTTTGCACCACATGGTGTTCGAAGTGGTCGACAACGCGATCGACGAAGCGTTGGCCGGCTATTGCGACGACATTGTCGTCACCATTCACGCCGACAACAGCATTTCGGTTAGCGATAACGGGCGGGGCATTCCCACCGATATTCACAAAGACGACGAGTTCGGCCGCAGTGCCGCGGAAATCGTGATGACCGAACTGCACGCCGGTGGGAAGTTCGATCACAACTCGTACAAGGTGTCCGGGGGTCTGCACGGTGTGGGCGTATCGTGCGTGAACGCGTTGTCGGAATGGTTGCGCCTAAGCATTTGGCGTAACGGTGAAACCCATGAAATGGAGTTTCGTCGCGGCGAACGGGTTGAGCCTTTGCATATTACCGGCACCACCACGCAGCAAGGTACGCGGGTTCACTTTCTGGCCGACGACACCATTTTCGAAAACGTGGAGTACCACCACGACATTCTGGCCAAGCGCCTGCGTGAACTGTCGTTCCTGAATAACGGTGTAAAAATTCGTCTGATTGACGAACGCGACGGCAAGGAAGACAACTTCGCCTTCTCGGGTGGCGTGAAAGGGTTCGTGGAATACATTAACCGCACGAAAACCCCCCTGCATTCGAATGTATTTGCGGTGAGCACCGAATCGAAGGTGAACGAGGAGTTCATTGGCGTTGACGTGGCCATGCAATGGAACGACAGCTATTCGGAAACGGTGTTGTGTTTTACCAATAACATTCCCCAGCGCGACGGCGGCACCCACTTAACCGGTTTGCGCGCCGCCATGACGCGCGTGTTGAACAAATACATTGCCGACAACGAATTGGCCAAGAAAGCCAAAGTCGACACCACCGGCGACGACATGCGCGAAGGCCTGGCCTGCGTGTTGTCGGTGAAAGTACCCGACCCCAAGTTCAGCAGCCAAACCAAAGACAAGCTGGTTTCCAGTGAGGTGCGCCCCGCCGTTGAAGAGGCGGTGGCCCGTACGCTGGAAACCTGGCTGCTTGAAAACCCGAACGACGCCAAGGCGCTGTGCAACAAAATTATTGACGCCGCCCGAGCACGCGACGCCGCCCGCCGTGCACGTGAAATGACACGCCGTAAAAGCGTGCTGGAAGGTGCCGGCCTGCCGGGTAAACTGGCCGACTGCCAGGAAAAAGACCCTGCGCTAAGCGAAATTTACATTGTGGAGGGTGATTCGGCCGGGGGCTCCGCCAAACAAGGGCGCGACCGTAAATTCCAGGCCATTTTGCCCCTGCGCGGCAAGGTACTGAACGTGGAAAAAGCGCGCTTCGATCGCCTGATTGCAAGCGAAGCCATTACCACGCTGATTACGGCGTTGGGAACCAGCATTGGGCCCGATTTCAATATCGAGAAGCTGCGTTACCACCGCATCATTATCATGACCGACGCCGACGTTGACGGCGCGCACATTCGCACCCTATTGCTTACTTTGTTCTACCGCCAAATGCCGGAACTGGTGGCGCGTGGGCACATTTACATTGCCCAGCCGCCTTTGTACAAAGTGAAGATGGGCCGCGACGAGCGTTACCTGCAAGACGACCACGAAGAAGCCAAGTACATGATGGAAGTGGCGCTGAAAGACACTGCGCTCACCCCGCGTGAAGGTGCCGAGCCGATTACCGGTGACGCTTTGTCGGAACTGGCACGCCAGTATATTTTGGCCGATGCGGTGATTGAACGTTTGTCGCGCCAGATGGATGAGCAGGCTTTGTCGGCCATGGCCGAGGGCGTGGAAATTCACCTGGATGATGAAACCCAGGCGAAGGAATCGGCCCAGCGTTTGCAGGATGCGCTGGCGGGTTCTGCGGTGCTAAGCCGCGTAACGGTGGATGCCGAGCAACCCGAGGAAGACGGCCCGTGGCGTTTGGTATTGCGCCGCTTGCATCACGGCAATGTGCGCGTAAGTGTGTTCGACCGCACCTTTGTGCGCGGTGCCGATTATGCGGTGTTGTCGCGTTCGGCGAAAACCTTCCTTGGCCTGTTGGGCAAGGGCGCGGTAATTCGCCGTGGCGAGGGCGACAAGCAGAAAGAGAAGTACGTAAGCGACTTCCGCCAGGTGGTGTTGTGGTTGCGTTCCGAGGCCGAGCGTGCGGTAAGCAAGCAGCGCTATAAGGGTCTGGGTGAAATGAACCCGCAACAGTTGTGGGAAACCACGATGGATCCGAAGGTGCGACGCTTGTGGCGTGTGCAGATTGAGGATGCGATCGCGGCGGATGAGTTGTTTACTACGCTGATGGGTGATCATGTTGAGCCACGGCGCGCGTTTATTGAAACGCATGCGTTGCAGGCGGGGAATATTGATACTTGATTGTGTAGGATCCCGTTAGAACTTATATAAATCCGACGTTTTTTATATTTCGGATTTAAACTTAGATGCGGCCACCTACTGGGTGGTCGTTTCTTTTCTGGGTTTGATTAGTTGCTTGTGAGGTGCTGATGTCTAATCAGTCATTATCGCTGGCCTTCTTTACCAATCGGCCGGTAGTATTGTCCATACGATATTGGACAATACTTCCATCAGTAATGCGCTTGACAACTTCTCGAGCCGTATCCAGAGGAACTGAAAACCATTCCTTAGGCTTGTATGCTTGGCCGTTCCTACCAATCAGAGTCACCCTCAAGCGCTGGGCATGCAAGAACCCATGGATCAGACCCTCAAACTTCACCGGATTTAGATTGAAGCACTCGATAGACGCCAGGATTTTCACCTCTGCCTCCAGAAACGCAATGTCACGTACAGCGTTTCTGGTACGTTCTTCAACAGTCTGCTCGGTGTAGCCGATCTTAATTAGGTTGGGGATTGCTTTCAGCGTGGGATTATCGCTAAGCGTCGTGACGAAATAGATCTGCCCCGCCCGCTTGTCCTTGTGCGATATGTTGTTGAAAGCATCCACAATTCTGTCGGCATTATGGACTATCCGTCGCCCGGTCTCGTCTGCGTATAGCCGCTTAGCGAGGGACCTTAATAGGTGATTTGATTCAGTACCGTTTTCAAAGATCACTCGTAGTCTCGGATCGTATCTGCCCTCACCATTAACACGGTGCTCGCCAAACTTGTCAATCAAGCACAAGACGCCCTTCATGATGAAGAAGAGATCTCCTTCGCTAACCTGTGAAGCTTGTTGGAAGCGGGTAGTTTTTATGGCAGGGACGCCCCTACCTGAGGCTACGGCTGTTCATGCCGGTCGAAAACTGACTTTGGTCAATTTAAATCGGCCTCAACACCACAGACTAACGGCAACTGCGAATGGTTCATAGGAAGATTTTGCAAGAGTTTTACTTGGTGGCGTTCCGACGAAAGATCTATCGATCGCTCGAAGAAGTTCAATTAGATCTTGACTGCTGGATCGCCCATTACAACAATAAGCATACTTACCAAGGGAAAATGTGTTGCGGACGTACGCCCATACAAACCCTCGTGGAAAGAAGGAGGCTTGGGATCGAAAGGTATCGGACTTGAATAGCCAAATCTGATCTGACAGGACGGCCCCTGAAAAACCGGGACTCTAGATCAATTCGCGACTACTACATCTTAAGTTCACTGTCGAAATGAAGCCGAAGGCGCCATGAACACAAATACATTAAATGGTCGGACCAATACCCAATTAGGCAAACGGGTTCTCGACGACTGGTACATCCACACTGATTATCTCTACAGAGTTTTAGAAGATCCGTCTTACCAGCAATTAGTTAAAGCAGCTCTGGCTGCTATGACAAAAGAAGATCTGAAGCTTTTTAACGTAGCAAAGATTAATTTGCATCGGAATCGCTTATCGTTTCTGCAATACCTGAATTTTGAACAAGACCCCTTTCCAACGTTAAATGTGTCATGGATATTTGACCCATCAAAACAAGAATTTTCAATCCGCTCCTATTCAACTTCTCTCAATCTACCAATTCTTCACAGAAAAGAACTTCTAGTGGGCCATGATCACCCACTACGTGAACAATGGCAGAGGATCACAAATTCGGCGGAAGCACTAGGCTTATTTTCGAGCGGAAAACCCATCGGATTCAGACTTAATTGGCTTAGACTCATCGCGGACAAAGGCTTTCGCATAGTCGAAGATCAGTTACTTCCTTTAGGAAATGAGTAAGCGTCCGACCAATACCGTCTAGCTTTCCCACATAAATCTC
>TARA_R110000850_G_scaffold189247_6_pt1 | contig 38495 bp, 39 predicted proteins | sample TARA_R110000850 | Tara Oceans TARA_R110000850 (sample SAMEA4397586) | marine metagenome | biome: Polar Biome; feature: [SRF] surface water layer (ENVO:00010504); material: water (ENVO:00002006), including particulate matter (ENVO:01000060) such as... | depth 5 m
CCAGATCGATATACAACAGCGCATGAGTACCTGGCTGATTCCCGGAAGAAGAACAGACCCGGTGCAGAATGCGATCAAACTCGCGACGATTCAGCAATCCAGTCAGGTAATCGTGTGTCGAGTAGTAATAGACACTCTCCGACAGACGCTTTTCTTCCGAGATGTCGTACAGCGAGACCAGCAAGGCAGGTTCGCCATCCTGTATCACCTGCCGGGTCACGCCGCGTGTCCAGGGCTCGCCAATATCCTTGAGCTTCATCCGCGCTTCCCAACGCTCGACCGTCCCCTCACCGGACAATGCGGCGTTGAGCGCACCCCGAACGGGCTCACTCTGGGCATACAGACCTGTAAAGGGCTGACCAATGAGCTGGGCTTCAGTCATGCCCAACTGCAGGGCTCCGTGTGCATTGACGGAGCGAATGACAAACGCCTCATCAAGCGTGAAATAGATTGAAGGATTGTCGTCGTATAGCAGGCGGTATCGCGTTTCACTTTCACGCAATGATCGCTCCGCGACCTTGATCCGGGTGATGTCTGCGAACGTGACAACAGCCCCATCGATTCGCCGGTCCGTGGTGCGATAAGGCGCCACGCGCCGTGCATACCATCGCCCGTCCTCGGACTCAACCTCGCCTTCGATCGCAATCAGCTCTTCGCTTGAACGCCGAACCTCCTCGGCAATATCCAGCCGACCGCGGATCAGATTGGAGATGTCCTGAATGGGCCGGCCGATATCGCTTGGTATCAGCTTGAAAATTCTCTGCGCCGACGGCGTGAATCTTCTGATCTCCCCCTGGGATGTCAGGAACAGGGTTGCGATATCCGTACTGGACAGCAGATTGCGCAGATCGTTGTTGGTCTTCTCCAGAAGATCCAGCTTTTCCTGCAGTTCGGTATTGACCGTGGATACTTCTTCATTGAGAGATTGCAATTCTTCCTTCGAGGTTTCGAGTTCCTCGTTGGTCGATTGCAGTTCCTCATTCATGCTCATGGCCTCTTCGTTAGAGGTCTTGAGCTCTTCGTTGGATGATTCCAACTCTTCGATCGTGCCTTGCAAATCCTCACGTGTTGAGCGCAGCTCCGCCTCGAGCTGGGCAACAAAGGCTTCGTCTGCGTCCTGGCTGTCCGTTGACGAAAGTGAGGACGCCGGTAGCTGCGATGGCGCAATTGACTTGGCATTGACGATGAAGGTCAACAGGCAAATCGGCGTCTTCAGTTTTGAGTTGGAAATTGGGCGCGCCCGCATTTCCACTGCATCGCGTCCCTTGCCCGGCAGCTGGACATACTCGACTGCTGGTTCACCACTGGCAAAGGCCTTGCGAATCACTTTGCGCAATTTAATGCGCAAGCCGCGTCGGGCCACCATAAGCAGATCACTGGTGGGCTCCCCGCTAGGGAAATGCAAAAAATCAGCCGTTCGACCCGATGCGTAAATAATCCTGTAATCCGGCGTTACAGCGACAGCTGGAGGCGCAATTTCGTCCAGCAGCAGACTGCGAATCAGTTCGGTCGGCCGCGCCGCATGTTCCTTTCGCGTCTGCTCAACCAGATACCGCGACGAACCGCCAGGCTCGCCGGTGACGATCGGAAACGAAGGCCGTTCGATTCTCGAATCCCTGCGGCTCTTGGCATAGATGCGGGCGTGCTTGTCCAACGGACGAAACAGATGCTCACTGGCCCCGACCGATTCCGAATTTCCGAGAAAAAGATACCCATTTGGATTCAGCGCGAAATTGAATAGCGAGAACAGCTTTTTCTGGATCGGCGATTCCAGATAAATCAGCAGGTTCCTGCACGAGATCAGATCAAGCTTTGAAAATGGCGCATCCTGGATCAGGTTCTGAGGCGCAAACACCACGGCCTCACGCACGTTCTTGTTGACCCGGTAGCGATGATCTTCCTTGGAAAAATAGCGGTGCAGACGATCCGGACGAATATCTTCGGCAATGCTCTCCGGATAAGTCGCAGTACGGGCAATGGCCAAGGCTCGCTCGTCAATATCGGTTGCAAAAATCTGCAGATCAGCGTGCCGATCCGCCTGCGCCGCTGCCTCCATGCAACTGATGGCAATACTGTAGGCCTCTTCGCCGGTGGAACAACCCGGCACCCAGATTCTCAGGGGCATGTCTTCAGCATGCTTCATCAACTCGGGCAACACGAGTTGCTCAAGTTGCTCGAAGGCCTGCTTGTCTCTGTAAAACTGCGTTACACCGATGAGCAAGTCGTCCAGTAGCAGCTTGGCTTCATCAGGACTGCTCCGGAGCAGTTCCAGATATTGCGGCAAATCGTGGATCTGATGCAGCCCCATCCGTCGCTGCGTGCGACGATGGATGGTTCCGCGCTTGTAGTGTCGAAAATCACGACCGGTTCTGGCGTGAATAACGGCAAGGGCCTTCTCCAGATCATCGCTGGTTTCCGGACCGGACTCCGGCAGGATTTGCCGGGCACCCCTGACGTACTGGTGCCCAACATATCTCTTCAATGCTTCTGGCATCTGCTCTGGCGCCAACACGAAATCCACGATGCCCGCGCCAATAGCCGAACGTGGCATGCCATCGTGCTCGGCAGACTTGGGTTCCTGCGCCATCACCATTCCGCCTTGTTCCTTGATGGCCTTGATTCCGAGCGTGCCGTCCGTTCCCGTGCCTGACAGGACGATACCGACGGCACGCTGCTTTTCGGTCAGCGCTAGCGAGCGGAAAAAAATATCAATCGCCCTGCGTGACCCTCGATTCTCTATCGGTGTCTCCAATTTCAGGACACCATCTTCAACAGACATGAAGCTGTTGGGCGGAATCACATAAACATGATTGGCCAGAACTTTTGCGCCGTCGCAAGCCGGCTCAACGCGCATCTGCGTGTAGTTGCCAATCAGGTCCGCCATCAGGCTATGACGACGGGGATCAAGATGTGGAATGACGACGTATGCCACTCCCATATCTGTTGGCGCCGCCTTGAAGAAGAGTTCGAACGCCTTCAGTCCACCGGCCGAGGCCCCAAGTGCCACGATCACCGGCGGTTGCGCTGTGGCACTCAAATTATTGCTCGCTTCAAATTATGCGTCGAACCTAATTTTTGCCCCGCGATGTATCGATTGCAAGCGTGAATCACTGGAATGTGATCGAGGTTGGCAGCAACCAAAATGTCAAAAAGGGGATGATGAGCATGGCGGAGAATACACCCGCCACAAAATACCGACGCGCTTCGAACTAAGGCACCTGACGCCAGAGCCGCGCCAGATCACGTGCACCATCCTTGCCCGCCACTTTGGCAAATGCGGCTTTGGCTTTGGCCTTGTCTCCAGCGTAATAGTAGGCATAGCCCAGGCGAAGCTGTGCCTGATCCGGAAACCGGAGCCCCCCTTTCCTGATTCCGGCTTCCATCATCTTCAAACCTTTTACAGCCTCGCCGTAGGTCACATAGGCTAATCCGGTTTCCACCAGCGAATCGCCGGATTCTGCGGCAAGTATTTCCGCATCAGACTCGGTTATGGCCTTGAAATCGGCTGCATAACGCTCGTCAACCAATTTTCTAAGTCGTCCCTGGCGTTCGACATCACGCTCCTGCCCCTGGCCGAGCACTTTCTTCTCGTAACCCTCATCCACAATTGCCTTGGCTTCTCCGGGCAGCTCTGCCTGCAGGCTCAGCTGCGCCATTTCTACGTAATCCCTTGCCTGATCGAGATTTCCTGTCGCGCGCAGCAAGCGAAGCTTGTCCAGTTCAAGATTGCGGGAAAAGCCGGGCTTTCTGGCTGTGCGCTGGATAACGTCCTGCCAGTACTCCGGTTTCGGGTAGTAGCGAACAAGACGCTCAAGTGCCTGTGAATAGCCCATCATGTCGTTGATCTTCGCCAGACTCGCGGCGAATAGTTTGAGCTGTGTCTCACTGGGCTTTTGCTTCGATTTTTCAAGGCTGGCGATCTGTGCCGCTGATTCTTCTGCGCTTCGCTTGTAATCGCCCGCCAGGTAATAGGCCTGAGGCAGGAACGCGAGGGTGCTCGGCTTGGCGCCGCCCTGCGCCTTGTACTTGTGCAGCCAACGGATGGCCTCCGGATATTGTTTGGCGCGCAGATAAATGCTGGCGATGGCTTCCGTTGTTTTCAAAGTCTCCTGGCTTGACAGGCGACCCGAAGCCAGCACTTTCTCGAAGGCACGGACGGCGCCTGCGGTATCACCTGCAGCAGACAATGCCGAGGCCTTCATCTGATTGATGATGAATTGCTCGTAGGCGCTCAGTTGGCCCACGCTTTCTGCCGCCTCAATCGGGCTCAGGGCTGCCTTGTTCTTGCCGGCTGCCATCAGCTTCTGCGCTTCTTGCAAGGGCTTGCCTACGGCAGGCCGAAGCTGATCTTCCGCGCTGACATTGGTCAAAGATGCCAGCAGCAGAGCGAGGGCCACCAGATAGAAACGAGCCCACTTGTATAAGACAAGCTTCATTCAAAACATCCCCTTCAACGACATTGCCTGGACTCGCCTGCACAGCGCAGCGCGCTCTGCATTGAATCTGCCTGTAACGGCACGCGCTTTTTCTGATCGATAAACATAGAGCAACTAATTAACTCCGATGACGCCCATCTTGGTCACACCACTTCTCTGGGCAGCCGCCATGACCGCAATCACATGCTTGTAGGCAGCCAGGCGATTGGGTCGCACATGAAATTCAGGTTGCTCGGGCAAGCTCACCATCTGTAGCAGACGACGATCAAGCTCACTCGAATCCTTGAGAATCACGCCATTCCAATAAAGCGTTCCGTCAAAGTCTATTTCCAGTGAGACCGGATCAAGCGGTTCGGTCTCTGGCGGAGGTTGCTCCTGCTGATCAACGGGAAGGTCGAGCTTGGTTGCATGCTTCTGCACCGGAATAGTGATGATCAGCATGATCAGGAGCACCAGCATCACATCAATCAGCGGTGTGGTGTTGATGTCCATCATGGGTTCCGGATCCGCATCCGGTCGGCTGCTGCCAATATGCATGGCCATATGACTAAGCCCCGCCCGGCGGTGGTTCGGTGATGAAACCGACCTTGAAGATGGAGGCGCGCTGGCAAGCTGTGACGACCTGATTGACGTTGTCATAACGCGTCTCGCGGTCGCCGCGGATGTGTACTTCCGGCTGCGGCACCTTGACCGCCTCTTCATTGAGCATTCTCTGCAGAACGGCGAGGTCCCTGATCTGAGCGGTGCCCCAGAAAATGTTGCCGTCTGCGTCGACAGAAATATTGATGTTCTCCGGCTTTGTCTGCAGTGCCTGATTCGACTCTTCCGGCAATTCCACCGGCACGGTGGCTGTTACTACCGGAATGGTGATCAGGAAAATGATCAGCAGAACCAGCATCACATCGACCAGCGGTGTGGTGTTGATGGCCGAGACCATTTCATCTTCGTCTCCGTCATCACTTCCGATATTCATGCCCATGGGCTCACCCCTTCCGTACCGTGTCAGTTCGACTTCTTCTCGTCGCCTACTCGTGTGCCGGACAGCAGCACTGAATGCAGATCCGCTGCAAAAGCACGGACCGATTCCATCGCCGCCTTGTTCCTTCGGATCAGCCAGTTGTAGCCCAGCACCGCTGGCACGGCGACAGCCAGACCAATGGCCGTCATGATGAGCGCCTCGCCCACGGGACCGGCCACCTTATCAATGGATGCCTGCCCGGAAATGCCGATCGCGGTCAGCGCGTGGTAGATGCCCCAGACCGTTCCGAACAGTCCCACAAAGGGTGCTGTAGAACCCACCGTCGCCAGTACAGCGAGACCGCTGGTGAGATTGGAATTGATCGCCTCTACCGCGCGGTTGACGCTCATGGTGATCCAGGTTGAGCGATCAATCTGCTCAACCATGGTTCCTTCATGGTGCTCATCGGCGCTGACGCCGCGCTCGACGATGTACCACATCGCGCCGCCTTGCTTGAGCGTGCCCAGACCCTCCCGAACACTGCCCGCAGTCCAGAAGCTGTTTTCAGCCTTTTTCGAATCCCTGAGCAGTTTGGTCTGTTCGATCAGCTTGACCACCATCACGTACCAGGTGGCTGCCGACATGATCACCAGAACAGCAAGCGTCCCCTTGGAAACATAGTCCCCCGTTTCCCAAAGCGCCTTCAGCCCATAGGGATTTTCTATCACCGTAGTTTTCTCAGCGTTGCCAGAGACAGCGGTCGGCGCCGCTTCCAAAGGCTCAAGAGCAAACTCTTCGGCAAGCGCCTCTTCCAGCGCGGTCGAGGTTTCGTCCTGTGCGGTTGCCACCAGCGACACGCCGGCCAGAACCAGACCCAGACTCAGGCTGCGAAGAAAGAATGAAAAGCTGGACATGAGGTGAATCTCCTGACGGATAAATCAATTACAGCCGTGATGAATGAAGAAGAACAAATGAAGCGTTGAAGAATGCTGACCTGCCCTCGCCTTATCTGGGTACGATCCACTTGTAGCGAACAGAGAACCACGATGGCTCCGGTTCTCCATCGGTTGTGCCCACCTGAAACTTGCAGCGACTGAAAGCCTTGATGGTGGCGTCGTCCAGGCGCTTGTAACCGCTGCTCTGAATAATCTTGCTTTGCTGGACTTTTCCGTCGGTCCCAATAAGCAGACTGATCTGTGCGGTCCCTTCCTCATTCAAGCGTACGGATACTGAGGGATAAGCGGGCTGGCGGCAGGCGCGCGGACTGCGTTCAAAATCAACCTTGGGCGGAACGCGAACCACCTTGCGTGGTTGCGGCGGTGGTGCCGGTGGCGGCGGCACTTCAGCCTTGGGCATCGGTTGCGGCTGGGGCTTGGGAGGGACGATGGTTTTGCGCACATCGGGCGGCGGCGCAATGTTGAGTTCGGGGGGCGTGAACACCGGTGGCGGTGGCGGCGGTATGAAATCCGGCGCGGGCGGCGGTGGCTCATCTACTGGCGCATCGGCTTCTTCGATGATCATTGTTTCAATGGGCGGCGGCAGAATTTCGACCGTTTCACGCGCGAGTCCAGCCACCAGGCCCCAGACCAGCAGTACGTGAAAACCGAGGACGAAGCCCAAACCGATCAAACGGCTTTTGGGATCGTGGTGTTTCCTGAAATTCATGCGACGAATCCGACCGACGATGGCAAAAAGCACGCCCGCATAACGACGTCAAACTCCTGACGCCATACGCTAAAGCGAGTCCCGTTTCCCGCCACTTGGGTTACCACCGACCGATGACACTCGTACGGACTGTGCGTGCCTTTGACTCTTTTCGCGGGTTCATTGCCTGTGAAGAACAATGCAGCAGATGCGGCTGCATCCTGGCTGCCGATCTTTGGCAAGTATGCTTGCGTTCGGCTTCGGACTCAAACTCTGGCCCGGCTAGCGGGAGGGCTCATAGTCCATTGGCAACCGCGCGCGACTTGGAACAGCCCCGGTTAAATCCGTTATGGCCTCGCAGCTACTCGACCACAATCGTCCCGGACATGCTCGCGCCATGGATAGCGCATTCGTAGGGGTAAGTCCCCGGCGCCGAGAAGGTTCGTGTCCAGCTTGAATGGTGCTTCATGCGCGGCCCAAGCTCGTCAGCAAACTTGACGTTGTGATTGGACCCATCCTGATTAATCCAGGTCACGGTGGTGCCCTTGGGCACTGTCAGCGTGGCGGGTTCGAACCACATGCGCAGTGAGCTGCCAGCGATTTCGCCCTTGATTGCGACGGTCGCGCCATCCGCCCCGCCCTCTGCCAGGACATGGGGCGTGGCAAAAGTCAGCGTCAGTGCCAGCCACCCGAGCATGGGTCGCTGGAGCCAGGTTTTTCGAGTCATTTGGAGCTTCCAGTAGAGGTTGAACTGGCGAGGCACCATTGGCTCGCATGGGCACAGACGCAACGCAATTCATGTGCCACGGACAATCAGGCTTGAGCTTCCAATCGGGACACAGCTGTCCGCTTCCTCCGCCCCGAGTCCCCTGCTCCGGGGACAGGCCCATCAACGTCCCGATATGAACTCACGGCCATTGCTACTCAAACTCGACGCCCTCCCGCCCGATGATTCTCTGTACGGCATCGCGCTGTCGCACCGCATCCATGACCCGCGTGTACTCGGGAAACCCGGATCGCATGCTCAGGCCGCAACGCGTACCCCACCGGTAAAACACCAGCAGGTAGGCATCAATGACAGAGAATGAGGACCCCAGTGCCCAGGGCTTGCCGCTGAGGCGCGCCTCGATGTCTTCATAGCCTGCGCGAACGTTAATCCGACCTTGCGCAGCAATCGCCTCGGACTGATCCGGCTGAGCGGTGAAGTAAGCGGGGCGAAAAACCGTGCGGACACCTGACTGATGCATGGTGGAGCCGAGCCAGCTCATCCATTCGATGGCGCGAGCAAAAGCCTCTCCACTTGTTGGCAGCAGCGCGCCCGGCTCACCGTGGGTTTGCGTCAGATACACCATGATGGCCATCGCCTCGGTCAGTATTCGCTCGCCCTGCGCATCGCGGATCAGCAAGGCCGGTACCCGCCCCCGAGGATTGACTGCCAGATACTCCGGCCGCCTGCCTTCACCTTCATTGACCAGGACGCGGACCGGCTCGTAAGGCACGCCCAGCTCTTCAAGAACGATGTGCGGAGCCAGGGAGCAGGCACCGGGCGAGTAATAGAGACGATATGCTTCAGACATTCGTAACCCCTGAGCTGTTGAACGATTGACGCGAGTGATCGCTGATCTTCTCGCAAAGTCAGCTTCGCGCACAGCCTGGCTGGCTGGCTGGCGGGCTTGCAAACCAGCAACAGCGCCTATGGCCATTGACGATTACTGAGCAGAAATACGCACCACACCATGCGCAAGGATTTTCTATCCACTGTACTGGCAGCACATCATCTGCGCCGCACCGGCCTGATCGCCCTTGTTGTTGGCAGCTGGCTCACCGCATTCAATCAGGGCGACGCCATTCTGGCCGGCCCGTTCTCAGCCGCGCTGGGGCTGAAAATTTTCCTCAACTATCTGACACCCTTCGTGGTCGCCAACATCGGGCTCCTGTCACGAAAAGTCTGAGCTGGCAGCACTGCGCGCGGCTTTTGATCTCCGCGCCGCCAAACTCGACGCGGAGATCAGCTCAACCAGCCGAACTTGTCTTCCGCAGTACCAAATTGGATCGAGGTCAGGGCCTGCCGCAGGCGCTCGGTGTTGCGACCCACCTTGCCATCGGCAACCGGGTAGGTCTGGCCGCGGTGTACAAAACTGCCCACACCGGCAAGCACCGCAGCAGTGCCCGACAGCGCAGCTTCGCCGGTCTTGATCCAGTCCTTGACTTCGTCGACGGTGAAATTACGCTCGATCACTTCATAGCCCAGTGATTGCGCCAGCCGGATAATCGAATCTCTGGTCACGCCGTGCAGGAATGAGCCGTCGAGCGGCTTGGTCAGCAGGCGCTTGTCATCGAGCAGGAAGAAATTGGACGCGCCGGTTTCCTGCACGTCGCCACCGGGGCAGAACAGAACCTGATCGGCTTCGTGTGCGCCGCGCGCACTGACCACATGACGCAGCGCCGCCGCGTAATTGCCGCCGGTCTTGGCCTGACCAAAGCCGGGCGTGCTGCGCATCTGCTCATCCTCGATCAGGATCTTCAACGCGCGGCCACCGCCGGTGAAGTAATCGCCTACCGGGGCAGCCAGCACGTACAGCAGGACTTCCTCCGGAGGCACTCCGGCGGCGCCAATATTGGGGTCCAGGCCGATCAGGGTGGGTCTGAGATACAGGGCACCCGGAGGTGCGGGCAGATCGTTCTGGCTCAGTGCCACGACATCGCGCACCATCTTTTCCAGAATCTGCGGCGACGGCAGTGGCAAACAGAGCAGCTTGGCGCTCTCACGAAAGCGGGCGAGATGACGATCTGCGCGGAACATGCGGATGCCGCCGTCGGGCATGCGAAAAGCCTTGAGACCTTCAAAGCAGGTGCTTGAATAGTGCAGGACGTGAGCACCCGGATGCACCGACAAGGGCGCGACGGGCACAGCCTCCGGCGCAGTCCACTGCCCCTTGGAGTAACGGGCCTGGGTCATCTGTTCTGAAAAAACGGTGCCGAATGCGGTGGCCATCTTATTGTCGGTGTCTCATGGAAATGTTGCGCCCTGGGGCACGTTCTGGGCCGCAGATTATGGCGGCACTTTGGCCAAGTCCCAAGTCCTGAGTCCGCGCGTGCAGGCTCAGTTCAAATAGCCCTGCGCCTGGAACCACTCAACCGCGTCCCGCAGAGCCGCTTGCGCAGGTCGCGGCGCGTAGCCCAGTTCCGCCCCAGCCCTGGCACTGGAGAAGTACATTTTCTTGCGCGACATCTGCACCTCATCCACCGTCGCCACTGGCGGTTTGCCGGTCAGCCGGGCCACCGCCTGAGCCGCCTTGGCAATGGCCAGAGCCGCCGCATGCGGAATCTCGACCGTTGGCGGCTTGCGCCCCACCATTTCCGAAACCTGTTCCAGGATCTGGCGAAGGCTCATGTCGGTGCCGCCCAGAACATAGCGGCGCCCTGCCCGGCCATGCCGCCAGGCCAGCCAGTGCCCCTCGGCCACATCATCCACATGCACCACGTTCAGGCCGGTATCCACGAACGCGGGCATTGCGCCCTTGCCGGCATCCACCACCATGCGACCCGTCGGGGTGGGCTTGATATCGCGCGGACCTATCGGCGTGGAAGGGTTGACGATCACAACTTCAAGTTCGCCCTCTGCATTGATCTGGCGGGCAACTTCCTCGGCCTGAAACTTGGAGCGCTTGTAGTGGCCAATCATGTCGTCCAGAGAAACCGGGGTGGTTTCGTCGCCGGGCGTTCCGTCTTCCGGGATGCCGAGCACGTCAACGCTACTGGTATAGACCGCGCGGCGGATACCGGCTGAACGCGCGGCCAACAGCACCCCGCGCGTGCCTTCCACATTGCTGGCATAGATTTCAGCCGGCTTGGGCACCCACATGCGGTAATCGGCCGCAACGTGGAACAAGGCCTCGCATCCCTGGCAGGCCACTTCCAGTGTCTCTTGCTGGCGCAGATCACCTTCGACGACTTCAATATCCAGCCCGGCCAGATTGCCTCTGTCAGAGCCTTTGCGCACCAGTGCGCGTACCTGCACGCCCTCGTCGAGCAATTTGCGCGCGACCGCCGCGCCGACAAATCCTGTCGCGCCCGTAACCAGCGCCTTGCGGGGCGGCGAAATATCTTCCCGAGTACTCATCGCGCCTTCACCGGCATCTCGCCCGCAGACAGGCCGAAGCCACTGCCAAGTGACCTGACTACTCCGCGCAGGCTGCGCGCAGCAAAGCGGTAACGCCGAGCGAGTCGCATCAGTTGCAGGCCCACGCTGGGGCGCTGCAGCACGCGTGCCGACAACCTTGCCAATGAAGCGCGTCCATAGGCGTCAATGCACTCAGACAGATCAGGAAGCGCGTCCTGATATTCATCCAGCACGATCTTGATGGCCATGAACGGCAAGCCCCCAACATGCGCCACCCGGGCAAGCGCAGCGGCTTCCATATCAACGGCCAGTGCGCCGTGGGCATCGAATATTTTTTGCTTTTGGGCCGGACCTGCCATCACGCCGGGTGCTGTCCATAGCTCTGCGTTCACGGTTGGCTGCGGAAGCAATTCACTACACGTTGCATGCCACTGCGGCGTCGTTGGCCAGGCTTCTCCCTGACTGCGAACCAACGTCGGGAGCAGCACCGTACCGCACTTGAGATCGGGCGACAGTGCGCCTGCGAAACCCACGCTCAACAAGCCGGACACGCCCTGATCCACCAGAGCCTGCGCGGCGGTTCTCGCCCGCTGCATACCCATCCCGGACAGCATGAATCGGGCATCGCCTCGCAAATAGCTTTGCTGCGGCGCTAGCGAATCTCCAGCCACCAAACACGCCTCGCCATGCAGCGCCAGCACCACCCCGACCGGTGCATCAGGCCGCATTCAACTGCCGGAAGCGCGCCAGTGCCCACAGCGGGAAGTAGGCCGTGTAGCCGTAATACTTGAGATAGAACACGCGCGGGAAGCCGGGGGCATTGAAGCTTGGGTCCGACCACAAGCCTTTATCCTCCTGCGCCTGCATCAGCCATTGAGCGCCGCGACGCACACTGTCATCGCTCGCTTCACCGGCGGACATCAGGGCCAGCATGGCCCAGGCTGTTGTCTGCGGCGTGCTCACCTCAGGACGCAGGCCGGAGAGTTCGGGCTCTGCATAGGTGTCGTTGGATTCGCCCCAGCCGCCGTCCGCGTTCTGCATTTCCTTGAGCCAGCTCACCGCGCGCTGGATGTAGCGCTGCTTGGGGTTTTCTCCCGCCAGCACCAGACCGGCGAGCACGCTCCAGGTACCGTAGATGTAATTGGTGCCCCAACGCCCCCACCAGCTGCCGTCCTTCTGCTGCCTGCGCTTGAGATAGCGAATGCAGCGCCGGATGGCCTTGCGATCCTGCGGCCGATCCAGCAACCCCAGACAGGCGATGACACGGCCGGAGACATCTTCGGTGGGCGGATCGAGCATCGCGCCGTGATCGGCAAACGGAATGTGGTTGATGTACTCGCGGTCGTTGTCACGATCAAACGCGGCAAAACCGCCATTGGATGACTGCATCCCGGCAAGCCAGTCGGCAGCACGATTGATGCGATCCCGATACCGATACCGATCGGCGTCCGGCGAATTGCGAACACTCAGATGCAGCAAACTGGCGACGACCGCCGTGTCATCCAGATCAGGAAAGTGCGGATTGTTGTACTGGAAGGCCCAGCCGCCCGGAAGAAGATCGGGTGCCTGCGCGGTCCAGTCACCGCGCACATCCAGAATCTGCCGCGGTGCGAGCCATTGCATGGCCTCGTCCACGGACTTGGCGCAGGCCTCGGAACCGGGCTCAGCACGCAGCAGCGCCATCGAACTCCAGACCGTATCCCACACCGGAGAAACACAGGCCTGGCACATGGCACTGCCGTCGTCCCGATGCGTAATCAATTTTTGCAGGGCGCGCACGCAGGTGGCACGCGCCGGATGATCCTTGTCGTAACCCAGCAGGGCCATCGCCTGAAGGGCATGCACCATCGGCGGAAAAATGGCGCCGATGCCATCCTCTCCGTTGAGTCTTTCAACAAACCAGGCCTCGGCCTTTTTCAAGGCCTTGTTGCGCACCATGGCCGGGATAAAACGGTCCACTCTGCGTCCAACCTGGTCCAGGGCCAGAAACAGTTGATCCATGGGCCCTTTGGATTCAAACCACTGCGTTTCCTGCTCCGGCGGGACGGTATACAGCTCGCGCACCGTGATGCCGCGTGGATTGACGCCGCGCGCCTTGTGCGCACACAGGATGAACAGCGGCACCATGGTGGCGCGCGCCCAGTAGCTGATCTTTTCAAGATTGAACGGAAACCACTTGGGAAACAGCATGATTTCAACCGGCACATAGGGCACGCCTTCCCACGGCATCTCACCAAACAGCGCCAGCAATACATGCGTGAAGATGTTGCTGCGGGCTGCGCCGCCGCGCTGCAAAATGGCTTCGCGCGCCGCACGCATGTGCGCAGCATCTTCTGAATCACCTGCGGCCTTCAGCGCGAAGTAGCACTTGACCGTGCAGGACAGATCGCACTCGCCCTCGTCATACAGCGGCCAGCCACCGTCATAGGAAACCTGCTGCATGGAGCGGATGTATCGGGCCAGCTTTTCCTGCAGCACATCATCGATCTCATCCATGTAATGCATCATCAGGATGTACTCAGCGGAAATCGTGCAATCTGTTTCCAGCGGGAAACACCAGTGGCCGTCTTCATTCTGCAGATCACGCAGGGCCTGACTGGCAGCAGCGATGGCGGCCTGCAGGGCGGCGTCATCAACGCCTGCGTCGCCGCCCAGCAATGAAGACTTCAACTCAGATTTCCGAACTGCGGATTCAGACAACATCATTCAACAATCTCACTTGATTCATGAATCGGTTTGGGGAGGGCCACCAAAAGCAGGCAGCCCGCTCAACATTTATTCAGGCACATCCACAGATGCGTGAAGCCGCAGCTGGGACGCGGTTCTGGGCTCCAGCGAAGCCTCCAATGCCAAGCCTTTTGCCAGCCGTGCGAACAGTGCCTGCAGCTTCTGATTGTCATCCAGACAGGCTGATGTTTCGGACAAGGTGCTGCTCACGGTTTCACGAGAAATCTTGATGCTGCCATCAGACTGTTCTGGCCGAGTGACCTGAACCTTCTGCAAAGTCTGTACCGCCAGCATCACGGCCCACGCACAGAACCGGCGCACGTCAGGCTCGCTGCTTGGTAGAACAAGGCAATATTCCAGTGCATTACGCAAATGTGCATGCGCGATGCCGACTAACTTCTGCTGGACGACGGCCTGCGCCAGCGAGGCGTCGCTTGCCGCCAGCCATTGCTGCGGCAGCCAGCAAACGCCGCGCGCAAGATCATCTGACTGATCCTTGAGAATGTTGGTCATCTGCAGGCCTTGCCCGAAAGACACTGCCAGTGCTTCCAGCTGCGTTCTGCGCGCCGCAATGGCCGGTGAATAGTCACAGAACAGCTGGGTCAGCATTTCTCCCACCACGCCGGCCACGTGATAGCAGTAGCTGTCGAGATCGAGCAGGGTCTGAATCTGCTGCGCTTGCTGAAAATGGCGCATGCCGCGTCCCATGATGGACACGCATCTTTCAATGGCGTCGATCTGTGGCGGCGTGAGGCTGCGCGTGATTTCAATGATCAGCGGCAGATTGGCAACCAGCTGACGCTCAGCCGGCAAGGATTGCGCGGACAGCTTTCCGGACAAGGCCTGCTGCAAGCTCTCCGGCGCTGCCTTTCCGGACACGACCGCGGTCAGGGCATTTTCAAACCCGCCCTTCTCTTCTGCATCCAGCGTGGGTTCGTCTTCAATCGTGTCTGCGATGCGGCACAGCAGGTAGGCATTGGTCACCGGCTTGCGCAGCGCTTCCGGCAGTTGCGGAATATTCAGGGCAAAGGTCCGCGACACCCGCGGCAGCATTTGCGACTGAAAATCCTCAGGCGAGCCGGTCCACATCATCGTGTCCGCGCTGTCGCCATCGACTGTTTTCAGATCGCCCATCAGATCACCTGCGTATCAGCTGACAAGCAGTGCATGTGCCGGACCCGGCGGCAGTGCCGCCCGACCGCCCAGCGCACTGATCTCAAGCAGAAAGCTGAAACAGGCGATGTCACCACCGAGTTCGCTCACCAGTCGTGCGCAGGCACTGGCGGTGCCGCCAGTGGCCAGCACATCATCCACGATGGCGCATGGCTCCGATGACTTAACGGCATCGTCATGCATTTCCAGTGAATCGGTGCCGTATTCCAACTGGTAGGACACGCTGCGTGTCTGACGCGGCAATTTCCCCGGCTTGCGCACCAGCTGCAGCGGCAGGTGCAAGCGCTGCGCGATGGCGCTGCCAAGAATAAAACCGCGCGACTCGATGGCAATGATGTTCTGTGCACCGCTTGCCTTGATGCCCTCACACATGCCGTCCACGGCGCGGCCAAATGCTTTCGGATCGGCCAGCAGCGGCGTGATGTCCTTGAACATGATGCCGGGCTGCGGAAAGTCCGGCACATCGCGCAGGTAGGGAAACAAATCAGCTGCGGGCATAGCGTCGTCCTTTCCAGATGGATTGTGTTCCCCGCCAATAGCGAACGGCAGAGTGCCAGGTCATGGCCAGGTACAGGCTCCCGATCAGTGGCATGCACAGACTCCATGCCAGCGGTAATTCGTAATAGCGAAGTGTGGGCATATAGACCACGGCCATCATCAACCACGCCGACAAACCCCAGACGGGATGGTGCGAAAACAGCGCCGCAATCGGCAGCACAAACACCGCCAGCATGATGAGCGTGACCAGCAAAAGCATGGCGCTGGAATAATGCAATTGCGTGAAAGCCGAGCGCGCCACCATCTGCCAGATGCTCTGGAGGCCTTCATACGCGCGCAGGCTGACAACATCCCGACTCAGGCCGATCCATGTGCGATAGCCGGCCTGTTTGACCTGCCGTGCCAGGGCGCAATCGTCAATCAATGCGTCCTTGATGCTGGCAAAGGCTCCAACGCTTTTCAGCACCTTCAGATCAACCAGAATGCAGCCGCCAGCGGCGGCGGCCAAGCATTTGAAGCGCCTGGAATTGGAAAGCGAAAACGGATAGATCAGCTTGAAGAAATACACGAAGGCAGGCAGCAGCAATTTTTCCCAGACGCTTCTGCGCTGCAGGTCGGCCATCACGGACACCAGATGCAGATCATGGGACTGCTTGTGGCGGAGCAGACTCGCCAGCATGCCCGCCCGCAACTCGATGTCGGCATCCAGCAGCAGCACCATGCCGGTATCCACCTTGGCCAGCCCCTGCTCCAAAGCCCATAGTTTTCCTGCCCAGCCGGACGCCATCTGCCCGCCGCGCAACAGCTGCACAAAGTCGAACCGAGCTGCTACCGCCGCGGTGCCGTCATCGGACTGATCATCCACAACGATCACCTTCAGCCCGCTGCCCTGCACCGCAAGCGCCCGCAACGTGGCTTCCAGAACATCCGCCTCGTTGCGTGCGGGAATCAGCACGGTGATGCCAGACAGATCAACCGCGCCCTCGTTCTTGTGTGCGGGCCGCGCCGCAAGCTGCTCGCGCATACTCCAGGGCCGCCATGGCAATAGCAGCACCAGCGTCCAGCTCAGCAGTGCGGGCCAGGCAAGATAAGGACTCAGGTATTCCATCACGACCAAGGTGGAATCAGTGCGGCCGCTTCTGCGTACTGCTGCTGCGCGACAACTGCGAGACCGGCACATGCACTTCGGCGCCACCGGCCGCCGGCAGATGTCCCGCTGCAGCCACCGGCATTTCAGCGGCCATGGGGCCGTCCGTGCGGGGGCCGAACATGGCAACGCGCAGCGCGGTCAGCGGCCTGCGAAAGGTGTCGTTGACAGCCGTGCCTTCAAACCCGCAGTGCGCCATGCAGTTATCGCACTTGGCATTGCGGCCGACGCCGTACTGATCCCACTGCGTGGTGCTCATCAGCTCGGCGTAGGTGGGCGCATAACCTTCATCGCTGAGCAGGTAGCAGGGCTTCTGCCAGCCAAAAATGTTGTAGGTGGGATTGGCCCAGGGTGTGCACTGATAGCTCTGGTTGCCGGCGATGAAATCCAGAAACATCGCGCTTTGATTGAACACCCAGCGCTGTTTTTTATCGCGCTGCCGCCCCAGCCGGAAAATATCCCGAAACAACTGACGGCTCTGCGAGCGCCCGAGAAATACATCCTGTCGCGGCGCGCGCTCGTAGCTGTAACCCGGCGAGACGGTAATGCCTTCAACGCCCAACGAGGTTGCGTAGTCAAAGAACTCGGCAATCTGATCGGCCGACTCCCCGCGAAACAGCGTGCAATTGATGGTGACGCGAAATCCGCGATCACGTGCCAGTTTGATGGCCGCTACCGCCTTGTCGAATACCCCGTCCATGCACACGCTCTCGTCGTGGCGCTCCTTGAGCCCATCAAGATGGATGGACCAGGTGAAATAAGGGCTGGGCTGGTACTCATCAATGTGCTTGGACAACAACAGGGCATTGGTACACAGATACACAAACTTTCGGCGCGCCACGATGCCAGCCACGATCTGCGGCATCTCCTTGTGAATCAGCGGCTCGCCGCCGGGGATGGACACAACCGGCGCATCGCACTCATCCACCGCTGCCAGCGCATCCGCCAGGCTCATGCGCTTTTGCAGGATATCTTTTGGATAATCGATCTTGCCGCAGCCGGCGCAGGCCAGATTGCACTGGAAAAGCGGCTCCAACATCATCGCCAGCGGATAGCGGCTGCGACCCCGGAGCTTCTGCTCCACGATGTAGCGGCCCACCCGATATTGCTGGATCAGCGGGATGCCCACGGCAAACCTCCTCGCGGACTTTTCAGGCTCTTCATCTCGATGCACTCAACCACTGCGAATGATCCTTCTTGATATGTGCCCATTCAATCTTGAACCAGGGCGTTAAGGAATCGGGCTGCTCTTGAATGCTGCGGTCAATCTGATCTCGCGTCTGGAAACACACATCCGACATCTCCGTCAGGTTGATTGAAGGCAGGCTCGAAATACGGCCCGCGTACACCCAGCACAATTCGTGCTCAGCGCCGTCCTCGTCATATTGAGAGGCGTATTCAAACTTGAACAGATAGCTCAGTTCGGCCTCGATATTGAGTTCTTCAAGCAGCCGCCGATGCACTGCGTCTTCGGTTTGCTCGCCGCGCCGAGGATGGCTGCAGCAAGCATTGGACCAATATCCGGGCCACAGGCGCTTGCCGGCGGCGCGCTTCTGCATCAGCACGCGGCCTGAACCATCAAACAGGAAGACGGAAAATGCCCGGTGCAAGACCCCGGCACCGCTGTGCGCGGCCGCCTTGTCCAGATAGCCCTGCTCGCGATCATGGGCATCAACCAATATGAGGGGCTCGTCGTCGTAGGAGACAACGCGGGTGTGCTGATCTAGGTCCAAGAAGGCGTCCCGGATAAAATGAAGAACGGGAATTCGAACTCGGAATCCTCGCAAGACGGCGAATCCTAGCAGGACTGCAGCAGCGCCTTCAGCCGAAACCGGCAATGCGCAAGCCGCCTCAGCGAGGTGCAAAAGCAGCAACCCCGGCTTGGCCCCGATGCTTTGGATCAGTCAGAATCGCGCTCCCGCAACGCCCCCGGCCTGCCCCGCACGGCCAGCAGCGCGTTGATACGCCCACCCCACCCTCACGGAAAAGACTCTTGAGCCAGGCCATTCGTATTGACGGCAAAGCCCGGGCGGCGCAAATGTCCACGGACATTACGCGCCAGACGCGCGATCTGATTGATCAACACGGGATCAAGCCCGGTCTGGCGGTGGTGATCGTGGGTGAAGACCCGGCCAGCCAGGTTTACGTGCGCAACAAGAAGCGCACCGCCGAGGCCTGCGGCTTTGACTCAACACAGCATTCGCTGGCCGCATCCGCCACGCAGGATGAGGTACTGAGCCTGATCGACCAGCTCAATGCAGACCCCAAGGTTCACGGCATTCTGGTGCAGCTGCCGCTGCCGGCTCATCTGGATGAACTGCGCATCACCCAGTCCATCCTGCCGGGCAAGGACGTGGACGGCTTTCATTTCGACAACATCGGGCGACTCACCTCGGGCCATCTGGATGCGGCGTTTGTGCCCTGCACCCCCGCGGGCTGCATGCTGCTGATTGAAGAACAGATAGGCGCCGACCTCTCCGGCAAGCACGCCGTGGTCATTGGCCGCTCCAATATCGTGGGCAAACCCATGGCCAGCCTGCTGCTGCAGGCCAACGCGACCGTCACCGTTGCGCACAGCCGCACCCATGACTTGCCAGGCCTGACCCGTCAGGCGGACATCGTGATTGCCGCGGTAGGCCGGCCCAACATGGTGCGCGGTGCCTGGCTCAAGCAAGGCGCGGTGGTCATCGACGTGGGCATCAACCGGGTGCCGGTAACTGTTGATGGCGAAGAGAAGTCCCGACTGGTCGGCGATGTGCATTTTGAAGAGGCCAGCGAAGTGGCCTCGGCGGTGACGCCGGTTCCCGGCGGCGTGGGGCCCATGACCATCGTCATGCTCATGGCCAACACCCTGCGTTCTGCGCGTCGGAGCGCAGAGAAGCGCTGATTGCAGGCCATGGACCGCAGTTTGGCCGGTCCTTGACGATATTCGATGGACTCAGGCGGGCCTCGCCGCTAAAATTCTGCCCGGATTTCGCACGGGGGGCGCACGCCCCCCGATTTGTGTGCGCCCTCCTATTCAATCTTGCCTGCCGGACACTACCCAGCCGATGACGAAACACAAACCGGCCTTGCTCGCACTTGCCGATGGCAGTGTATTCAAGGGCATTTCCGTTGGTGCAGAAGGCCACAGTGTTGGCGAAGTGGTCTTTAACACCGCCATGACCGGTTATCAGGAGATCCTCACGGATACCTCCTACCGCCAGCAGATCGTCACCCTCACCTACCCGCACATCGGCAATGTGGGCACCAACCCTGAAGACGCCGAGTCTGATCGCGTCCAGCTTTCGGGTCTGGTGATGCGCGAAAGACCGCGCCCGCACAGCAATTTTCGCTCGACCCAGGATTTTTCTGCTTATTTGCGCGATCAGGGCGTGGTCTCCATTGCCGAGATCGACACCCGCCGCCTGACCCGCCTGCTGCGCAGCAAAGGCGCACAGAATGGCTGCCTGATGGCCGGCGACAAGGTCGATGAAAAGACCGCCCTGAAGCTGGCGCAGGAATTTGGCGGCCTCAAGGGCTGTGATCTGGCCAAGGTGGTCAGCACGCAGAAGCCTTACGAATGGAGCACCGGCTCCTGGAGCATTGAGACCAACAAGGAATCTCGCCTCGGCGCGGCCAAGCGCCACGTGGTGGTCTACGACTTTGGCGTGAAGCGCAATATCCTGCGCATGCTGGTTGACCGTGGCTGCGCTGTCACTGTGGTTCCGGCCACTGCATCAAGCAGTGAAGTGCTGGCCCTCAAGCCCGATGGCGTCATGCTCTCCAACGGCCCCGGCGACCCAGAACCCTGCACCTACGCCATCAAGTCCGTGCACGAACTGCTCAAGATCGGAACGCCGATGTTCGGCATCTGCCTTGGGCACCAGATTCTGAGCATCGCCGCCGGTGCAAAGACCCTGAAAATGAAGTTTGGCCATCATGGTGCCAACCACCCGGTGCAAGACCTGGCCTCCGGCAAGGTCCTGATCACCAGCCAGAATCACGGCTTTGCGGTGGACGAGACCACGCTCCCGGCCAACATGCGCGTCACCCATCGCTCACTGTTTGACGGCAGCAATCAGGGCATTGAACTCTCCGATGCCCCCGCTTTCAGCTTCCAGGGCCACCCCGAAGCCAGCCCCGGCCCCCACGACGTGGACTACCTGTTCGACCGATTTGTGGAGTCTATGAAGGGCTGAGCAGCCTTTCGCGGGATTAGCGGGGAGCGACAAGCTCCGTCAACAGTTAGTGGCAAAAGCTGCCGCCTCGGTGCTGGCCGCTTGTTTCTGCCGAGCGATATCTGAAGGGCTTCGAAGAGAGTTTTTTCAGCAGGGAAACCTTGCCTACTTAAGAGAAACAGCGGCAAGAATCGCTGACTCCGGAACCCAATGGTTTAACCCTTTGGTTACTTCAAAGTTTGCGGCGACCACCGAAAACGGCAAACTGCGGTCATGAAGACCGTCGTAGCGCCAGAAATTCACCATTGGCCTCTCCCGCAAGACTTGGCACAACCGCCCATGGAGCTTTGGGCGCAGCTTGAGGAGTCGCGGTGATGTATCCCAATTTGTCGTCTAACTTGCGTTAGGTGCCTATGAAAAATAGCATCGCCACATACGGAATTCTCGCGCTCGTATTCACGTTATCGGTTGCGTGCTACTTCGCGTTCCCAGCGGAAAGTGCGCTTCGAGCTGCGGCAGGAATTCCCGGAATTGGCGCGTTGCTGTACGCACTCTTTCAGTTGGCGCGGGATCAAGCGGCGCACGAAAAGCAACTGCAACTGCAGAGCAGGCAGTTTCAATTCTCAATCGGTTCTGCGTCACACATGGCCAATGTGGCGTTCGACAAACACGCTGAGTTCTGTGAGAAATACTTGGCGGAGATGCAGCAAACAGCGCGCACGCTATTTCGGGAAGGTGATACGCCTGTCGCCCTCGAGCACGCTTGGAAGCTCCACGGGCTGCGTGAAGAATCGGCAGCTTGGCTCACTGACGAGATTGATCGTGACCTAGGAGAGTTCGAGAAAGCCCTGCGAGAGCTGGGGGCAAATGCTCATTTCATCCGCTCGACAACAGGGGTTGAGCAATACGCGAAACAGCGCTCAATCAGAATCGACAAAAACTTCGAAGAAATTAAGAAAATCCTCGGCATTAGCGGGGAGGAGGGAAATGAAATATCCGAGACGTCGACTATTGATTCCCTAAAAAAGCGAGTTCGAAACATTCTTAACATTGAGGAGTTGAGCAAAATTCGTGAACATCTCCTTCAAAATTCTCACACCATCATATGCGGCACCTGACTAAGCATTCCAGCCGACCCAATACCCGCCGCTTCGCTCTGGGTATTGGGCGGCTGAACTTGGGCGTTAGGCATCACGGGAGACCTTAGAGTGGACTGGAGCCGCACATTCAAAGCAATCTGGTGGCTGATCCTAGTCGTTACGGTCGGTGCGTACTTGGTCGTGCGGTTCCCAGCGCTTTCCCTCGGTGGCGCCTCCGCACCAGACGTCGCAGTGTTCCTAGTTTGGATAGGAATCTGTCTTGGCCCGCTGTATCAGGAAGTGGAACTGCCGGGCATCAAGCTGAGGCAAGAGGTACGTGAACTGAAAAAGGAAGTTAAGGAAGAGCTTGCTTCCTTCAAGGCTGAGGTAAATTCTCGCGTAGATGTTCGCTCGAACGTTGCGCCTCAGTTCTGGTTCGGCCAACCGCCCCCGGATTCGGAGCTCCCAAAATCTGAGGCAAGGGCGTTAGACCTACTTGAAAAGTTCATGCGTCTGTCGGGGCACCCCGACGATCCACGTGTACCTACCGAGTTGGCTGTCGATGAGAACGTCAGGCTGCTCTTTCAGGCGCGGCACAACATCGAGAAAGAACTGAGGTCACTCGCCGAGCCGTTAGAACTGGATGTACAACAGCGAAGAGGGATGCCTCTCTCTCGCATGCTGTGGACCCTCACGAAGGAAGAGATTATTCCACCAGATCTGGGGGGCATCGTGAGAGAAATTTATTCCGTGTGTTCCCCGGCAATTCATGGCGAGCCAGTAACACAGGCGCAGGTCGATTTCGTCAAGGAGACCGCGCCAGAGGTTGTGGCGGTACTGAGGACGATAGCCAGGAGAAGTGATGCCTAATCAATCGCTGCAGGGGACGTTTGACCCGTCGCTGAGCTCAAGCGTTCGGCGTCAAAGGTATCCAGCGAAGGGAGCCTAATATGAGTTGTCAACTCGAATGGATTGGAGTAGCCACGTGGTGGTGCCAGTTAGGTCCTTCTGGCCAAGCTGCTTGGGTGCAAAGCATCGGCTCTGTGGCGGCCATTGCCATAGCAATAGCAATTCCATACTGGCAGAGATCGCGCCAGATAAGGGACAAATCCGAACGAGACCGCAAGGTTGTAATGAGCGCAGCGGCTAATCTGAAAATCGCGCTTGATTACGAAGCGCAGGTTTTCGATTGGGCGCCCGCGGGAGATGGAGACGTTGTACATAACTTCACGCTAGACCAAGCTAGGGAGTTCATGCTTCTGCGTCCGCAGACTCGAGAGGCACTCCACCTCGCAATCGAAAAGAGCCACTACTTTAAGGAAGATGTATGTGAATGCATCGTTAAGCTCGGAATCAAAGCAGCGGCCTATGAACGCATGGTCGGGGACTTGGCTCGTCGGGCGGAAGGGGGAAATCCGGATGCGTTTTTCCGAAGCGTCAGCAATACCAATCAAAAACTTCTCGAGGAAATCGAAGCGTTGCGGGAAAAACTAAAATGCTACCTTCCGAAGGAGGAGAGTTGACGCCGAACAAATCATTGCAGCGGCCGCTTGCCCCGCCACCCATTTTTGCTGCCGCAAAAACAGGCGTCGCCTCAAACGCCGCTGAATTCAGGCATTAGCCATGGAAAGCATAATCTCGGACTTCCTAATAAAAGCTGGAGGCTCCGCTTGGATTGGCGTCGGACTTCTGGCTCTAGTTTGGGCCGTAAAGGAGCCTCTGTCCGCACTTCTTAAGACAAGAGAAATAAAACAAAAAGATCGTGAAATTCTGCTCGCTATGCTCAAAGAGCCGGGGCTTCTTAGCGGAGTCATCCGGTCAGCTCTCTTGGAAGCATTAGAACGTGAAGAGTTTGCACGCTATACAGGTGTATCCCTCACACCAACGGAGCGAGCCCTCTTAGCGGCGCTCGTTGAGAAACATGAAGGCAAGGTCAGATGGCCAGACGTAAAACGTGTTCTACCGCACCTAAAGCTTTGCGATGACGGCGCATTAAAGTTGGAACTGAGTTTTGGGCAGTGGGTAGCATATTGGGCTAGCCGCCTGTTCACCACATTCCTTCTGGTCGTGGCAATTACCGGCCTGATCTTCGGCGGGTACGCAGCATTGTTTGATGATCAGCCCAAGAATATATGGCTTGCGTATGGATTCATTTACCTATTCATGGCTTTCTTTACGCGAGCCACATGGGTTTTGCCACATGAAAGCTATCAAAAGCTCAAACCGATGTTTCCACTAGGGTACAAACCAGAGCTGGCTAACAATCAGTTGCAGCCGACCGAACTCGCCTCCGGCGAGTCCGGCGGCTGACCTGGGGCGTTGAGAGCCTTAGTAAGAGATGGAAGTCGCCATGCTTTTAGTCGAAGCACTTCGCACTATGGCATTAATTGTTTGCATACTCCTTGGTTACATGATCTACACACGCTTAGGCAGATCCATTTTGCTAGATATTCACTCATCCAAGGGCTGGCCGAAACTATTTTTCATGATTGCGTCCAGCATTTGTGTCGCAGTGTTCGCAGCTACTGCCACGGCCAATCTGGTGCCGTGGCTGCTGGTAGAGCAACGCTGGGGTCTCGCTACAGTAATTGGCATTGGTGCTTTCTGCGTGCTCACTGAAGTCATGGAGGCCGTTCTCACAATGGCCAAGCTAGAAAAAGCGCAAAGACAACATCACGAACAATCTGATTGAGCAAGTAATTGAACCATATGTTCCCCAACACCTCGTTCCAGCCGAAAAAATACCCTCCCCCGTCGCTGCGGGCGTTTTGCGTCAGAACTTGAACGGTAGCTCTCACCAAATAAAGCTATGAGTCTGAAAATGATCGATTCATTTCGCGGATTTGAGATCAGGTCAAAAGACTTGAGTCACTGGGCTGTGATACTTGAAGAATGGCTGCTGATCATTGAGAGATTTTCCCGCATACGCAAAGGGGGCGACTCTCCATACGGTTACGGGGAGCGGCCAAACGTCGGCTTGCTAGCGGGAGCCGCATGGAGAAGTGGGTGCATTGCGTTGAATGAATTCGCACATCAGAAAAATTCTGAAGGTGCCCTCTCAAAAGGGCGGGCAGACCTTGTGATTGAATCCCCTACGGGCAGTGACGTAATCGAGGCGAAGTTTGAGTGGGTAGAGCTCGGAACAAACTTCGCCTCTAAGACTGGCCAGTTGCTAAATAGAGCAGGCAAGGACGCGAAAAGAAGTTTTGACTCCGCAATTCATACCCGAGCCTTAGGGGTCGCATTTTCAGCAGGGTTCATCCTAGGCAACCAAGCGGAAAATATGCGCCAGAGAATAATTGAAAGCGTTGAGGGTTACTTGAAGATGGATAGCGCATTCATTGCATACTGTTTCCCCGAGCCAGAGCGTCGAGTCAGAACCCCAGAAGGCAACTTCACGCCTGGTATTTTTATGGCTGGAATCGAAGTCAGGTGAGAACTAACAACAAGTTCTGCTGCGACGGCTTAGTCTGAATGCGGGTGTGAGGCGCTCTAAATTTGTGGACAAGTTTATCGAAAAAATCTATCTCGACGAAATTCTCGATGAGTGTCAGTTCGCTTTGATGGCGATTGAAAGCATGAACAGTTCTCTGAACATGAAAGAACCAACGGCGTCGTTATTCTTCCGTGCCTCACAAGATTTTCTGCAACATTGCGGCGCGATATCAAGAATTATATGGCCGCCCTGGATTCGAGACCGAGCTAAAAACCTTCGCGCCCAATCTCGCGGAACCCACTTGTCCTCCATACTCGGACTGGAAGATTCTCATGCCCTGAAGGACCGAAGCCTGAGAAATCTTCTAGAGCATTACGACGAGAGCATTGATGATTGGGCAGACACTAGCCCGAACAAAAATATTGTGGACAAAATGATCATCCCTCGGCGCTCCATGATTGGTGGCAGCGCCATAAGGGAAGGCGATCTTTTCCGCGTCTTTGAAACAGAGACTCTGACATTTTTCTTTCGGGGCTCCACATTCAACATTCAGCTTCTATGCGAGGGCGTTCAAGATGCTCGGCAGAAGGTCATCGCCCGATCTGCGGAATTAGACGCCAACTGATGACACAGCCTAGGACACGTCTTCTGAGGCTCGTTAAGACCCCCTGTGGACGAATCTGAGGCCCTCGCCGAGCAAACACTGCGTAGCATGGGCTGGTTAGATGTCCAGTTCGAGCCTGATGGAAATATCCCTCCAGATTTTCTCATTGGCCAGAATATTGCCGTCGAGGTGCGTCGTCTCAATCAAATGCATGCGTTAGACGGAAGAGTGAGAGGGCTAGAGGAAGCGGCGATTCCTCTACGGAGAAAGCTAGAAAGGCTACTTTATTCTTTCGGTCCACCAAAGAATTCGAGCTGGTTTGTACATATCGCCTTTCGTCGGCCGCTTGGGCGCTGGAAATCGTTAGAGCCATTTCTGAGAGAGGCGCTTCAAAGATTTCTCGATTCTCCGCTCAAGCTCAATGGCGTCATATTCAAGCGCGAGGATTTCGAGCTAGAGGTACACGAAGCGTCAATAGCCCTTGCGCACACATTCGTCATGGGCGGCAGCATTGATGAGAATTCCGGCGGATTTGTTGTTTCTGAAATGCTGAACAGCTATAGACAATGTGTCACTGAGAAGACCCGAAAAATTGCACCGTACAAGCGTAAGTACGCAAAGTGGTGGCTCGCTTTGATTGACCACATCGGTCACGGCGTCGACGAGTTGGATCAGGAGCAGTTTCTTGCCCATGCAATCCGCCCCCAAGAATGGCAAAAAATACTCATTATCGCTCCGAACGATCCGAGCAAATGGTTCGAGTTCTAATAGCGAGCTGCACTCCAACGTTCTGGTAGCTCGGCACAGCATCTGGGACTCGGGCCATTCGGAGCGTTAGCGTCCACTAATCGACCGGATATTCCTTCCCGCAATTGCCGTCTCTACTCGCGCCTCTGCGCATCGGGGGCACAACGAAGATGTCTTAGGAAAAGCGTCCCTGATATTTGTCAATATTGCGCTTTGCGTTGCACTATTCGACGCAATCGCATCTATCGTGTATTCGACGAGAGGCACTCTCAATTTGTGCCCTGACTATCGAAAGCAGGCGCCGTGCGGCAACAGAAAATTGTTTGGCATCCCTTTGCATGGGTGATCATTTTTCTCAGCCTCACATCAGTATCGCTTTGGAACGCAAGCAGAAGAGGATCTGCTACAGGATGGAATGGTTGGAGAACCGCTGGCAAAGCAAATTGCTCCAACAGTCTCTTGCACTTTGCCACTAACTGGAGGGCTAGCACTGCAATGACAAGAGTGCTTCAGCTCCCTCGCGAGGTTATTGCGATTGCCTACCCATATGAGCCCTACTCTGAACCAAATCTGGGACACCTCCCCTCCGGAACCAAATTGCGTATAACGCTCAGAATGGGGGCACTTGACCTATTTGAGATTGACGACAAATGGATTTGGGCAACGCGAGGAACCGCGGGCAAGGGCAACAGCTACCTGTATCGCAACAATTTTTCTCCGAATCTCCGTTCTGAGATTGCCTTCTCAATTTACTCGCCGCCTACCTCTGCTCCCCCGAGCACTGATCAAACTGAATTTCATGGCTTTCGCCGTCTTTGAGAAACACTTTGATGGCCATGGATTTCAGGCATCCCCAGCCCCGATACGAGACGCTGTAGCCGTTTGAGGCTTCTGTGCTTTCCCGGGTTTTGTTGAGCATGGTGGGGTGGCCAAAGACGTACTGCACTTGCTCGATCTTGTCTTTGAGCAACACCGGTACTTGCAGCCAGATTGAGAAGTCATAGACCTGGCGGCCGCTGGGGTCCTTGATGCCGTTGAGTTCCACGGCCTTGGTTTGCGCAGTGATGGCCTGGGGTGATGAGGCCCATTCGTACTGTTTAATCTGGGCCTTCTGATGCTCAATCTTTTCTTTGAGCTGGCTTTCTTCAGCCGCCAGTTCGGCCACGCGTTCTTCCATTTTCCTAATTTCAAAATAGGAGAAGATCAGAGCGCTGATCACCACCACCACGCCAAGCAGGGTCAGGATGGCACTGATGTTTGAGGCCCTCTGCAGCTGCTTGTACTGAATGTCTTCCATTGCAGATCACTCCGACTCGGCGGAAGGAATTAACCGCTTCAGGGCTTCGTTCCACATGAAGAGCAGGCGTCCGGCGGTATAGGTGATCAGGCCGGAGGAGCCAAACAGCAAAGACAGTTCTGCGCTGCCTGCTTTGCCTTTGTAGATCAGCGAGGCGCCGCTGATCAGCAACATGATCAGCGAAATGACGGTCACGCTCAGGTAGACCATCCGCTCAAACTTGAAAAGCCCGGTCAGCCTTTCAACAACCCCCATCCTTTGTTCAATACTGTCAGGCATTGCTCGTGGTCCCCGTCTGCTGGCGTACCGCTACCAGCGAGTCTAGACCAATTGCCCCTTGATACCCGGCCAGTGGCCGGGCCAGGTTTCGCGGATCAGCTTATTTCTGAGAGCTGGAACACAGTCGGCGCGATGTTTGAATCTGCCAGACCATCACGGCTTGCTGGCAGGCTCAGTTGAGCGCCAGCAGGGTGACCACGGCGGCATTGCCTTCCATACCGGCCGCGCCGCCGCCCATCGTCTCCACCAATCCCAATTTGGCATTGGGCACCTGATGCGCCCCGGCCTGATTACGCAGCTGCCAGACGATCTCTGCAATCTGGGCGGTTCCGGTTGCGCCCAGAGGGTGGCCGCGTGACAGCAGGCCGCCGCTGGGGTTGACCGGCTGCGCGCCGTCGCGGCGGGTGTGCCCGCTGGGCGCCAGTGACGCGCCCTCACCCGGCTTGCAAAGGCCCAGCGCTTCCAGGGTCAGGATTTCGCCAATGGTGAAAGAGTCATGCACTTCCAGCACATCAATCTCGGAAGCTCGGACACCGCACTGTGCATACGCGGCTTGTGCTGCGCGGCGCACGGGGCCTTCGCCCCAGTACTCACTTGAACGGTGATCCCACAGCAGGCCGGATGACATTGCAGAGGCCAGCACACGCACCTCGCCCTTGCCGCCTTTGCTTCGCCCAACCACCAGAGCGGCAGAGCCGTCACTTACCGGACAGCACTGCAGGAAGGTCAGCGGCTCGGCAATCATCTTGGCAGACATGACCTCATCCAGCGTCGGCGTACTGCCTTTCAATTGCGCGCGTGGGTTGTGCGCGCCGTTGCCCTTGTTCTTCACCGCTACATCGGCGAACTGCTCTGCCGTTGCACCAAACTCGGCCATGTAGCGCTGCGCCTGCAAGGCATACAGACCCGGCAAGGGAAGACCGGCGCGGCCTTCGCCATCAGAGGCCTCCGGCACGATGGCACCGCGGGTGAAGAGTGAAGACAGGTGCTCAATGCCAAACACCAGCACATTGTTATACCGGCCACTGGCCACGGCCTCGCAAGCCTCGTGATAAGCCGCGGTGCCGCTGGCGCAGGCGGCTTCTATGGTGACAACCGGAACACCGCCAATACCGATGCCGCGCAGCGTGCGCGTTGCCACTCCAGGCGGGCCAAAAACACTGCCAACAAAAACGGCGTCGATCTCCCCTGCTTCAGCACCGGCATCCTGCATGGCCTCAATGATGGCTTCCCATGCCAGGGACTCCACTCTGCGCTCCGGGAAGCGTCCGTAGTGCGAACTCCCCACGCCGCGAATAACGACCGGGTGGCGTTGATCCGTCATGAGGCCTGCTCCTCAAGTGCCACCCAGAGGTCGCCGTCTTCGCCGTGGCTGATGCGCACGCGGGTACCCGGCTTTTCAATTTGCGGATGTTGCAGGTGCGCAATCACGCGGGGGCCGTCATCCAGATCCACATAAGCCATGGCGTAAGGCGGCGTCCACTTGCCTACCGGAATATGCACCAGGGTGGATGCCCAGACCGTGCCGCCCGGGCCAAACTCTGCCTCGGTCTGATCACGGCTCTGGCATGCCGGGCACCAGGGTGCCGCCGGTGCGCTGGGGTAATTGCAGGCACTGCAGCGCACGCCCTGAACCTTGTCACCCTTCACTGCGGGCCGCGGATCGGCAATGAAGGCCCCGCCCATCACTTCACCTGCACGGCGTTTGTTGGGGCTGGCGCTCATGAGGTCTTGCGCCCCAGTTGCAGCGAGAAGTCGCCGTTCTGATATTGGATATGCATGCCCTTGGAGCGGTTCATCAGGCCTTCTATGAGCGACACCGCTGCGCTGCTCTTGCCGCGAATCTCGTACTCGCGCTTGGAAGGCCCAGCGGCGCGCATGGCCTCAATTTCTTTTTCCGGCACCAGCAGCCGCAGGATCAGTTCATCGTCAGACACATCGCCGAATGACTTGCGCAGTTCTTCCAGTCCCGGCTGCGGCGGCGTCCAGTTCTTGAACTCCCTGGCACGCGGTGTAGCGAGAATGCGATCACGCACGTTGTCATCAATAGGGCCAACCGGCTTGCCGTAGTGACCCAGCACATAGGTGATGATTTCGTCCGGCGCGTACTTGTAGCGTTCTCCCGGCGTCATCAGGTTCATGACCGCTTGCGTGCCAACCAATTGCGAGAATGGCGTTGCCATGACGGGATAACCCAGTTCGTGGCGGATCTTGGCAATCTCTTCAAGAATCTCCGGCATGCTGGTTTCAATACCGCGATCCTTGAGCTGGTTCTTGAGTGTTCCGGTCATGCCGCCGGGCAACTGATGTTCGTAGTGGAACAGGTCGTACTCCGCAGGCTGGCCGATGGGCAGGCCTTCCTGCTCGGCAATGGCACGCAGTTTTTCAGACACCTGCTCAATGGCAGACAAATCCACCCTTGAATTCCAGCCCTTGCACTGGATATTGCGCAGCATGGCTTCGGTAGACGGATGCGCCACGCCATTTGCGAGCGGCCGGCAAATGGTGTGAATGGTGTCGGCGCCCTGCTCCAGACCTTCAATGTAATTCAGAGGCGCCAGGCCGGTGTTGTTGTGAAAGTGCAGCTCCAGGCGCTTGTCACCAATGGCCTGCTTGACCACCTTGCAAAGGCTTCGCGTGCGTTCCGGGGTAAGCACGCCACTGGCATCTTCAATCTCAATGCCATCTACATCCAGCGCTGCCAGTTCGGCGGCGCGCGCCGCGTAGTACTCATCTGTGTGATAGGGGCTGGATGAAAACAGCATGGTGGGCACCGCCTCACAGCCTTCGGCTTTTGCCACCTTGGCCAGACGGCTGATCTTGTCCACGTTGAACAAGCCATCGTAGATCCAGAACGAGCGAATGCCATTTGCGGCGAGGCGGCGAATCCACAAATCCATCACCGAGTCCGGTGTCAGATTGAAGGTCACCATGCCGTTGGAACGCGTGCCGGCACGCAGCTTGGTGCGCGGCATGGCCGCCGACAGCAAGCGCAGATTTTCCCAGGGGTCTTCGCGACAGTGACGCACCTGAATTTCAAACAGCGACGAGCCAGTGATGTCCAGCTCGTCGTATCCGGCGCGGTCAAGATCACCAGACAAGGCCATGGAAATGGCAAACGGCATGCGCATGCCCCACCAGCTTTGCTGGCCGTCGCGCAGGGTTTGATCAACAAATCGGATCGTGCGGCTCATGAAACGCTCCGTCGGGATTCCAGATAGGCATTCATTCCGCCGGACTCGATCCAGCGGGTCGAGACTTTCATGTCGCGGAAATCAGGATGGTTCAGTACAAACTGATGGAACGGGCGGTTGGTGTGTACGCCCTCGATCTGCATCTGGCCTAGGCATTGCAGGCTGCGTTCAATGGCCTCCCCGCGGTCCTTGCCACTGCAGATCAGTTTGGCCAGCAGGGAATCGTAATAAGGCGGCACCAGATATCCGGCACTGGCATGCGTATCAATGCGCACATGCTCACCTTGCGGCATATCCCAGATATTCAGGCGTCCGGGGCTGGGCATGAAGTCACGGTCCGGGTCTTCCACATTGATGCGGCATTCAATTGCATGACCCTTGACGCTGATCTGCTCCTGCGTCACGGAGATTGGATCACCCTGCGCAATGCGAATCTGCTCGGCCACCAAATCAACGCCGGTGATGGCTTCGGTCACCGGATGCTCCACCTGGATGCGCGTGTTCATTTCCAGAAAATAGAAGCCCTGCGACTGCGCGTCATACAAGAATTCCACCGTACCCGCGCTGGTGTAGCCAATGCTTCGGGCAAAGCGCAGCGCAGCATCCAGCAAGCCCTCGCGCACGGCTTGCGGAAGATCTGGGGCCGGCGCTTCTTCAATGATCTTCTGGTGGCGTCGCTGCACCGAGCAGTCACGCTCGTACAGATGCACGATGTTGCCCTGCGTATCACCCAGAACCTGCACTTCAATGTGCCGCGCGCGCTCTACAAATCGTTCGAGAAAAAGGCGGCCGTCGCCGAAGGCTTCCAGTGCTTCCTGCGAGGCCTGTTCAAACATCTGACCCAGCACCTGCGCATCACGGGCCACGCGCATGCCGCGTCCGCCACCTCCCGCCGAAGCCTTCAACAGAACCGGATATCCAACGCTATCTGCAATCTCCCGTGCCTGCGCCAGGGTTTCAATCTCCGGTGAACCTGCAGCGAGCGGCACGCCAATTTCCTGCGCGCGCCGGCGCGCTTCAATTTTGTCGCCTGCTGCCCGCATGGCTGCAGCGGTGGGGCCGATGAAGATGATGTCGTTTTCTACACAGGCTTCTGCCAGCTCCGGCCGCTCGGATAAAAAACCGTAGCCTGGGTGAATAGCATCGCAGCCGGTACCGCGCGCCGCCGTGATGATGATGGGTATTTTCAGATAGCTGTCGCGCGACATGGCAGGGCCAATGCAGACCGTGCGATCTGCCATGCGTGCAGCCAGGGTATCGCGGTCTGCAGCGGACACGCCCAGCACGGCCTCGATGCCCAGCGCATGACAGGCGCGCACCACGCGAACCGCGATCTCTCCGCGATTGGCAATGAAGACACGGCGGATTCTCTTTTGCTCTGCGCTCATCAGTCTTGATCGCTGCCGGGATTGATGTACATCAGCACCTGATCAAACTCGACCAGATCACCGTTAGCGACGTCGATTCGGGCGATCTTTCCACTGGCGCCCGCCTTGACGTGATTCATCAGCTTCATCACTTCCAGAATGGCGATGGTGTCGTCGGCGCTCACGTCTTGGCCCACGGATACAAAGGCCGGCGCGCCCGGCTTGGGCGCCGCATAGAAATGACCCAGCAAAGGTGCCTTTACCGGAATCCAGTTTGGATCGACGGGCGGCACCGTCGCGGGCTGGGCCGCACTGACGGTCGGGGCCGCTGCGACAGGTTTGGAGACCCGCGGCGCTGCAGCGGGCGCACTCGCCGATTGCTGCATTGCGCCGGTGTGACCCGGTAATGGGCCGTCCTTGGAGATAGCCAGTTTTACGTCGCCACTTTGCAACTGCATTTCACTCCAGTTGGAGCGTTCAAACATCTCCAGAATGTGCAGGATTTCTTTTTCGTTGAGAGACATGAATACGCCCTCCAAGGACGCGAACTTTTATGTATCGAGCCGAATCAGGACCGAGAGCGGATCATGATTGAGAAGTACCCGCCAGTGCGTCGCGAAGCGGCACGCCGCCCGTCCATTGCGCCAGTCTTGAGAGCCAGGGGTGATCGGATTCATCCGGAACCTGGGTATCCACAACACCCTCATAGATCACGCCGCGCTCACCATCCACAGTGACCACTTTTCCAAGCAGCGCGCTGACGGTGCCTGTGCCGCAACCCACGACACAGGGCTTGCCGAGCTGACGTCCAACCACGGCGGCATGCGATGTCGAACCGCCTTGCTCAGTCACCACGGCGCAGGAAGCGATCATGCCGTGTACATCTTCCGGGCTGGTGGTCACCCGGCACAGCACACCGGGCTGATCAGCCTGCTGCATGGTTTCAGCTTCATCGCAATCATCCGTGACCTTGCCGCTGGCGATGCCGGGGCTGGCAGGCTCGCCGCGTGCCAGCACCGTTGCCGCCTGTGCCTGCGCCTCAACAAGCTTGGGTTTCAGCACGCTGGCCATCTGTTCTGCCGTAACCCGCGACAAAGCCGTCCCCGGCGAGATCACGCCTTCGTCTGCAAACTCCACGGCGCATCGAATCGCCGCCTCGGGCGAGCGCTTGGCCGCACGCGACTGAAGGAAGTACAGCTTTCCGCGTTCGATGGTGAATTCAATATCCTGCATGTCGCCTTCTTCACGCTCAAGGCTCATGGCGCCGTCGATCAGTTGCGCATACAGCTCCGGCGTGCGCTGCTCCAAAGTTTTCAACGGCTCGGGCGTACAGGTACCGGACACCACATCCTCTCCCTGCGCGCGCACCAGGTATTCGCCATAGGGCAGCCGCTCCCCGCTCAGCGGATTGCGCGAGAACATCACGCCGGTTCCAGATTGCTCATCCAGATTGCCAAACACCATGGCCTGTATGGTGACCGCAGTGGGCAGATCGCGCGGCAAGCCCTGATGCTTTCGATAGTTCAGCGCACGCCGCGAACGGCTTGAATCAAAAACCGCGCGGATGGCGCACTGCAGCTGCTCCATCGGATCTTCCGGAATCGGTTCGCCCAGCTGGGTCTGCACGCTCTGGCGAATCTCTTGCGCACACTGGCCTTCGTCCAGCGTGGCCTTGAGCACGATGCGCGCATAAAGCTCGCAGAAGCGGCGATGCGTATCAGCAGCAAAGCCGGCATCGCCTGATTCAGCTGCAAGCGCCTGCTCACACGCCGGGTTCATGCCGAGGTTGAGCACGGTATCCATCATGCCCGGCATGCTGATCGCCGCACCGGAGCGCACCGACACCAGCAGACGACGATCACCATCGCCCAGCTTGCGACCACTCTGCGCTTCGAGAAATGCAACCGCCTGCGAGAGTTCGTCCAGCAGATCCTGCGGCAGGCTGCGATCTTGCTCGAAGTAATGGCGACAGGCCTCGGTGCTGATCACGAATGCAGGCGGCACCTGTAATCCCAGGCTGCGCATGCGCGCCAGACTCCAGGCCTTGCCACCAATGCGTTCACGGTCGGGTGTCTCGGTGCCATCAATCAGATGTATCCAGCGCATCGCCATCAATTTTCAACCTGCGTTTGGTTCTCGTGTGGATTCATTCTACTCATCGACCTGCACCGTCCATGATCCGCTCACGCGCAGCGCGGCGCAGAATCTTTCCGACCGCGCTCTTGGGCAATTCCTCCAGCACGGAGACGCCGCGCGGACGCTTGTATCCAGCCAGGCGCTCCGCGCAGAAAGCGAGCAGCTCTGCCTCTTCCACGGGCTCGCGCAGCGACACGACGGCATGAACGCGATCACCCCAGCGCTCATCCGGCAGACCGACGACCGCTGCCTCAGCAACCTGCGGATGTGCCAGCAAGACATCTTCCACTTCTCGTGGATAGACGTTGAAACCGCCGCTGATGATCAGGTCATTCTTGCGGTCAACCAGATACAGGAATCCATCCGCATCGAGATAACCCATGTCACCGCTGCGCAGCCAGCCATCGGCGGTGAATTTCTCTGCCGTGGCTTCCGGCCGGTTCCAGTACTGGCGCATGACATGTGCTCCGCGCGCGAGCACCTCACCGGTCTCACCGACGGCCAGCTCCCGGCCTTGCTCATCACCAATCTTGACGCCGACCAGCGAGTACGCCCGCCCGGCTGAACCCAGTCGGTCATGATCTTCGGGCTGCAGACAGGTGATGCACATCGGTGCTTCCGCCTGACCATAGATCTGCACGAACACGGGCCCCAAGGCATCGATGCCCTTCTGCAAAACAGTCGGGGCGATAGGTGCGGCGCCGTACACCAGCCGCCGCAGGGCGAGCTTCCTGGTTCTCAGGCTCGGCTGATCCAGCAGCATCGAGATCATGGTGGGCACTAAAAATGTTGCGGTGGCCTGCTCGCGCTCAAGTGCTTCGATGAACTGCTCGGGATCGAAGCGCGGCAGAATCACGTTACGCGCGCCGCGCATCAGATGTGGCAGCAGGAAGCCGCCACTGCCGTGGGTCACCGGCGCGCCGTGCAGCATGGTGTCGCCGCGCTTGAGGTCGGGCAGCACATCGATCAGGAAGTTGGAGATTTCCGCCAGCTCGATGCCGGTGGTCAGCATCACGCCCTTGGGCTTTCCGGTGGTGCCGCCGGTATAGGCCAGACGATAAAGATCATCCAGTCCACGGCCAGAGCGACACGGCGTGCTGTGCGCCGTGGCCTCCATGCGCTGCAGATCCTGCAGGGAGATCACTTGCTCAGCCTTTGGTGCAAGGTCCAGATCGCTCAGGACCGCAACGGCTCCGGAATCCTGAATCTTGTAGGCGTGATCATCCTGCGTTTCACGGGTGTTGAGCGGCACCCGAACCAGGCCGGCCTTGGCCAATGCGTAGTAGGCCACAACCGAATCAATGCTCTGCTTCAGGATCACCGCCACGCGATCTCCGGCCCGCAGGCCGCTCTGCAGCAAGCCGTGGCCAACGCGGTCGGTGGCCACGTCCAGCTGTCGGAAACTCATCTGGCGCTGTTCATCGACCAGGGCGATGTCGTCGCCGTATGCCAGCGCGGCACGATGTATCAGGTCACCTATTTCCATGTGTCTAAATAATTTGAGCTCTGTTGCAGGCCTGTGATGCGCGTGAATGCTTCGGGCGGTCGTGATGTGTACTGATCAGTCACGCTCCGCGGCAATTTTCTCACCGCGCGCCAACCAGGCCGAATACTGGATCGGCAGGATCTGCTCGCATTGCTGGTGTTGCAGCTCCGCTGCCGCGTGATACGGCCAGTACGGATCTCGCAGTTCCGGCCGCCCAAGAAAAATGATGTCTGCTGACGCTTCGCGGATCACGGTGTCTGCCTCTTTGGCGCTTTCAATCATCCAGCCCACACCCACCGGCAGCTGTACTGCGTCTCGCACGCGCTTTGCACTAGGCACCATAAAAGACGGCCCCCAGGGCACATTCGACACATCAGGGCTGTTCACCCCGATGCTGACATCCACCATGTCCAGACCGCGCGCCTTGAGCCTGCGCACCACTTCGATGCCTTCTTCCAGCGGCAAGCCCGCGTCTTCGTAATCTTGTATTCCGATGCGCACGGCCAGCGGATACCGTTGCGGCCAGACCTTGCGCACCGCATCGAGAACCTGCTCTGCGAGGCGGCTGCGATTCTCAAGACTGCCGCCGTAGGCATCATTGCGATGATTGGCGATGGGCGAGAGAAAGCTGTTGACCAGATAGCCGTGTGCAAAGTGAAGCTCCAGCCAGCGAAAGCCCGCGTCGAGTGCGCGCTGAGCCGCCTGAGCAAACTGCACGCACAGCTGATCAATGTCATCAGTGCTCAGTTCACGCGGTGTCACTGGAAGATTGCCGCCAAAGGCGAGCGCAGATGGGCCCACAGGTTGCCACGCAGACGGACTGTCGGGCGCAAGATGATCGTCACCTTCCCAGGGACGATTAGCACTGGCTTTGCGCCCCGCATGAGCCAGCTGGATGCCGGGAACCGCGCCCTGCGATTCCACAAAGCGGGCCACACGGCTCCAGGCTTGTGCCTGTTCATGGTTCCAAAGTCCCGCGCAACCCTGCGTGATGCGACCTTCCGGAGAAACAGCGGTGGCTTCGGCGATTACCAGCCCTGCTCCGCCCACGGCGCGCGAGCCCAGATTAACCAGATGCCAATCTCCAACAACCCCGTCCACTGCGGAGTACTGGCACATCGGCGATACCGCAATGCGATTGCGCAGACGGACATCCTTGATTGAATAGGCATCAAACAGTGCGGGCATGAGCGAGTCTTCTAGAGTTTCAGTGTTGTGATTGGGCAACCACGATGCGCGCACCCTTGAGTGCGTCGCTCACGCGAACCTGGCAGGTCAGCCGGCTGCCGGCCCTGGGCTCGGCAAGACATTCGATCATCGACTGTTCTATTTCGTCTGGCGCCGGCACCTGTCCGAGCACGGCTTCGTCCAGATAGCAGTGGCAGGTCGCACAGATGCAGTTGCCACCGCAGGAAGCTTCGATGCCGGGCACGAGATGCTCGCTTGCGGCCTGCATGAGGCTCTGCCCGTCTTCAGCCTCTACAACATGCTCCTGGCCTGCGGGATCAATGAATACGAGTGTGGTCATGTTGATCCCTCAGTCTCTGGCAGCGTGACGAAGCCAGGCATCGACACCGGCAGCGCGGGTGGAGAGCCGCCGCGGGCCGGGTTCAAAGATGATTGGCACCCGGGACCAGCCCTGCACCTGCCCCTTGGTCCAGTGTCGCGGCGCATCCGGGTCCAGACGATATTCCGGAATGCGTGACAGGAATTCGCTGAGCACCACGCGCGCTTCCATGCGAATCAGATGTTGCCCGAGGCAAACATGGGGTCCGGCTCCGAGCGCGATATGCGTGTTGCGCTCGCGATTCATGTTGAACACGTCCGGGTCTGCAAACTTGCGCGGATCGCGATTGGCCACCGGCAGGTTGATCATGACCTGCTGCCCGGGCTTCAGGGTGCGGCCGCCCAGGGTGATCTGCTTGCGAACGGTACGGCCGATCGGCGCCGGCGTGTAGTAGCGCAGGAACTCGTCAACGGCCGTAGTCATTTTCTCCGGTGCAT
>TARA_R110000850_G_scaffold3825_2_pt1 | contig 38239 bp, 41 predicted proteins | sample TARA_R110000850 | Tara Oceans TARA_R110000850 (sample SAMEA4397586) | marine metagenome | biome: Polar Biome; feature: [SRF] surface water layer (ENVO:00010504); material: water (ENVO:00002006), including particulate matter (ENVO:01000060) such as... | depth 5 m
GACAGGATATGCGGCTGCTTATTTTGATACATTTATGTCTCCAATTAGCGTACTCACAACAGCTTATGGTAATGGGTACTACAGTAACCACACATGTAAGTCTGATTTGAGTAGTTGTTGTGGTCAAAACACAAAGGGGTTAATCCCAGGATGTACGGACCAAACAGCATTTAATTTTGATTGTAAATCAACAACATACGCAAATGGTGTACCATGTGGTGATGGGGTTAATGTAGATGATGGTTCATGTGATTATATCTACGGAACTGGTGTGGGTGAATGTATATGGGGTTGTTATGATTCTTCAGTAGGTGTAAATCCAGATACTGATGGTATTGGGAGTTACGCAGCATTAAACTATAATCCAAACGCTACTTGTTTTTCCGCATGTACTTATTAGTCAATAATTAAATGTTTGGATATTTATAATAAAACATTATGCCATTAAATAAAGTAGCTATAACCGGATGTATAGTACCTCTAACAAAAAAAGAGGTTTTAATGAATATTTCTGAACGACCAGAAATAAGGTCGAACATATTTATTGAAAGAGGAAAAATTACAGTTTTTGAGAGACCTCAGAGACTGGGACAAACCCCCAATATGGGAGAATTAGAGTTACATGGGTATGGGTTTTATAAGATAGACAAACAACGTTAATATATGGCATTAGGAGCATACGGAATAAGACGACCAGCAGATGCACTTCCAGTAGAAATGGAAGTGATAGTACATTATAGAGCTAATAGAGACGCATCTACCACATATAGTGTGACTCAACTACAAGCAGCTCAGGTATTACAACCACACAAACATAATGCAGGGACTAACGGAACCTCAGGAATAGAGATACTAGGAGGACTTTACGATTTAACACTACCATCTAGTGTGTTTGCAAATAAGGGAATATACACTGTATATATTAGACCAGTAGAGATTAGAACAGTTATAACAGATTGTGGAATCTTATCGTCACTACCAAATGTAAAAGGATTAGTGTTTGATTTAAATAACGTACCTAGCCAATATAGGAGTAGTTTTGTTCCAAGTGGACTGGTTGGTCACAGAATAGAATATTTGGAACCAAATGGAGCAAAAAGACGTAATTTCTATAGAATCGTAACTTCTAATTTTTATTGTGAACCTGTAGCCGCGAACGCAACAAACCCAAACCAACATTCACCAAGGTATGTATACACCAACGTAAATACAAACTTACTTTTCTGTACACTAACACCGACAAGTGCACCATCTAACAATCCAAACGCAATACCATTTATTGGTGCACCCGCGGATAATGTCATAATAACAAATACATTTTTTAACCCAGTAGTTCTAGAAATAGAGATGGTAGACCATGACTTTGAAACTTTAGCTATTTCGTTATATGGTAATCAAACAAAATCTATTGATGATGGTATATATACAATATACGATTTATCAGGAGCTAATAATATCTATAAACAATATGATTTATATGAAGTTAGGGACCAATTTAACGACCAACTATTTGAAGTTAGACAGAATAGAGGTAACAACATAGACTTTAGTAAATCATTTAGTAATATAACACAATAATAGGATATGGCTAGTAATAGATTTAGATATCCACCATCACCAGGAAACGGAAGTGATACATTCAGTGATAACCTAGTAGGTAATCAAATTACTGATGGGTCATCACAAATGACAATGGGTACTTTTTCTGTAGAACAAGAATATAGTAAACCAAACTCAGTAGACTATGAATTGGCAAGTTTCTCCGAACCAATAACATTAGAATCTTTAGACCTACCTAATCTTGAGATAGCTAGACAAACTATAAGTAATAATTTATCTGTTTTTATTAATAATGACACAAGTGATTTATCTAGTTTTGTTTTATATGGTTCTCTAAAGAAAAGATTAAATGTTGCGGTCAAGGAGGTAATTAATTTTTTCCCAGCTGCGTTATTTGTTGACGGTGTTGACGTAAATTATACTAGCGGTAATACCACAGCTTATAATATTGTATATGACGGAAATAAGAATAGAACAACTTTTAGAACTAACGTAAACTACATATCAAACCCATTCTCTATTGAGTTCACAACAAATGGCCAGTTATTAAATAACATATCACCAGAACAAATTTTAAATAATTTAGAAATTTTTGGTTATACCGCAGATACAGTCGTTAAAGTAGCTGACGGAACAATGAGTAAACTTAGAAATTTAACAAAAGAATTTAGTGATTACGCTATTAAGTTTGATAGTAAAATAGACTCACTAGAGTATAAAGTTATAAACCTAACACCACAAACAACAACAACAAATTATATAGAACTAATAGTAGAGGGTAACCCATTTAACAATATCTCTACATCAGTCACTAAATTCTACATTAAACCAAATAGTATAGAAACAGAAAAATCATTTAAGAGCTTTAAAAACGTAGAAGCTTTTTTAATGAATAGAGATGTTAATCCAGCATATACAGCACTGTTTAAAATAGTTAAAGAAACAACCCAAGGGGTTAAGTACTATAGTCATGTTAGACAAACATGGCCTTTACAAGACGAGATAAATTTAGATTTAAGTACCTTAGCTTATACAGATTATTTAACAAAGTTATCAGATATAGGTGATGAACTAGATAGAGAAAAGACTAATCTAGTTTCTAGATTTTTGACAGCACCAACACTAAAAGAATTTGATACCGCTGATGAAAAGGTAGAAAAAACACTACAAATGTTTGGTAGGAGTTTTGACGATGTAAAATTGTTTGTGGAAGGTATAGCTTATATGAATAACGTTAATTACGACAACAAGAAAACCGTACCGAACGAACTACTAAAGAATTTTGCTAGAACCTTAGGGTGGTCCACACCGTCTACTTTAGACAATACTAATTTTTTAGACGGTGTATTAGGTATTAGTACCCCTAAATATTCTGGCACAACCATAGGTAAAACACCAGCAGAACTAGACATTGAATTATATAGAAATATATTAATGAATACGGCCTACCTATTTAAATCTAAAGGAACCAGAAAATCTATAGAGTTTTTATTAACGTTATTGGGAGCTCCAGAAGCACTTATTGAATTTAATGAGTATGTTATTTTAGCTGACTCTAAAATTAATATGGACTCACCATTAGAATTTGTTTGGGATGCTAGTGGTGGTACCTTAGGTACTGTAGTAATTACGGGAAATACACCTTTTTCTGGTAATACAGGTGGAAATGGGGTGAGTTACTATAAAAGACCATTAAATAAATTTGATTACACCTGGAACCTAATATCTGGTGGTTCATACACAACAACTAAAAAAAGATATAGTGAAGTATTTTCACAATACTACGATACAACTGAAAAGGTAACACATCCATTTATACTAAGTGACTACCCGATAGACAAACTAGGATACCCTAAAAAACCACAAGAGTCGGACAACTACTTCTTCCAAAGAGGAGCTGGGTGGTTCGAAAGAACAGAAGAGCATAAATCAGAAATCGTAATAGACTCTGAAAAATCAACTCTTAGTGGGTGTACACCAGTAATTAAAAATAAGTTTTCTGATTTTACCTGGGGTGGGTTTTGGACTGGAGGTAAACACTCTAATAAATTAAAAGCACCATACCTGGATAGGTTTAGTAGGTTTCCACACATGCATTTTGGTTTTGGTTTAAAAAAAGTTATAGACGATAAAAAATCTTGGATTAGAACTGAACCTGGAGATAACTACCTTAGAGACTATAGTTTTAAGAGTAGAGACGCTACATATGACACTTTAGATGAAAGATTAGTTATTAATGTTAAGAATATAGACTTATGTTTAAACATAGGACAATCTTTGGTTTATGACGTATGGAAACAATCCGCACAATACAATTGTTTATTTAGTGGTGGTAGCCTACCCCACCCCTACCCAACATCAGCTGGTACTTGGGACGCTACAAGTCCACAAATTAATGCTAAAAAAGAAGATTTTAAAACATTTCTTAATGGATTTTGGAAGGTATTAATTGACGCTAAAAATAGAATGACCATAAATGATGGTAAAACTGGTGGATATCCGGTACTGCAACAAATGTACTTGGACTACTTACATGATAATTGTGGGAGTAATAATCAGTACACATACACCAAAATGATAGATTATGCACAATCTATGGGTGATTACTGGATAAGGATTATAGAACAAATGGTCCCAGCTACTACATTGTGGATGAGTGGACTAAAGGTACAAAATTCAGTTTTCCATAGAGATAAGTTTGTATATAGGTGTTATAAAGTTACAGGAGAAACATTAAGTATAGATTATTTAAACACTAGTTTCACGGTATCACCGTCAGCCACAACAGGTGTTATGGTACCATTATTCCAAACAGCGACACCACGGCCATTCACATTACCATACGGACCACCAAAAGGGACGCTATACTATGATAGTATTATAAGTGGTACAACACCAAACCCAATATCTAGTTACGCTACTTTATATAATATATCTAATAAAGGAACTGTATTTGGTAGTGAAATTGTTAGTAAAGAAGTAAATAATTTAGCTCAATCGAACTATACAAATAAAAATACACATACAACCGATAAAGTATTTAAAAAACAAGGAGCTACAAGTAATATTTTATTTATTGATGGGTTTAAAAAATTTGGTGAAAAAGATTTGGAATGGATGGATAGTTACGATTTACAAATAAACAGAAAAAAAACTGTAGAAGACATTAGAACAACTAATAGTAGAGGTAGGTATTAATAATATGAGTGGAATAATATATAAAAATAAGGTAGATTTTAGAGTACTTAGTGATAAGTTAACATTCATGTTTTATGTGTCAAACAAAAACATGAATAAAAAGAAATGGTGTATGTTATCTTATGACACTACCGAACCGGTAGACGCTTTTGTCCAAGAGGAAGATGAAATTAGAAGACTATTTTTGAAATTTAATAAAGACCACATTAAAGTAAGTAATTACTACACACCACTGGTGGTACCAAATACAGATATTATTGTTGAAGTATTCATTAATTCCGAAGGGGTATTTGGATTCAAAGAAAGTAAAAATAATGTGTTTGGAGCTTTTCTAACACACCAAAATTATTTTAACTTAACTAAAACAAGAACTGGTGGTGGGCAAGGAGCTATAACACAAATACAAAAACCAAAACTTGGTAAAAATCATGAGATTCAAATGATATTACCAAACCTAACATCCCCAGCAGCTAAATTAAACGGACTTTCTTTTGATATGGATATTCTTAGTGAGTACGCTGGACAATACACCAAGTACTTAGGGTTTAAGGTTGGGTTAAAAGACGGGGTTATAGTCGAAGGTGAGATACCATCAACGATAGTGCCACTACAAACCATAACAAATAATAAACCAGTAACATTAAACACCACCTACTTAACACTAACAAAAGAAAATTTAGCGGATAGACAGATTAGGTTTGATTATAAAAAAGTGTTAATAAACCAGGACGTAGACGCTAGAAGTTTAGAATTGGTAGAAAGTAAAATATATACTGTAGAAAATAAACTAGACCCAAGTATTAACCTAAAAGAATTTAATTTAACTGACAGTAATATACTACAAATACCATATAATGTATCCAGAGAGGTGGCGGATGACGTGGTTAAAACAAGTATTAAAATGATTAAGGGTGGTAAAGAAATCTACCCTATTGACTGGGTAAGTGAAATTAGAGACAACATGGTATTCTCCTCAGCTAATAAATGTCTAAGTCTAAAATTCCCAACGCCAGAACAGTTAACAAGTTTTACCGAAAAACTAAAATCACAACAAATAGGAAGTATAGAAACATACCCAACATTACAAGCTAATGGTACGGTTGGTGACGTTAAAAGAAATTATAGTAAAATATCACAATGGATTGAAAGGAGTACACTAAACCAATTTAACGATGTTAAATTTACATATAATAGTGAAGGGTTAATAAAGAATATATTAATATGCCCAAGGAAAAAGTCAAATATAGGTATCGATTATTCTGGTAGACAAAATAAACTATACACATATGGTAATGAATACATTTTATATGGTGAAGATTATGTCGGTGAATATAATGTAGATTCAGATGGGGAAGTTACAACAGGAAATCAAAAAACCGACCAAAGTAAACCACTAGACCCATTATATAATACTACACCCATCGCAGAATTTAGTGATACAGATTTTTGTTTTACAAATTTTGATACTACAGATAGAAGTGTGATGTACTCAGCTTCCACCACAGGAGACACATACGATTTAAATCTTACAGGTAGTAGTTTTACGGGTAATACAATATTACCGATTAGTAATATTGCCACTAGTAAAAGAATGGGTATTATTGGTGATTCTACTAAAAAATATAAAGCGTACGCTTTTAAAGATGTTTATAGTGAAAATGGTGGGTACCTAAATGTGGATAGAAATTCACAATCTAATTATATGACTTATAGTGCCAAAACATCCGGATTATATAGGTTTACATATAAAGCTTATTTAAATATGGACTACTTGGACACTAAGTGGTGTCAATATATAAACAATTCTTACCCATCAGCCACAACAATAAATTACTTAAATAACAATTATGATGTTAAGAGACTAATTAACACATCCATAATCCAAGCTGGAAAAAATGAATTAGAGATTAGTGGAGCTGACACTAACTTTAAGTATAACACAGGTACCTTAAAATACTACGGAGATAAAAGTGCTGATAATACAGGTATAAAAAGTTTTGATTTCTCAGTTTACATTAATAGAGTAAAAAGTGGAAGTACAAGTCCGACAAAGATAAAAGAGTTTAAAGTGTTAAGGAGTGATATAGATGGTAAAGCAAACAACTATTTAACATTACAAGTTACAAATGTGGATAAAAGTATTAGTGGGTTTAGTGTTTGTAATACAAATGATGTTTCAGCTACAACTATTTTTAATAGGGTTATTCCGGTAACCCTAGATACAGGTTTTATAAATTTAGGAAAGGGGGATAAAATACAATTATTATATAATTGCGGTTGGGAATCCACTTCTAAGTATTCTGGTGAAACAAGTCTTAGGGTACAATTAGGTCATAAATTGGATTATAGTGGTGGGACAGAAGAATCACCATTCTTTAGAGGAATAAAATCCTCAAACACAGTTGTAAATAAAGAACTATTTTTTGATGGTGACAAAAAGTCAAAACCATTTAAAATGAATATTAAGGGTTCAGAAACTACTGTCACACTAAATGGTACACTATATATGACTGATAGAGGTTGTGATACTATTATACTACCTAAGGTAAACGATGTATTATTTAATAAATTAACATTTATAGATTCAGATGGTAAAGATGATAGATTAGTTTGGGATAAAAAATCAGACAAACCTACTAACAACTGGCAAACACTAATAGAAAGTAATAAAATTAAAGATTACATTTTAACAAAAAAATCTGAAAAAAAGATGGGGGATATGAATGAAAACGGAATATTCTCATTTAATATGCCAACATATGATTCCGAATTCGGTTTGGAGTGCGACTACCAATTCCCAAGGACCTCACAATCTTACATAGTATGTAATAAGTTTAAGAATTATTTAGGTGATGATTTTAAACATTATATTGTTGTAACACCAGAATGTGGGTTACACAAACCATGTTCTACTAATAAACCTGTTTCCGCTTATGATATTTTACATAAAACAACACCGGATAATTGGAAATTAGTTAATATAAATAAAAAAATAACTATTAATGGTAAGGAAATAACTGTAGTTTCAGATATTTCTGACTATACTAATATCATACACGATAGACCTAGAGACACCAGCTGTCAATACTACTGTAAGTGTGGGCAAGATTTATCGGACAAGTTAAATCTAGACCCGATGTACGGCATTACAAAAGTATTGTATGATTTTGAACCGGAAGAATGTATTGGATGTTTAAAAGCAGCATCAAAATATTGTAGAGAATTAAATGGTAGTTGTGAACCGATTTTGTTGAGTAAATGTTCAGATAAAAACGTTTATTTATCACAGGTTGAAGACAAAAATAACCAAGAAATAGTAACAAAAGGTGTTCTACCACAAATTACTATTGAAGAAGTTGTTGGGACAGATGTGGAGGTAAAAGAGACCGAAGACAACTCAAGGTACGACTGTACAATTAAGGGGTGTAGTAAGAGTACTAAAGGAGATTATAGAGATTTAAAATCTTGTGAAAAAGAATGTAAAAAAAGAAAAAAGAAAAAATACGTTTGTCTAGACGGTATTTGTAAACAACATATTAACGGGGACTTCAACACACTAGAAGAGTGTAAAAAATCTTGTAGACAAAACGTGGTAACAACACAAACCAACACAACAAGAGTTGTAATGTATAGTTGTCTGGAAGGTGTATGTTTTGAGGACCCAGAAGGGATTTATTCCAGTATAGATACCTGTATCACAAATTGTGAAACACAGACACAGGAACCTAGAGATGAAGGTGAGGAGACCATAACTGTACTTGAACTTAGAGATGATGAAAGTCTAGAGGTGGATAAGGGTGAAAGACGAAAAGAAAAAGAGAAAGACTCTGGGGTTTGTCCTCGTGAATATTATTGGTGTGAAGAATTAAGACGATGTCAACATGAATCAGACCCATGTCCTTAGTAAAAATTAAATAAAATATGGCAACTTTTAGTGGAATTATAAAATTAAGTGGGTATAATGTACAAAATACATTAAATGGCGTCTGTACTGGCGGTATTAGTAATATTCTAGTATCTGGTGGTACCGCACCATATGTGGTTACCTGGACTGGGTTAACCACGACATATACAGCAAATACATTTAATTTAACTAATTTATGTGCTTCAGACTATGAAGCTACCATTACTGATATTGACGGTAATACCGGGAAAACAATATTGACGGTTAGTGCGTTAACAGAACCATCATTAATAGTATCAATAACCAATAGTGCTTGTACTACAGACACAAATAAATTTGGGGAAATAACTGTGGACTCATCGACCACAACAACCAACAACTATAGATACGAAATTAGAAAAAGTGGAAAATTACTTTCTACATACTATGGTGATACCGGTAGTACGTCACACGTATTTGGTGATTTAAAAAATGGTGAATATACAATTAAAGTTGTAGAGCAAAAACCCACAACAATTAAAACAATTGCTGATAATAGTGGGTGTACATCTTACGATTATTTTGATGACGGAAAATATAGTGGATGGACCATATCTACACTTTTTGGTAAATGGACTAATTATGTTCCATTTGCACCATTTAGATTAGAGTTTAATGCTGGGTGGGGCCCTGGATATCCTAGTAGTTTTTCATTTCCTTTAGGTTTGGGGCCAAATGGTATTACATACTCTAAAAATCCATCTGTTTGGTTATATACCGGAACAACAACAACCAGATTAACTGATACTAGCACTGATTGGTATTTAGGTACAAGTGCCTTTACAATGAACGAAGGGGGTGATGTAGGTCCAGATATTGGGACCACAGATTCAGATATAGGTAAATTCTACTTTAATACACATATAAATAAATTTATTCTAAGATGGCCTACGTTAAACAGTGCTGTTGGTTGGGTAACAATAGACCCAACAGTTAATTACGGTAGATATGGTAACCCTATAGCCTCATTATGTACTGGTAACACATATGGTGTGTCTACTAGTAATGTTGGTGCTGGTGACTATACAATAAATTCTAGTGGTAATGTAGATTTAGCGAGTGATGTGGTAAGTGGTACGTATAATAGATTTAGTACGTCAGCAAGTTCTAGCAACTCACAATTTACTGGTATGTTAAGTCTATGTTCTTATAATAATTACACCTGGCAAACATCCTTTAATTCCACAGCGTCGACTAGTAATGATATAGCTTTAGTGTTAGCCGCTTTTAGAGACGATAGTGGGAAATATGGTGTGAAAGGGGTAACACATAATTTAACATTAGTTTTTAACAGTTCTTCTGGTTCAGTTAGTGTAAAGAATAATTTTGGTAACGAGGCTTATGCTATAAGTAAGACAAAAAAACCACTATTCCATGATTGTAGAAGTAGTGGATGCTCCAAAACAAACCCTTATTATGGTATAAGTACAGTATTGACTAATAGTGGGACACAAAGTCCGTACTCTGGTTCTACAATTTGGAAAGACCAAGGTTCTACTAGAGTAAAAGTTACACGTTCAGGTGAGATAGGGGAAAAGTTTAACATACAAATAACCGACACTATGGGTGCTACCGCTAGTGGAGCAATAACTAAAGCTGACGGTGCTGCTAACCCATATAATTCATTATATACTATAAACTTAAATCTTTTAGATAAAAAAACGTGGACAGGTAATAGTGAATCTATTGGTACGTGGGTTAATAATTACGCTTTATGTAAATATTTAGGTTCACGAAAGATAGGTTTTGGTGAATACCTACAAGCCGCAAGTAGATGGTACCATATGGGGTTTAGTGGGTCACCTAGTGAAGAAGTTATCGTAGCACCATTATGTGGCCAATTAGATGGGCCATCCACAATAACCGGAATAACATTAACCACAGGGACAACAGCTAACATAATACAAAGTAGTACCTGCAATAGTTATTTTAGTTGTAGTAGAGGCGTACCAAAAGTAAAACCAAAACTAAGTGTGTCCATACAAAATATGCCAGAACCAACTGTTACTGTTAACAACATGAACAAAGTAACCACAAACACATCAACAATAGTTGGATTTAGACCTAGTTTAGATATATACAATTCACTAACTGATAAAACAAAAGAAATACAGTTTTATTTTGGTGGTCAAAACGAAGACATGGAGTACAATAATATGTTCCCAAAATTTAGAATATACCCATACATATTCCAAACAGAAGAAGTCTCAACAATGCCAGATTACGAAGCTATATTTGACTCACAACCAAAAATACTAGACAAATCAACTAATGACACACTATTCAGTGCTAGTACATATATCCCGTTATCTGGGTTATCTACAGAAACAGCTTGGGAATTTGTGGTTAGGCTAAGTTACCTATATAAAGACAAAAAATATAAAAATAATGAAGTGTGGGTGGACACAGCGAGTTACCCAACAAAAAAATATATTGATTATAATACCGACCAATATCTAGTAGTGGTTACCAATCCACCAATACCAATATTAAAATTAACAGATTTTAATGTAACCGATACAACCCCACAAATTAAACTGGAAGCCAGTAGAGTTAGTGGAATGCCGGATGTTAGTTCCCCATTATATAGTGCATATACATATTATCACATATTAAACAGTCAAAATATTAGTAAACCATTTGTGGTGGCCAACGGTTTGGTTTTAAAAGAAGGTCTTAGTGCTGATACAGACTCAACCACAGTTGCTATGGGAGATTATACCTATAACGGAACAGCAAGAACCGTAAGATTTCACGCAGAAACAGTACAGAATGGTGATGAGTTACAATTTCTATATGATGCTGTAGGTGGGTCCTGGACACAATTTGTAACAGTACCAAACACTGTCACAACCACAATTACAGACGAAATATATGAACAGAACGGGTATTATTATATAAACTTAGATAAACAATCTTCAGGTGGTGTTGGTGTGGCTGTTAATGGTGTGACCATATACAACAACAAAGATTATAGAAAATCGGGTGAAAAACAAATACAATTAATGGGTGATACAAGTACTTATGTTAGTGGTGATACTATAGCGCTTTTTTATAGAACAATATATACAGTTATTGGGTTTTCTACAACCAAAGAACCGATTATACCTATTAAGCACACAAAAGATAAACCATTAAAAGAAGAAATAATTGTTAGTATGTTTGATTACAATGGTGATTTAATACAAGAACAACAAATAACTTTAGGGATTAACAAAATAGGGTCAATTATAGAAAGATTTAAATTAACTCCACCAGGTCCGGGAGGTTATACTTATAAAGTTATGATAAGGAGATATTATCCACTTATTAGTGGCCAAGAGGTGATTACAGAATCACAAACAGAATCAGTACCATTTGAAATAAGTAGGGACGTATTTTATTCTCCTAGTTAAATCAATGAAAACTGAAATAAAATATATTTATGAATAAAGAAAAACATTATGGGGTATATACTTAAAAATAGCACACAAGGAGCTATAGTAGCTAGATTAACCGACGCAGGTAGAGAAAAACTATCACAAGGAAAACTAAATATATCACTATTCCAATTAGGGGATAGTGAATTATGTTATAATTGTTATACACAATTACCAGCTAGTTATGGTGGTACAAATATATTACAAGCGGAACATAACGCACAAAATATATTAGCAAAACCAGCAAAAAATTCTGGACACGTAAAATACCCAATACTAGGTGGAATCAATACTGGGGATACATTTGGTCCTACAATACCACAACACGCAAAAGAAGATGTTTTTAATACAGCAACAGCCAGAGGGTTTTTCTCTGTACCACCTGGTAATTTAAATGGTGTACTAGGGGAGTACACTTATTATTCAGCTCAGACTAGTGGGTTGTATACAGAATCATCCAACTGGAATATTTGCTATTCAGCATTAACCGGTGGTTCCCAAGCTTGCATATATAGTGCAAACACCTGCCAATCAACCAACAACTATAGTCCTAGATACGGTGATATGATATCAATAACTTATGAATTTGGTGATACGAACCCTTGCCAAGAACTAAATTATTCGTCAGCCTCACAAACCCTATTCTACCAAGTATTGGGCGGTAACGGTAATACAGCACAAACCAGTACAACATTAAATTTAACATTAGATAGAGATTTACCAACTATGCCAACCAACGCTGTACTGTCATCAGCTTGTACACGTGTTAGGGTATATCCAGCTTTTTCAGCAAACCCAATGAGTACAACGAGTATATATACCTCAGCGGACACATCAGCTTACTGGTGTGACGACTCATTATCTTTTAATAGTTGTTGTAACGTATCAACCACAGATACAAAGATATGGAACATGAATATAAATTGGAGTGAGTCAATTGCTGGTGTAGGTGCTGGAGACGCTAATGTAGACACTTATGGGTCTAGTGGGTATTGTGGGTCAAAGGAATATTTTGGTTATAGAAGTAATAACGGACAAACATTCACAGACCAAAGGAGTGACGCTTACCACCCTAACACTATAGGTGGTACTTGGTATTACGACTCTAATGATAGTATTCGGGTTGTTTTACCTGAAGCACAAAAATGTTTAGGGTTATTACATTACACAAACAACACAACAACAGATTTTTATGGTGAAAAATTCGCTCTTGAACTAAATACAGTAACTGATATAGGTGAAGCTAAAAACTTTAAGTTACATTTACCTTGGTTAATGTGGCATAAAAAAGATATTAATGGTTCAGGTACTGGTTCAGGACTTGGGAATGAAGAAATACTAGGACAAACATTTTACGTGGACCCACCAACGAATAGTATATTCGCCGCGAACCCACACTACATGCTATCAAGTAAAAATATTAATATGAATGATGATGGTCTGAGATATTACCACCTAACAGATGATAATGTAGGTAATGGTGTTATCCCAAACATAGTAGGTAAAGTGTTTCCAGATTATAAACTAGTCGCAATCCAAGATGAAGAATTATTAGCCGCGATGTCATATAAATCTAACAGAAGTTACACATTACCAGCACCTAAAATAGAAAAGGTGGCACCAGGTAGTGGGTGTGTGACTGGTTGTACTGGTGGTGCAATGCAAATTAACGGACAAACTCTATGGGTTACATATATGTTTAGTAATGGTGCTGGTATGACAACAGGAATGCATTGTAACTACTATGTTCATGAAAACAAATCAATAAGTGACCCGTTTAATTTTGATGTAGCGGTATCATTTGGTCCAGAATTCCCATATCTTAGACCATTTAACGACACCACATATGGTTTAGGTACTGGTTGGGAAGCTGACGAATTTCATATATTATGGCAACAACAACCTACTGGAACCAGACCTTCACCTTCAGGTTGGAAGGGAAGAAACTATACCGGGTTAATAGTTGGTCACACAGTGGGTGATAAGATTACGGCTAGTGCTATGACTAATAACTCATTTTATGTAACTGAAAATGAAATAAATAATTCATGTGCTGGGTACATAGCGGACGTTTCGGGATACACAGTACCAACATCTTTAAATATACCTAACAACACAACAGACCCACAAACAGAATTACAATTTGGTGACGAATACTTTTTTTACGGTACCCTACAAACTGATATTATGGCGACCATATATGAAATGAAACATGTAATACAATTAGGTAATACACAATATAATACATCAACAAATCCTACATGGGTAGATTATAGTAACGCCAATCCTTCCATAACATTAAAACCAAAAATAACAGAAATAGGATTGTTCGATAATGAAAATGGGTTCCCTGATTTGATGGCGATAGCAAAATTACAATCACCAGTTGAAAGAAGTGGGACACAACAATTTGCAATATCAATAGATTTTTAATGGCTTATTTGAATATAAATAATAATATATTAAGTGGTAATACATTTAGAACATACATTACTGACTATGGTAAAAGTCGTTTAATTAGTGGTGATGGTTTTTTTTCGTCGGTAAGTAAATTTGGTTTATCTGACAACGAAATAGATTATAGGAAATTTATAACTTCAGCTAATTGTGTGTCTAATTTAGAGTTAAGTGGATTAACCAGTAGTTGTTTTTATGATTTATTAGATAGTAGGGGAGGTGAACCAATAACATGGTCCGTTGATTTTGGTTCGTTAGCTTCTGTTATGGTAGGTCCTAGGTATGACGTTAAAAGTGGGAACATTATTAACTACGACACATCATTAGGGACCAACCCAAGTGTGTCCACTTTATGGGCAGATTACGAAGAACCAATAAGTGTAGATAAAATTAGAACACCAATATCTGGTTCGTTAGACGCTTGTTGGGAATATGGGTCAACTATAACCTCCTATTATCCATCATACTGTACTGTGTGTGCTGATTTTAATGGTGATGGTAAGATTGACATAAACGACATGAAGATATTTCTGAGTTTATTAGGTACCAAACACAAAGAAGGTAGTGAACTAGTTGGTGATTTTAATGGTGACGGAATAGTAGATATAAACGACTTAACTAGTTTTATGGAATGTGCTAATTATATTGGTGTAGGTCCATTAGATTTTTGTAATGACAGAGAAGTTTTTTGTTTAGCTTGCACTAAACTAGGTAACACAGCTATATGTCCTGGTGACTGTAGGGATTGTGTATAAAAATAGTAAGAAATAAGATAAGTAGATAATTATATAATAAGACAATAATAATATGGGATTTATAACAAGTTCATCGACACAAACAAGTTTACAACTTCGGTTAACAGACGAAGGTCGTGAAAGGATATTAAAGGGTGGTAATTTGCTTACACTATTCTCTAAATTTGCTATATCAGATGGTGATATAGATTACAGAAGTACAGTAAAACATTCTAACACATCTAATACTGATATAAACTCACCACAAAATGGTTACATACCAGATATTAGTGGTAATAAGACTAATTTTAGAAATTCTATAAATGATGGGTACACACTTAAAAGTATTGTCTGGGAAAAACCACAGGCAGCTTTATCGGTAACATCAAGACCAAAAAAATATGTAGCTATTGGATATCAAGAAACTAATGGTACGGTAGCGTACTATAAGGGTAATGTAGAGATAGACTGTTACTTAAACGATTATTTTATCTTAAACAAATTATTAGCTTCCAGATACATATCCGACCATAAAGATATTTTATCAAACGCACCAACAACGATAGAGTCAGCTATGGACTCTTATTTTAAGGATGTATTAAATGTAAATAATGATAATGAGTATTTAGAGTTTTTAAATACATTATCAGAATACGGTTTAGGACAATACATGGAATTTTTTAAATCTATAAAGGTTTATGATGGTTCATCTTTTCAGAAAGGTGATTTTGCTATGGTATCTAAAAAAGACTACGATTATAATAATACTTTAGTTTTAGCTGGTGGAGCATATGTTAAAAATAATGGTAGGGGTGAACACACAGGAATAGACTACTCAACCATACCTGGGATAAGAGGGTTAAAACAAGCTTCACCATTTTCATTAATACTAGAACCAAAAGGTGGTGCTGGGATGATAGGGTTTGGAGCTTCTGATATAGGTTATTTAAATGTTGGTGGTGTAAATACTTGGAATGATACAGGTGAGTCATACCCAACGTTTAAGATGAACACAACAACTAACGGTTGGTCCACAGAAGTTAATAATATAAAAAATATACTTATTGGGTTTGTAACATCAGTAGATATGGAAACATCTGAACCGTTAACTGAAGAAGGGTTCGGACAAACAGGATACGCAAATATGGATAGTGTGATACCAACAGCTAGATTAGTACTAGATGTTGCCGCTAGTGACTTAAGTCCGACGTACTACCCTATAAAGTTAAGTAGATTGGGTAAAAATTATGGGGATTATATAGATATTAATAGTTCACACGCAAAAGGGATAAACATAACAGTACCACACCCTTCAGCAACTTTTGGGTTGTTTGCTGGTAGTTTAGAGTACTCTTCTAATTGGAATAATAATTTACAGGGATTAAAATCTTCAGCACCATACTTTAATATAGAACCAGCTAAAGATGGGGCATTACCAATAAACGCTATGAAGGTTTATGGTTCATCTGAACCATACTACACTAAATTTACAAGAGAAGCAAAATTAGCTGACAATATGTTTACCTCTATAGCTTCACAAAATAATAATTATTGGAAAACTGATACTTATAGCAGTGGTTTTGTGGCTGGACTAAGTGGTAATAGTGTTAGTGGGTATAATATATCCATACCGATAACATGGAGAGTACAGTCGGTACACCATGCTGAAGCGGTACCATGTGAGTTGACCATCAGGTTTAAATTCTTTAAAAGAGCTGTCACAGAATCGATACCATACATAAATAGTTCTGGTCAAAACTACTATAGATTGTATGATAATAATAAACATAAATTTTATGGTTCGGTTGGGGAGACACTATCTTCTTTTACCGAAGACCCTAGAGGTTATGGTTTTACTAGTGGTGGTACAAAAAATTGGCAAACCAGTGCAGGAGCAAATTTATATAGAAAACTAACTAGAGGAGAGAAGATAATATAATAATAAATTTAAATAATTATGGATATAGAAGCGTTAAAATGGTATAGGGACAATAGTGATTTTACAGAAAATAGTGGTAGAGTCGGTAAAAAACCCATAGTATACCCCACTGACCCAAGGTTTGGTAATGTATATTTAGATGTCGTTAAATCGGACGGATTATTATACTATGGTACCCCGGGTGAATACGGAGCAGAAAATCAAGCTTCAAAATACATATCAGTAGTTAGTTCACCAGATAAAGGAAAGGTTATGTTTGTTGATTACCCACAATCATTAAAATTAACTAAAAAAACAGTATTTCCTGGTACAGCTAATAATAATAGAGGGGTGACTGAATCAAGCCCTTTTCACTTCATAAAACTTTACTTTGCTGGCAAACAATCGTTAAGATTAGAAACAAACAGCAACTCAAATAATTGGAAAAACTGGACATAAAATGGCAAAATTAAAATCAATAACTTCAGAACAAAAAGTACTATCAACAGTACTATTACCCTTTTCGGCAATTGGGTGGAATACCGTTAGTCAAACAACATGTAGATTTACCGCGGTACAAAAAGAAGCGAACAATGGGAGACCATTCTCTAATCTATACCCATCATTTAACCTACCGACAACTTGTGCACAAACACAATCATATCTATCAACATGGGCTAAAAGTGGTATGAGTGCGTTAACACAAGATAATGTAATTGTTATGGATATCGCGACTAACGAATATGGTGAACTAATAGACGGAAGAACTATTAAACTAGTACTACCAGTATCTAGTTCAACATCATCTGACGGACACACCACATTATACAGTTCTTATTACGAACCAAAACCGTTTTCATCAGACAACTCTAATGAAGCTGAATATTTTGGAAACCCAATAGTTGCTGGTAACCCAGTTGGAGCACCAGGCATAGGTTCGTCCAACATAGCATTTTTATTTACAGACAAAATAAAAGTACCAGCAATCGCTTCGACTAACACCAACATAACTAGTTGGTCAAATGGATGGCAAAACGGAGTAACACCTAATGGTTATGATGGGGGTGCTGTAGATAACTATAGATTTTCAGACACAATATCTTCCTCCAACACACCAAAAGCTTATGCGTTACCAGAAGATAAACCAGTTGGTATAGCGTATTTGGATAAGGGGTTTATTGTTATAACAGACCCTACATTAGTAACTAATTTTTTATATAGTGGTGGTACCGAAAATGGGGCTACTAATTATGGTACTACTGGTACTTCATCTGGATTCACACAATTATATTACACAGGTGGTACACAATTTTCAGGGGTAGGTTGTACATATTATTCTTTTGAGAAAGAATGGGTTATGAGTATTAATATTATTGCGGGAGCAAATGAATTTTATATAACTGAAAATCAAACAGCTTCTTCAGCTGAGAAACCATATTATGGTGCAGGTGGTGTAGAAACCGGGATACAATACAGAACACCTTTTGGTGACGTAAACCAAGTATGGGATTTATCAGATGTAAGTAGTTCTTACATTACTAAGGTTGGGTTATACGACAACCAAGACAAATTATTAGCTGTAGCGATACCAAACTCACCAATCAAGAAGTCAAAAAATAGCCAAGTAAACTTGACTTTGAAACTTAATTTCTAATATTTGCTTTATGCAAAAAATTAACAATAGACCCAAAGTACTAGGGTTAGACATATCAACTAAAACTATAGGGTGGGCATTATTTGATTTACAAACTCAAGAATTATTAGAATTAACTCATTTCTCACCTAAAATAAAACCAACACCAGACACTAAGTTGGAAGAAATGATGGCAAAGGTTAATCAGTTTAAAGATAAAGTAGCCGATTACCGTAATGTTGGTATAACCAAGGTTATTATAGAAGAACCGTTAATTAGCTCCAACAATATTAGAACAGTAGCCACACTAATTAGATATAATTCATTCATAACTAGAGTTATCTACGACATATTAGGTATATTACCAGAATTTATTTCCACTTATGATTCTAGAAAATTTGCATTCCCAGTTTTATTTACAGAGAACAAGAAAGGTAAAAAAGTTTTATTCGGTTCTTATGAAAAAGGGTGTGATAAAAAACATATTATTTGGAAAGAAGTGTCTAGTAAAGAAACTCATTTAAGTTGGATGTACACCAGAAACAATACATTAAAAAAAGAAAATTACGATATGTGTGACGCTTATACTTGTGTGTTAGGTCACATGAATAAGAATGATATCTGGTAATTGATTTTAACCTAAATATTCCATATATTTCTAATATGGAAGACCCAATACTATTATTAGAATTATTACATGAAGTTTTAGGTGAGGAAAATGCACACTACCCAAACAAAGGACAAATATCTTTTGATTGCCCAGTATGTTCACACGAAATAAAAGGATTAAACAAAGGAGATGGTAAAGGTAATTTTGAAGTTAATTATTATTTAGGTGTTTACAAGTGTTGGTCATGTTCAGAAACATATGAAACTCACGGTTCTTTAAATAAATTAATTAATAAGTGGGGAAGTAAACGGAATAAAGAAACTTGGAAATTAATAGGTGGGGACTTTATAAAAAGGGTAGAAAAAAAATACGAAGACGTTAAACTACCAAAAGAGTATATCTCATTTGATAAAGGAAATAAATTAACAATCCCATACAAAGAAGCTTATAATTATTTAAGAAAACGCGGTATAACAGATGACATGATTACCAAACACTCTTTAGGGTATACCACAGACGGTAAATATAGTGGTAGGATAATTGTACCATCTTATGATAAAAAAGGTGAGGTTAATTATTTTGTATCCAGGTCTTATGTTAACCATAAAAATAAATATAAAAATCCTGAAGCAGAAAAGGATAAAATAATTTTTAACGAATACACCGTAGATTGGACCAAAGACGTATATCTTGTAGAGGGGGTGTTCGACATGTTCTTCATCCCAAACTCTATACCAGTCCTAGGCAAAAGTGTTGCTGACAAACTATGGACAACCCTATATGATAAAGCGGAAAAAAATATAATTATATGTTTAGATGGTGACGCTTGGGAAGACTCCAAAAAACTATATAGAAAACTAGAAGGGGGAAGACTAATGAATAGAGTCAGACTAGTAAAACTACCGAAGGATAAAGACGTTGGTGAGTTGGGTGGTATAGAAGGATTAAAACAAATTACATTACTATAAAATGAAAATAACTAGAGAACTAGCTAAATTTAATGATATTAAATTTCATGACCAGGACCATGTATACTACATGAAAGGGGTTAAAACCAAATCAGTAACATCGATAATAGGGCAATACAAACAACCGTTTGATAAAAATTATTGGTCACAAAAGAAAGCCGATGAAAGGGGGATAACAAAAGAAGAAATACTAAAGGAATGGAAATATAAAGCAGATTTTTCTTGTGAAAGAGGTTCCGCTTTTCACGAATTTGCTGAAAACTACCTAACTAATAAGGTATTCCCATTCCCAGAACATAAAATAACTAATGTACTGGGGGATAAAGAAAAAATGTTAGAATGTAAAGAAGGTGTTTTTAAGATTATAGATATGTTTAAAAAATTCTATAAAGATTCTCACGGTAAGTTAATACCGGTTAGAGCTGAAGTTGTTGTTGGTGATGAAGAATGGGCTGTTACAGGAATGATTGACCAGTTGTTCTTTAACGAAAAATCAAAACAACTAGAAATATGGGATTGGAAAACAAATAAAGCCATAAAAAAGGTAAATAAATGGCAAAAATTTAAAGAACCATTATCACATTTAGATGTGTGTGAATTAAACACCTATTCCTTACAGTTATCTTTTTATAGGTTAATTGTAGAAAGAAATACAGATTTAGTACTTGGTGATTCATACATAGTCTGGTTTAATGAAAATAATAACGAATATAAGGTTATGAAATGCTATGACTTTAGAGACGAAATATTAAAAATTATGAAAAAATGAAATTTAAAATAGAAAATGAAATAAATGATATAGAAAAAGCTCACCCAGAAGACATACCATTTAATGTTAGATTAGGGGATATCCAGTTCAGAAAAAGCTCAGCCACAAATAAATATTTTAAATCTAACCCACTAAAGTTTTTTAAATTAAGAATGTTGAAGAAAAGCTTAAAAGATAATGGGTATGACCCGAGTAAGTTTGGTCACATATCACTAGCTTATGACTCCTCTATAGATAAATATATAGCTTTTGATGGTAGCCAGAGACTTTTAATACTGAAGGATTTATACGGTGACGAACACGAAATAGAAGCTGTAAGACACATTACTTGTAATGATTGTGGTGATATAAATTGGGACCTACAAATAGCCCACACACCAGTCATGGTATTTTTTATTATATACGCACTACTACCAACTATCGTGTTAATTATTGTTCTTTACTTAAGCTATTTTTACTTACCCGATTTTAAAATAAATATGAAATTACACAAACACCCAGTTAATGGATTAAGGTGGTTACATACTAAATCAGAAATTGTTTACTCATTTATTATGGGGGTATACTATAACACCAATTACATAATTAATATATTAATATTATTAACCTATCTTACTTGGACATTATACGATAATTTTTATATTTGCATGGCAATGATTGGGACACAACTAATACTAACACAAACACTAATACACTTCAAACTAGAAGAAGTGAGATATGGTGACGTAATTAAAAAATTAAAATTTTGGTAGTAAATAAAATAATACATTATTCAGACCTACATCTAAAATTGTACAAACAACATGATAGAGATAGGGGGATTTTAGAACAAGCCTTAGATGAATGGAGAATAATAAAACCAGACAGAATAGTTTTTACTGGTGACCTAGTACACTCAAAAAATCAGATGACACCAGAATTAATAAACTTAATGTCTTGGTGGATGAGGGAAACAGCAAAAATAGCAAAGTGTATATACTTAATAGGTAATCATGACTTTCTAGAGAACAATATAGATAGGTTAGACGCTATAACACCAATAGTGGACAGTATAGATAACGATAATATTATTTACTTTAAAGATAGGGGTTGTTATGATGACGATAATATTTTGTGGTGTGTGTATTCACTAATAGAACATAATATTAGTCCAGAAATACCTAAAGATACCGAAAAATACAAAATAGGTTTATTTCATGGAGCTATTGAAGGTTCCACTAACGACTTTGGATTTAGGTTTGATAGTGGTTATTCGGTAGATAGGTTTAAAGGTTGTGACGTTGTACTAGCTGGAGATATACATAAAAAACAAACATTTAAAATACCTGGTAAAAGAAAAGCCTATATGGTTGGTTCCACCATATGTCAAAATTTTGGTGAAAGTATAAAAAATCACGGATATGGTGTGTACACAATAGACAAAGACAAGTATAAGTTTTTTGAGTTAACCAACAAACAACCATATCTTAATTTTAGAATAACAGATATAATGGATATAGAAAAAGATAAAGAAGTTTTAATAAATAAATAATATGGATAAAAATTTAAAGAAAGAATTAGTTATGTACTGTAAATTAAATGAGATAACATATGTGGACGAATTCATTGAAAAATGTACAAAAGATGGTTTTGTGTTAGACAAATATGGTGTAGCACCATTTTTACCTAAGTCACAAATACAGGAAGTACCTATAGAAAAAGAAGTGATAAAAGAAGTAATAAAGGAGGTTATTGTTGAAAAAGAAGTTATTGTAGAAAAAATAGTAACAAAAGAGGTTGATAATGAACAATTAATTACTAGAATTGAAGAGTATAAACAGCAACTCACAGAAAAAGATAATACAATTAAAAAACAAAAAATAGAATTGGATAAACAAGAAGATATTTTAGAACACTTTAAAAAAGTAACCGTAAACAGACGAACACAATACCTAAAAACTTCAAACCTAGAAGATACATACTTAGATTAAACTATGGAAACACTTATTTGGATTTTAGCAGCATACGGGATGTCCCAAATTATAGTATTTGGCAGTATATTCGACAATCAGAGAGAATGGATTATTAAAAAATCAACATTTTTTGGTGACCTAGTACAGTGTATGATGTGTACACCAACATGGGTGGGGTTCTTCTTCTCACTAACATTTTTTTCACCAACCGAATCTATGGTGATGATACCCTATACCAATATATTTTTTGACGGCATGTTAGCTTGTGGTTCAGTTTGGGCACTTAACGCTATCATAGAGTGGTTCGAAGAAAATAAACCACCAAAAAATACAGAATAGAACCAACCAAGTTAATTGATTTTTAATATATAATATTCTATATTTTATGTATGAAAATAGATAAGTTAGAAAACCCCTTCATAAAGGTAACTTGGGACGACATCCCAGAAAATTTTACACAAGAAAAGATAAAAAGAGTTAGGAGTTACTTCCAAAGAAAATACAACTCTAGAAATGTTACCGTAATACCTAAATCGATAGACAGAAACATTAACGGTGGGTTAGATATTGACATGGAGAAAAATGTTATGGATACCACATATCAAACTAATCTTATGTCACAATTTGTAAAAAATAATGACATGGGGGTTGATTTAGACCTACTCAAAAGACTAGACCATAAAGTAAATTTAAAAGTGTCAGAAGGTGCCGTAAACAAAACCCACTATAAAAGAGTATATGTAAAATCCATAAAGTTCTCCAACTTTTTATCATTTGGTAAGGACAACAATTTAGATGTTAGTAAATTAGGTGGTATAACGGTAATAGATTCTAACCCAGCAAACTTTGGTGGTAAATCAGTTTTAGCTGTAGACCTTATATTATTTCTATTTTTTAATAAAACAACAAAAACAACTAAATCCATAGAGATATTTAATAGGTTTAGGAAAGATAAGGAAGTTTTTATACAGGGGGAAGTAGAAATCGACGGTAAGGATTATATTATTATAAGAAAGGTAATTAGAAAAAAAACAAAAAAAGATGAATGGTCGGTAAGTACTACTTTGGAGTTTTTAGAGAGAAGACCTGACGGGTCTTTACAAAATTTCACTGGTGAACAAAGACGTGAAACAGAAAAGTTTATAAAGGAATCTATAGGTACGATGGAGGACTTTTTATTAACAGTTCTAACAACAGCATCAAACCTAGAGTCGTTAATAGATTCAAAACCTACAGATAGGGGTAACATACTAAGTAGGTTCATCGGACTAGAAGCTTTAAAAGATAAAGAACATGCAGCCAAAAAGATGCATTCAGAATGGTCTAAGAAATTAATATCAAACCTATACAATATAGAAGATTTAAAACATGAAATACAAGGTGGTCAAGATGAAAAGGTAAAATTAGAAAAGGAAAATAATGAATGTGACGACAAACTAAATAAATTAGAGTTAGAAATAAAAACAAAACAAAAAAATAAAGAAGTATTATTATCTGAAAAAACGACAGACATAGACTCAGAAATAGAAAATATAAACCCAAGATTGTTAGAGGGTAGTGTTATGGAGTACACTAACCTATTGGTTAAAAATAATGATAATTTAAAATCATATGGGCTTACTAATGTTCATGAAGAAGTAAATCTAGAAACACTAAGAGGTTTAATAAAAGAAAGAGACACTCTGTTAATAAAAAAAACAAAGGACACAACTAACCTTAAGAATAAAAATAAAATTATTAAGGAATTACAAGAATCAGAGATATGTCCACTATGCAAAAGGAATTTAGACGATGTGGACCACACTAACGAGATAAGTAACTTAAATAAGGAAATAAAAGAATTAGACAAAAGGGTTAGTGACAATAAAATCAAAATAAATTCATTGTACGATGAAATAGAGATTATAGAAACCAGAAAAGAAGTTTTTGATAGGAACGAAAAAGAAATGTTAAAGAAAGAAAGGTTAGTTCTAGAAATAGATAGGTTACAATTAAATATTGATACAGCAAATAATAGTTTAAATAAATGGAAGGATAATAAAACCAAAATAGAAAGAAATGGTGAAATAGAAAAAAACATAAGAACCATAAACTCAAGTCTAGATATTTTAAATAATAACAAAGAAATGACAATCAGAACTATAGAATCTAGTAATGGTAGAAAGAAAGTTATAGATGAATTGGTTAAAAGTAATAACGATAAAATTAAAAAAATTATAAAAGAAGAGGAAGTTAACAAGGTTTTTAAAACTTATTTAACTATTTTTGGTAAAAACGGAATAATAAAAATAATAATGAAAAGTGTCGTCCCTAAATTAAATAACGAACTAATGATTTTGTTGTCAGAAGTAACTAAATTTAATGTCGAGATAAGGGTAAACAATAAAAATGAAGTTGAGTTTTGGATGGTAGATAACGATAGTGGTGTTGAAAAGATATTAGCTAGTGGTAGTGGTTTCGAAAAGACACTAGCTTCTTTAGCTATTAGAACAGTTTTAACTAAAGTTTCATGTTTACCTAGACCTAATATAACAGTATTTGATGAGGTTTTAGGTAAAGTAAGTAACGAAAACTTAGAAGAGGTTGGTGTTTTTTTTAGTAGAGTTAAAGAGTATTTTGAGAATGTGTTTTTAATTACACACAACCCTTTAGTTAGAGAATGGTCTGATAATATAATAACGGTGACAAAAAATAATAATATATCTGAAATAAAATAGATATTTATAATATATGACAAATAGAGTTAAAAAATATCTTTTATTCATGTTTGGTAATTGGAGTACTTACCAGAATAACGCAAAAGTAGTTAATAACATAAGAGAAATTATGGAAACAATTGTTATTGAAGAGGAATTTTCATTTGTTACCGGTGATAACATTGTTATAATGTGTATAAAGTCCAGAATGGAGTTTAACGACATAGAAGAAGTATTCCAAGACTACCTAACACCACATGTTGGGGCTTTCTTTTTAATGCCTAAACCTAGAAAACTATCTTATAGGTTAGATAAAAATCTAGAGGAACATTTATTTGGGGAAAGAAAAAATACAAAACAAAAAACCATAGACCCAAAACTAGCTGAAGAGTTATCTAAATCTTTAAAATCTTTAGTTGATAATAAAATAAAAGAAATTAAAAGAGTTATAAAAAACCCTATTAACGTAAAAGATAAAGAATTAAAATTTAAAAAATCCTTTACAGTTGATGTTCTTTTAGATAAGATTATAGACGAAGGTATAGATAATTTAACCAAAGAAGAGTTAGAATTTCTAGATAAATACAATAATTAAAATAATTATGAGTTTAAAAAAAGGAAAATATAAAATTACATTATATAACGAATCAGTATGTGCTGGATGTGTGGAGTTAAAAAAATTATTAGATGATAACGATATCCCATATATTGATAAATGTATAACAGTGGACGACAAATTACCACCAAACGAAAAACTGAACAACACCAACAATAGGTGGGAATTCATAGACTTTTCAAATGAACACCCAAAAGAGTTTAGATTTTCTCCAGTACTTGTTATCGAGGATGAAGAATTTAATTTCGAATTTCTAAGTTCTGGTTACCATTTTGATAAACCAGAAGAGGCACTTGCAACCATAAAAGAAAAGTACCAAGAATAAAAACTCAAACATAGTTGTAGATTACCAATAATTTTATTATCTTTGTACCGTATACAATATATATGACATAATGTCAGTTATATTGCAACTGGTACAGTATTTGTACTATAATAATAATAAAATATATAACATGGCGAGAAATAACACATACATAAACCAAGCAGAAATATCCCACTATTTAAAAGACGTTAGAAAAGTTAGTATACTAACACCAGACAGAGAAAAAAAGTTAGCAAAATTAATTAAGAGCGGTAAAGCAACACCAAAACAAATTAAAGATATAGAATTGGAGTTACTAGAAGGTAACCTAAGGTTTGTTATAAGTGTAGCCAAAGAATACCAAGGGCAAGGAGTAGCGTTATCAGATTTAATAGCTGAGGGTAACTATGGGTTATTAAAAGCTATTAATAATTTTGATTGGGACAGAGGGTTTAGATTTATATCTTACGCTGTTTGGTGGGTTAAACAATCCATATTACAATGTCTAAATGAGAACTCAAGAATCATTAGGTTGCCAGTCAATATTATTCAAGAAATACAAAAGGAAAAAAAGAAGGTAGAAAAAGAAATAGGTGAGTTTAATAGTAAGTTAGCGTCACTACCAAGTGTAATTAATTACGATAAACCTATTAACGAAGAGGGAGACACACTAATTGATATACTTGTAAATGAAAACGCTGATGACCCAGGTGAAATTTTTTCAGAAGAAGTAAATTTGAAAACAGAGTTGGTAAAATTAATGGAATCTTTAACTGATAGAGAAATTAATATAATTAATGATTATTACGGACTAACAGGTACACCTATGACATTACAGGAAATTGGTGACGGTTTAGGGCTTACAAAAGAAAGGGTTAGACAGATTAAAGAAAAATCTCTAAGGAAATTGAGAAACGATAGTTATCAATTATTAGAATACTTAACAGATTAATTAGTATTTATCATTAAAGGATAAATATGAAAAAGAAATTATTCCCATTACTAATAGCACTATCAGCTCTAGCCGTATCAGGTTCAGCAGCATTCTATTCGGTTTTTGGGTTAAGTAAACTATTCGCGGGAGCATCACTACAGGTCATTATAATGGCAGGTTCCCTAGAGTTCGCAAAACTAGTTGTAGCGTCTTTATTATACCAATACTGGGATACTATAAATAAGTGGTTAAGGGCCTATTTGTCGATTGCTTGTTTTGTTCTTATGATAATAACATCAGGAGGAATCTATGGGTTCTTATCGGGAGCCTACCAATCAACCGCAACACAATCAGAACTATTAGATAAATCACTCTTAATTCTTAACCAAAAGCAAATTAGGTTTGAAGAAACGAAAGAAGATTTGATACTTGAGAAAACACAAATAAATAAATCTATTTCAGATTTAAGAATATCACTTTCAAACCCAACCTCAGTTTCATGGTATGATAAAAATGCTGAGGAGGTAATCACAACAACATCTAGTTCAGCAAGAAGAGCATTACAAGCAGAATTAAAAACTACAATAACAGATAGAGATAATATAAATATAAAGTTGGAATCTGTATTGGATTCTATTAATAAAACTGATTTGGTATTATTAAATAAAGAAATATCTAATGAAGCTGAAAGTGAACTAGGACCATTAAAATATTTAGCTTCAACCACAGGTTGGCCAATGGACCAGGTTGTTAATTATTTTTTGCTATTAATCGTATTTGTGTTTGACCCATTAGCAATAGCACTTGTAGTAACAGCTAATATGGCATTCGCTAAAATAAGAAAGCCAGAAGAAAGTCAGGTTGAAACTGATTTAGACCCTAACCCAGTAGTACCAGTAGAAGAACAAACTCTAGAAGAGATTCACGAAGATTACTTTAGTGAGTTACAGGATTATATTGAATTCACTAAAGAAGAACCTTTGGACTGTGTGACCCACCAACGATTCAAAGAAAATAACAACAGTAATACAGAGATACCAACACACGACCCACAAACTGGAGAAGTTAACCCATATTACAAAGAACTAACTGGTTATGAAAACCCATTAAATGAAGACGAAGTCAACAAAAGAATGGATATAATAGGTCAAAATGGTAATGATGGGTTACACTATGGTGAAGAAGGTAAAAAAATAAACGTAATAACCACAACTGACGATTTAACCGATAAAGAGATTATAGAGTTAAGTAGAGAAATAGCAAAGAAAGAAACGAAAGAAGAACCAAACCCAATAGAACCAACTAAAAAAGACCTTGAGAAATTATCTAAAGTTCTTAATATTATGTATGATGATGATAACGTGCCTTTAGATAGGTTGACAGACACAACTCAGACATTAATAACTAAAGTTACAAATAAAGATAATGAAAAAGAATATAGTGGGGATACCATCACCTATAAAGGCAGAAAATAATAAACAAATATTATTATGTAACACTAATAGAAAATTAGATGACTATCTTACTTCTATAAAGTGTAGAAAAGACGGCAAGTACAGTAAGATTCCCAACTACTTAATAGAAAAAAGTGGTGTGGTCCATAAGTTAAACACAGAAGATGTCACAGATGTGTACCTAACTGGATACCATAAGGAGAATGTTAGTGTTATTGTTATATGCTTGGAAAATAGAGGGTGGTTAACTAGAAGAACTAAAGACGGCATGTATGTTGATTGGTTAGGTGATATTTATAGTAATAAGGTTTTTGAAAAAAAGTGGAGAGGTAAACAATTTTGGGATATTTATACTAAAGAACAGACTGAATCTACTAACACCTTGATTGGTGAATTATGTAAAGCTAACGACATACCTAGGGAATTTGTAGGACATAATGTGTTAATTGAGGGTGTAGAAAACTTTAATGGTGTGGTTAGTAGAAGTAATTATAATGAATATTGGACAGACCTTAGTCCGTCTTTTAAATTTGAACTATTATGAGAAAAACAAAAAGAAATATTAAAAATTATGCGGATTATGGGAATAGTCAGTATGATGAGATGAAATCATTATTGGACAAGTCTAGAAAATTGTTCGAACAGGTTGGTGGGGACGAAATATCAATAGACCTAGACAGGGACAAAGAAAAAACCAAGGAGTATACAATATCTAGTGGTAAAATGGTTATACATAGTTACGAAACATCTGAATTAGTTCTATCATCAGAAGAAAAAACCACATACCAAGAAACCATGGACGATTTTGTAGAACAAGTGTCCGACTTAGTAGATTACGGTTCTCTTAATTTATATGAGAATAATGTTGAGTGGTCCGGGAAGCTAGTTAAATTTGATACGGAATTTTTCTACAGTGTAGGTGAAAAAAACGGGGTATATATAATAGGTAGTATGATTAAGATAGATGAGGAGTTTATGGAAATGATTAATAAATTAAAAGACTACTACCAAGTATTCTCAGCAAAATGGGCGGGGGTACTAGCGGACAGAAAATCAACTAAAACAACAGAAATAGAATAATTATGGAATTTTTAAAAAAATCGTGGAAAGTTATATTGGGTGTGATAGGGTTCTTCATTGGTCTTGTATGGATGATGAACTCGAATAGTAGTAAGAAAGTTAAAAAGATTAAAAAGGATATTAGGGGTAATGAAAATAAAACCTCAGAAGTTGACGGTAAGCTAAAGTATATTAAAAAAGAAAAGAAAGTTACAAAAAAGAAAATAGCCGAAACCAATAAAAAATTAAAGGATAGTAATAATAAAAAACCTAAGGTTAAAAAGAAAACAGCTAAACAAGCAGCACAATCATTAAAAGATAGATTAAAAAAATAGTAAACTATGAAACATTTAAATGAAGATATAGATAGAGCTAAACAACTAATGGGCCTACTTATGGAACAATATGGTGGGGGTAAAATCAAAGAAGGTGATGTACCTTGTGATATATGGTGTAAGAGAAAAACAGCTAAACTAGGGTCTAGAGGTGACGTAGTTAAAATGATACAAAATGTTTTAGCTGGTGGGTGTGGAGAATACGGACCATATAACTCAGAAAAATTGGGTGGTGGACTTAATGATGGATGTGCTGAAAACTGGACAAATTGTGACGGTAAATTTGGACCAGAGACAGAAAAAGCGGTAGAAGAATTCCAAGGAGAAGGTGGACTAACTCTAACTGTAGATGGTAAAGTAGGTTTTAACACTCTTAGTGCACTTTGTAAGATGTGTTACGGCACTGGAAGTCCTAAGGACTCAGCAGAGTATATTTTATGTCAGAAACAATGCCAATGTGACGACAAAAGTAGTGACGACCAAAGTAGTGATGGGATACAAGATGTTCTAGATAAAATCGGTGATGTGGATATAGATGATTGGGATGACGACATATATGGTGTTGATGGTCCTAGTTGTAATAGAATTAAAGCGTGTCTATATTATGCAAATCATAATTTTTTAGAGTTACCTAATTGGACTCACTTTATAGAATGTTTAAGAGGTGATTTTAGTAGTGATAGAACAACCGATGTTTAATAGAATGAAAAAACTAATATTAATATTATTATTGCTTACACCAGTATGGGTTCTATCCCAAACAACCTTTACAGATAAGGAAGTTGTTAAGATGGATTCCTTATTTCAGGTATATGAACAAAATGACAGTTTACAGAAAATAAAAATTAATTTATTAAGTACCCAAATCACAAATTATACTACATTACATGTACAAGATAGTTTACAGATAGCTTTTATGGGTGAGAAGACAGACCTACTAAATCAAAGAATAGATTTATATATAGATTTAACTAAAGAATTGAGACCTAAATGGTATAATAAACCCGTAATACACTTCTTTTTAGGAGCAGCAACTATTATTACATCTTCTTGGGTCGTATCCAACGTTAAGTAATATTTATAATATATGGCATTAACTAGTACAGACAAACAACAAATTGGAGTAATAGCTCGAAAGGAAATAAATGATTTCATAACTAAACCAAAGTTTAAAAATGAAATCAAGAAATTAGTTGCTGACGAAATAAAAAAAGGTAGAAATACTAGAGGTGAGATTGTTGATATAATAAGTAAGGTAACTTTGGAATTATATAAAACATTTTGGTTTAGACGAAGTATGTGGCAATCAGAAATTAAAAGAGTTAGGTAATGGGTGAATGGACAGATAAATTCGATAAAGGACTTAAAAAAGCATTTACAGACGCTTCAATGTTGGACGGGGCTCCAAGTGTTATGGATTTTAAACAGATGTTAAAAAATGGTGACAACCCAGAAGAAAAAGGAAAACAACATCCAGGTAAAACGTGTGATGAGGCACATCCAGGTAAAACTTGTGAAGAGTGGAGAAACACTAAAGAAGTGGATGTTGACGAAGCTACTGGTGCTGGTTCAGCTGGTGGTTTTTCAGCTCCATTATTTACTAGAAAGAAAAAAGATAACAAAGAAGAGGTAGGTGAAGCTACAGACGCATCAAGTTCAGGTCAGTACTCAACACCAAAGATATGGGCAAAGAATGAAAAGAATTGGAAGGGTAGACAAAAAACACAATGGCCAGGAGGTAAGTTTGTACAGATTAAAGATAAATGTAAAACCTTCCCGTACTGTAACCAAGGAGATATTAACGCTCTTAAATTAACAGAAAACAAAATAATTAAAAAAGCTATAGAAGAAATATCCAAAAAAACAGGTAAGGATAAAGAACATATAAAAAATCTAGTAACTAAAGAAATAGAGGAGATTATAAGTAGAGGTTTTTATAAGTCACCAGTAACAGATAAAGATAGTGGGATAGTCGGTGTCGGTAAGATGGATACACCAATAGGAAAGATGTACTCTATAGGGGGTAAAAAATAGTTCTAAATAGAAATAAACGTATATTTATAATAAAAAGAAATTATGTCAGTATTAAAAACAAGTCCGGATTTAAAAGAAATTATCAAAAAAGCTGTGGAAAGAATTGGTGAAGACCACGCGAAGTCTAGAGACCATAAAAACGATTATCACGGAATAACTCTTAAAAATGAAGATTTGGTTATAGAGGAAGCATTAAAAGAGGCGGCAAATGAGATGGCAGAAAAAATGGTATTAGAAAATACAATTGATGGGATGGTAAAATCCACAATTAAGGAAATTGGTGGTGGTTCCGGGTTTGAAAAACCACAAGGAGGGTCAGATAGTCTAAAAAAGTTTAATAAACGTCAAGAGGTTGGGGAAGGAGAAGAATGTGGAGCAGGTATGTATTGGTGTAATAAATCTGAAAAATGTATGCCAAAAGAAGAAAAGACTATCGATGAATCAACAACTGATATGATTAAGAAATTAGTAAGTAAAAAGTTGAAAAATATAAGTGAAGATTTAACTAGGACACCAGTACAAGGTAGGGTTCCAGGTTTAGACGTTTATGAAAAATCAATAAAAAAATCTAAAACGGATACTGACGCTCACCTTAAGGCTACAAAGAAAAAATTTGAGGACTACGCGGATTTCGAAAATAACTCAAAACCAGAATTCCCACACCAAAACAACTCTAAAACTGCTGATGCTGATGGACAATTTCAGTATTATAGAAATGACGATGAACAGGAAGAGTATATAGATGATAACAGAGGAATGGGGTTACAAGACGCTAACGGGGCTGTGGACTTAGAGAAAATATCTGATTATTTAGATGGTTCAAGTACGACAGGAAACGCTCAAGTCGATGCTGACGGAAATGCACTAGGTAATGTAACAAAAAGTGACCTAGGAAAGAAAATAGAAAAAACTGCCATACGAAAGAAAAAGAAAAATGATGACGCTCTTAACAGTATGAGTAACGACAGAAGGTATTCACCTAACGTACAAAAAGTTAAAACTGTAAAAGAAGACGTGGCTATTGATATGGAGAATATGAAAAAGCTGTGGGCATATAACAAAAAAACTCAGTAATCTATTTACCGAACACCATTTATAACTTACACTTAGTGTTAGATATGGGAGAAAAAAGGTTATTTCCAGAACAATTTTTTAAATATGTAGTTAAACCTATAAATCGTGAAGAAATGGGGTTATGGGTTAAAGCACACAATATTAACGCTGAAAAATCAGAACTATTTCTTGATTATATAGACTCTCTACTAACACTAGTTACCGAAACTTTTTTGGGTGATGATGTTATGGGTGACGACGACACCAGAAAAAATCACTTTAAGTGGTGCTGGGACAGAACAATAGACAATTTCCTAAAAGAAAACATAAAATTCAACAGAGAAGGGGAGCACTACGAATATTTCTGGAATTTAATTTACGAATCATTCTACATCGATAAAAAAAGGAGAGACAGTAGGGAGTTAGAAAAGTATTTTACTTTATTATTTAAATTATATGTACTAAAAAGCAAATCCGAACTAGATATATTATTAGAGTTATATAATATTTTGAATAGTAACTTGACACCTACAAACTAATTTATTACAATTACAGTATGAGAATAATAAACATAATAAGTAACGAACTAATAACTAAACAGATGAAACTTGAGAATGAATTAGAAAGAGTTCTAAATTCAAACAATATAGAGACTGAAGATAGAGTACAATTATGTTTAAAAACAATAAACGAACTAACTGAAGTTCATAACAATATAACAACTTTTAAAAGTTATATAGATAAGGAAGTAAAAAAAGAAAATTAAAATGGAAACATTAGAAAAAATCGAACAATTGATGACATCACTAAAAGAAGACTCTACAAAGTTTTTTGATAAAAGTAATAAAAGTGCAGGTATTAGAACTAGAAAAACAGCACAAGAAATAAAATCTGCATTACAAGATTTAAGAAAACTAGTTTTAGAAGAAAGTAAAAAATAAAATGGAAGGTTGGTACTACACATTAATATTGTATTTTAGTACTCTAGTGGTGGTTAAAAACTTAGCAAATTTCATAATGAAATTAATGGTAAGTACACCTAAAGAATATAGTACTGGTACAAAAGAACTATTATTGTTGGGTGTAGCAATATCATATATTTTAACATATTTAACTTATTAATGAATTTATATAATAACATAGAAAAGTTTGGTGACTATTTTAATAGTATCAGAAGTCATGAAGGTCTTATACTTGTAGATATGGTACTACCACTTAATTGGGAGGTCACTAAGGTGTTAGGTAGTCGTGGTAATAAGATACAAATACAGAAAGGTAAAAAGAGTGATAAACAGAAGATAATTTCATTCTTCTCACCTTTCGACGAAGAAAATACCGAAATTTTAGTTGATGAAGTATTAAATGTTGTAAAATGGAATAAGGACTTAGAATATAAGAACGAGTTACTAAATATAAAAATGTTAGAACTAAAGAAGATGTTCAATGAAAATAATGTGGACTCACTAAAAAGATTAAATTTTAACTTTAACGATATATTAGATTTAAATGGACAAGAAGACCAAGACAAACCTAGCGTGGTACAGTAAGGAAATAAACAAAGATAGTAGAGCTATCGAAAAGCATAAAAAACAATTGATTGCTAAAATAAAGAAACAGGGTATAGGTGGTCTACTAAACACAGAAGAAGTTAAAAAAGATTATAAAGAAAGTACATGGTTACAGAGAATATTGAACAGAATATGGAACAACCTAAAGAAACTTATAGGTTTTTAAATGATTGTGCTGAGATAGCGGAAAAAATAAAAAATAATTCTTTATTTTCTACTTCACAAGTAACAGTTAATATATTAACTAAAGATTATCAGGACTTACTAAAAGAGATAGAAAAATTTGTTAGGATTAGAGTGGATAGAAAGCAAGACCAAATTTCAATAACAGTGAGTGACGTAGAGTTCCTATTCATAAGAACCTAATACGTATACTGTTTTCTCAACATACCCCTATCAAAACCAACACTCTCTAGTAAATTATATAATTGTTTACGTTGGACAGTGTCCGTATCCCTAACAAACAAACAATCACCCCTACCAACATCCAAAACCTCAAATTCAATTATATCTATTAATCTAGAAGCATCAGAAACAGTTTTAAGACTGAATAATTTAAAGTTATCATCATTCTGTATGATTAATTTATTATTTAATGTAAAAACTTGTTTAAAGTCGGTATTTTGTATGTGATTATCCATCAACTCCATAAAACTTATTTTATTTTTATCTTGGTGAGAGTAAATAAATTCCTGTTTCCAGTAAGGAAGTAACTTTATAATGTTATATGTTGAATCACCCATAGAAACCTGTTTAGTCCTACCAACAGAATCTTTTACGAATATGGTATCTCCATTACCTTCAGTTGTGACTATACCCAACTCGAATCTAACTTTTTTCCTAGATAAAAATTCTATAACAAATTTAGGTTTCTTTTCACCGATTAATTTATTATACTTTGTGAGTATACTTTTTTTATTGTTAGACGAAAAAAAAGACTTTAATCTTTCACCGTTTTTAAATAAAATTATTTTATACTTATTTCTATTATAACTCATATGACTAAAGATTATTACAAAATTCTAAATATAAATAGTAAAGCCACACAAGATGAAATTAAAAAGGCTTTTAGAACACTATCTAAGCAACATCACCCAGATAAGGGTGGGTTGGAAAAGAAATTCCAGGAAATATCAGAAGCTTATGATACTTTGGGTAATTCGGATAAAAGAATACAATACGACCAAAACTTACAAAATCCGTTCCATAACCAACAAAGAGGTGGTGGTCGTGGCCCCAACATGGAAGACGTATTCAACCAGTTCTTCAACAACAACCCGAACAATGTACGTGCCAGGGTAAGAAAAGGTAGAACTTTAAACATACCATTAACAGTGACATTGGAGGATGTTTATTTTGGTAATAAAAAAACATTAAATTATAAAAAAAGAGTTAATTGTTTTGGGTGTGGTGGTAATGGTGGTGAAAGTCTAACCTGCCCAACCTGTAGAGGTACGGGACAAGTACAACACACTGTTGGTAACGCATTTTTTAGGCAGGTAAGAACTGAAGCCTGTAATACATGTGGGGGTCAAGGTAAAACACTAACAAGTAAATGTGGTACGTGTAGTGGTAGTGGTGGTAGTGAAAAGTCGGCAACCATAGAGTTTTCCGTACCAACAGAATTGGTTACTGGACAAAATTATACATTTAAAGGTCATGGTGATGAAATTGGTGATGGTGAACCAGGAGACTTAACAGTGCAAATGGTTATATTACGACATAAAGATTTTAAAATAAGTGGTCTAGATTTGTTGTATGAACCGGATATTTCTGTTTTAGATATGATTATTGGTGTTAAATTAACAGTACCTTATTTTGGTAATGATTTGGTGTTTAAGATACCACAAGGTACCGAGATGGGTGAGGTTTTAAAATTAGGTGGTAAAGGGATGCGTGCACATGGTACTGTAGGTAACCTACTAATAAAACCAAAAGTTAATATGCCTAAAACGCTATCTAACGAAGACGTAGAAACACTAGAAAAATTAAATCTACAAAGTAACTTTACAGTACAGATATAAAAAATCTAACTATAGACACGTAACCAATAACGATAGGTAGGATAACAAAAAAGATAAGTGAAAAATTCTCTAAAAAAGAAAATTCACCAAAAGTATCATTTAAAAGATTATCACTAATATTTTTACGAATATCTTCAGTACTAGAATTAAATCTATCAGACAGTAAAGGTTTATTTTTTTTACATTTCTTACAAGCCATATTTTATATTTTATATTTTATTTTATTATACGAAAAACTTAAACTAAGTTTTATGAAGTTCCACACAAAATTAAAAAAATTTCTTTTCTCATCAAACTTTAAGTTAATAACATATCTGGTACCACTAGTAACACTTAGTGCTTCATGAATAGAAGATAGTTTGTCTGCTTTAAATACTAATGCGTCACCATTATTGTAATCTTGTGCTTTATGTGTGTGTTTTAAAAGTGGAAAATGGGTCCCACCATCGTTAAAATTTGTATTTAAATTAATAATTACACTTACTGTAGTAAAATCATAATGTGCCGGCATATAGGACAATAAATCACTATTATACTTTATAATAAAACTTTGTGCTAATGTTAATGAAGTTAGACAACTTACCTTATCTCTAATTAATTTAAACACATCATAATCTAGTTTGGTGATAGGTATTTCATAAGCACTAATCTCAACTCCACCGTAAGAATCAGACACTTCTAATTTGTCGGAGTTCCCATCAACCGAATTTATAATTTCAACACATTCCTCATCATTAAATATGTTTATAACACTAAAATCATTTAAATCTTTTATATCTTTCATATTGTTAAAAGTAGGATAAATAATGGTTGAAATAAAGTAAAAAGTTGACTATACTTAATACATGGGAGAACAAACAACAATATTTGATATTATAGAGTCAGAAGATACTTTTAACTTCGAGGAAAATAAACAAAACCTTATAGATAATTTAGACATGCTTAAAGAAATGTCTGTGGAAAGACAAACACTTTATAAAAAGTGGCAAGAAATGAATAAG
>TARA_R110000850_G_scaffold91847_5_pt1 | contig 38144 bp, 32 predicted proteins | sample TARA_R110000850 | Tara Oceans TARA_R110000850 (sample SAMEA4397586) | marine metagenome | biome: Polar Biome; feature: [SRF] surface water layer (ENVO:00010504); material: water (ENVO:00002006), including particulate matter (ENVO:01000060) such as... | depth 5 m
TAAGACGGGCCTCAACGACTGGATTGAAGACCGCTATGGGGAACACTATGAAGCAGGAAGTTTTTGTAACGGACGAATATCGTCCCGCCGAAGACGAGCCGTTCATGAACGAACGGCAGGTTGAATATTTTAGACGCAAGTTGCTTAACTGGAAGGCCGAGCTGCTGGCGGGCAGCCGCGACACCATCGAAGGCCTACAGGACGGTACCCGCAACATCCCCGACGTGAACGACCGCGCCTCGGAAGAAACCGACCGTGCACTTGAATTGCGGACCCGTGATCGCGCGCGCAAGCTGGTCAGCAAGATCGAAGCTGCTTTGCGTCGGATCGACGATGGCGAATTCGGATATTGCTCGGTTACTGGCGACCCCATTTCGCTCAAGCGTCTGGATGCACGTCCTATCGCTACGATGAGCCTTGAGGCGCAAGAGCGTCATGAACGGCGCGAAAAAGTTCACCGCGATGACTAAGCGTTCAGTCAGCTAGAAAAATCCGAAACGTCATGGTGAAAGCCATGACGTTTTTTGCTGGAGGCCCGCGTTTGTCGGGCGCATTCGGAGACACAATGTCAATCAGCAACGCCATTGTTATAGGTGCCGGGATAGGGGGCCTGTCCGTTGCCGCTGCATTGGCAAAACGCGGTATTGCCGTCACATTGGTTGAAAAAGCCGCGGAAATAACCGATATCGGTGCGGGCCTTCAAATAAGCCCCAACGGCCTGGCCGTGCTGCAAGCCTTGGGCCTTGAAGCGAAGTTGACCGAACGGGCCGCTGTGCGGGGTCAGGCGGTCGTGCTTCAGGACTACAAAGTGGGTCGCCAGGTGGCGCGAATCGATTTACTGCGGGGATCCGCGGATCGTCCTTATTATTTCGTACATCGTGCCGATCTGATCGACACGCTGTATGATGCCGCAAGACGCAACAATGTGTCGATCGAACTGGGTGCGGAAGTCGTTGCAGTGACGCCTGGTTCACCGGCGCGGCTTCGTCTTGCGAACGGGTCCTTGCGCCGCGCAGAACTGATCGTGGATGCCAGCGGATTGCATTCAAAAACCCGTTTGCTATTGAACCCTGACAGCGTGGGACAGTTTGCGGGGCAGGTGGCGTGGCGGGCCGTCATCGCCAATGAGATCAGCCACCCCAAAGAGGCGCACGTGACGATGGGACCAGGCCGCCATTTGGTCAGTTACCCTTTGCGGGCGGGCCGGCTGATCAATTTGGTTGCCGTTGAAGAACGCGCCGCGTGGGCCCCTGAAGGCTGGAGCATCGCCGATGACCCCGCCAACCTGCGCGCGGCATTTTCGTCGTTCGGCGGGCGGGCGGGCGACATGATCAACGCGGTTGATCGTTGCACCTTGTGGGGGTTGCACCTGCACCCCGTCGCCGACGTATGGCATGAAAACGGTGTGGTCCTGTTGGGCGATGCAGCCCACCCGACGCTGCCATTCCTGGCGCAGGGGGCAAACCTCGCGCTGGAGGATGCATGGGTTCTGGCAAAATTGGTTGATACCCTGCCTGCTGATCAAGCCTTGCGCAAATATCAGTCCGCCCGTCACGCCCGGGTATCCCGCGTGATCAAGACCGCGGCGGGAAATGCAAAGCGTTATCACCTGCATCCGGGCGTTGTACGCAGCGCGGCTCATCTTGGGTTGCGTGTTGCAAGCACAGTCGCGCCAGGCACCATGATCAGCGCCTTTAACTGGCTCTACCTGCATGATGTGACCGCCGCCCGAAACGCCTAGCGGGCGCGTTGCAACATGCCGAAAAGGTCACGCGGATCTTCGGGGTCGGCCAACAGATCCAGCGGGGCAAACAGGCCGGTGGCCTTTATCTGGTCACGTACATATCGCAATGCCGAAAAATCTTCGATCGCGAAACCGACACTGTCAAATAGCGTGATTTGCTTGGCGTCGGTGCGCCCCTTGGCTTGCCCGGTCAACACCTGCCAGATTTCGGTCACCGGGTGGTCTGCTGGAAGCTGCTGAATTTCTCCTTCAATCCGTGTTTGTTCTGGATATTCCACAAAGATACCTGCACGGCGCAGGATTGCAGGTGCCAGTTCCGTCTTGCCGGGGCAGTCGCCGCCGATGGCGTTGATGTGAATGCCGCTGCCAACCATATTGTCGGTCAGGATCGTCGCATATTGCTTGTCCGCGGTGCAGGTGGTGACGATCTGCGCACCCAGCATCGCGTCTTCGGCCGCGTCACAAACCACTACCTTTATGCCCTGACCGGCAAGGTTTGCCGCGCATTTGGCGGTCGCTGCCGGGTCGATGTCGTAAAGCCGCACCTCGTCTATACCGACAATGGCCTTCATCGCCAGCGTCTGAAACTCCGACTGCGCCCCGTTGCCGATCATCGCCATCACATGCGCGTCCTTGGGTGCCAGCAGCCGCGCGACCATGGCCGACGTCGCTGCCGTTCGCAGTGCCGTAAGGATCGTCATCTCGGACAGCAATACCGGATAGCCGTTCGCGACATCCGCCAGCAGCCCGAAGGCAGTCACGGTCTGCAAGCCTTCGGCGGTGTTCGACGGGTGGCCGTTTACGTACTTGAAGCCATAGACATCCCCATCAGAGGTCGGCATCAATTCAATCACACCCTTCTCGGAATGGCTGGCCACGCGGGGAGTCTTGTCAAACAGTTCCCAGCGGCGAAAATCGGCTTCTATGTAATCACTAAGCCCGACCAGCATCGTTTCAAGCCCGATATGGTGTATCAGCTTCATCATGTTGTCGACTGATACAAACGGCACAAGAGCCTTTGCCGAGGGGTCAAGATTGGTCATGGGGCGAGGCTTTCGTTAAGAGGAATATGCGCGGGTGGGCCGGTCGAAGACGCGGCGGCCAAATGCGGAAGCGGCCAGGTCAACCATCAACTGCGCCGTACGACCGCGTTCGTCCAGGAACGGGTTCAGTTCGACCAGATCAAGCGATGTCATCAATCCGCTGTCGTGCAGCATCTCCATGACAAGATGACCTTCGCGGACGGTGGCACCGCCGGGTACGGTCGTACCCACGGCAGGCGCAACGGACGGATCAAGAAAATCCACATCGAGCGAGACATGCAGCATCCCGTTTACCGCCGCGACTTTCTCGAGAAAGCTGTTCAATGGCGTGGCAATGCCGGTTTCGTCGATCTCGCGCATGTCGACCCTCTGGATTGTGGTCTCTTGCAACGCGGCTCGTTCGGCAGCGTCAACGGACCGCAAGCCGATTATGGCGATATTGTCATGCGGCAGCGCGTAAGGCAGTTCCGGAAAGGCACCAAAGCCTTCGCGGCCGGTGACATAGCCCAGGGGCGTACCGTGCAGATTGCCGCTATCGGTACTTTCGGGGGTGTGAAAGTCGCTATGCGCATCCAGCCACAGGACAAACAATGGACGCTCAAGTGCCTGCGCGTGTCGCATGGCCCCCAATACGGTACCCGATGCCAAAGCATGATCGCCGCCCATGAATATCGGCGTGCCGTCCTTCAATGCGGCCTCGGCGGCCGCGGCAAGGCTCTGGGTCCAGGCAACGGTTTCCTCAAGCGCATGCAGCTTCGGGTGCTCGCCGGGTGTATAAGGAGCAGGGGCGACGTTGCCCCGATCGGTTACCGTGTGACCCAGATCGATCAATGCGCGTACCAGACCGGCGGTGCGGTAAGCATCGGGGCCCATAAGGCAGCCAAGACGACGTTTGCCGCTGTCCAGCGGGGCGCCCAATAATATGCAGTTCTTTTGGACCATTCGGCACCTCATTTGGTTGCTGTTTACTTGTGATATCTGACTGGTATGGTCAGCGACAATCAGTTAAATCGATCAAAACGATAAATTACTGCCCATTTTGGATAGCACCTATGCACAGTTTGGACGAGGCATTGATCGTGGCGTTGCGCGAAGATGCCAGAGCGTCATTGTCTGATCTTGCAGCCACGTTAGGGGTGTCGCGTGCAACCGTGCGCAACCGGCTGGCGCGATTGCGCGACGACGGCGACATCGTCGGTTTTACCGTCGTCACCCGCGCGGATGTCGCGGCGGACCCGGTTCGCGGTCTGATGATGATCGAAATCGAAGGGCGGGGCACAGAGCGCATCACCCGCATCCTGGCCGGGTTCGCGCAGCTACGCGCTGTTCATTCCACCAATGGTCGGTGGGATGTCATTGTCGAAATAGGCACCCGCACCCTGGAAGAATTTGACGAGGTTTTGGCGCGCATTCGCAAGCTGGAAGGCGTGGTTGCCAGCGAAACCAGCTTGCTGTTGAAGACACGAAAAACCGTCCATACTACGGCTTACGGCCGGTCAGCCTAGCGTCTTGCACGCGCAGCCGCGACCCACAGGCCAAGTAAGACAACGCTGATGACGGCGTTCCATCCCGCCATCGACAGCCCGAACATCTGCCAGACGATCTCGTCGCACATGACCAAACCCGAAGGGGCGTCCATCGACAAAAGATCGCTGCCGCTGAGCGCGCCAAGGTCCAGTCCTCCACCGGTGCAAGACGTAGGGCCAGGCCAGAACTTCCACTCCACCCCCGCGTGATAGACGCCGATCGCGCCGGTAGCAGTCACCGCCAGGGCTCCAAACCAGATCAATGCCCTGGGTGCCCCAAACAGCACGATTATACCAATGATGATCGCCGCTGCATGCGGCCATCTTTGCCACAGGCAAAGCTTGCACGGGGCCAAACCACCCAGATGCTGAAACGCAAACGCCCCCAAAAGCAAGGCCGCCGACCCCAGGGTTGCAAGTAACACATAAGTATTTCGGGACATCAAAGATACCTCACCATAAAGAAACCGCCGAATAGAAGAATCACGCAAACGGTAAAGACGAGCGGCAGTTGTCGTTCAATAAAATTCCGTATCGGAGCACCGAATTTCCAAAGCAAGCCCGCGACGATAAAGAACCGCAAGGCACGCGCCAGGATCGACGTCGCGACAAACGTGAACAACGGCATGCCGGTCCACCCCGACATGATCGTGATGACCTTGAACGGAAAGGGCGTAACCCCGGCGCCCAGAACCGCCCAGAATCCCATGTCGTTGAAGCGTGTGGAAAACTCGGCCATTGCATCGGCTTTGCCCAAGGCCGCCAGAATCGGTTGGCCGATGGCCTCGAACGCCAATGCACCGATCGCATAGCCCAGAATGCCGCCCAGAACAGAGGCGACAAGAGCAATACCTGCGATAAGCCAAGCGCGATTGGGCCGCGCCAAGATCATCGGGATCATCAGCACATCAGGTGGAATTGGAAAAACCGAGCTTTCTATGAAGGCGATGAAGGCAAGGACCCATAGGGCATGAGGGTGCGAAGCCAAACCGAAAACCCAGTCGTACAGCCGTTTGATCATGTGCCTTGCTCCGCCACGAACTATCTTTGACACCGGAACACCACGGCAAACGCCCGGGGTCAAGCTAAAGCGAAAAAATGCTCTTGCTCAGCCTGCTTTGGCGCGGTAACAGACCCCCATGCCCAAGTGGCGGAATGGTAGACGCAGGGGATTCAAAATCCCCCGCCGCGAGGCGTGCCGGTTCGAGTCCGGCCTTGGGTACCAACGCATTGTCAGGTGGTGGGATGATACAAGGGATTGTATTTCCCACCCCTGGAATAGGCCCCGCCTTGATCGCCCTTCACCTAGCCACCATAGACATGTTCAGACCCTGGGCTTTCGATCTTGTGTCGGCCAAGGGCGCTCAATGCCTCAGATTCACGGGTCTCGATATCTTTCCAATGTGTGGCAATGACTGTCACAGGTGTTCATAACGCCGTTTTTGCAGTATGGTGCCCTGACCATGGGGGCTTCCCCATTCTCGTCGTATTTTGTCCAAATGCCCGTCACTTTGATTCGGCGAGAATGAGGCGAATAACCTTAAATCTTGAAAAAATGGCTGAAATTTTAGGCTATTGGTTCCAGTTGGCAGAAAAAACGCGCGCAGCATGGGTCGGTGCGTTTCAGAGCAGCTTGAGTTTTTCGGTTTGTTGCATCAGTGGAAACAGTGCCTGCGTGTCTACGAAATAAATGTATTTTTTAACCAGTTTTTAATAGTATAGCGGCGCGTTGCGTGCCGAAACTAGACACTTACGGAAACAATTACCCACGCTGACATGCGCGTTAGCCGGGAAATTAACCGTCAAAAGCGAGATGTGGCGTTGTTGTTCTTTGTTCTTTTAAAATTTTTTTCTTTCTGGAGTGCCACGCTCTGGGTATTAAAAAAGGGTCCAACTGGGGGGCAATTCTGTAGGTTACGGGGGCGATCGCGTTCAACGCGTACTGTTTGGTACGGGTAAGATGTGTTCGCAAGGCTTGTAGGCGCTGTCGAACACTTTCATCGGCGAGACCTCTCGTCGTGGCAAGATCGCTTGCGGTCTATCTTTCCTTCAGAACGGTTAAGTCTGAGCGTGCGTCGCCATGTGATGAACGGATGATAGCGGGGTGATTGGTTAGCGGCCTTCAGAGTCCTGCCATGTTGGCGTAAGAGGAGAAATACATGGATCGGTCACGCGATTTAACCAAAGGGCCCATGACGCCCTTCGTCTCGACGACGAATGCTGCTTTGCATGGTGCTGCCCATATTTCTCCGCGCCAACGTCACCTTTTTACCAAACTGCGGGCACAAACCCTCTGTATTCGCCATAGAGAACCTGACCCTCGGGGACGCCTGCGGTCGTGGTTCAAGACTCTTGGACTGAACGTGACCTTGCTTGCCGTAATACGAAACTATTTCAAATCAGACCCTCACGGCGAGGGTGCCACATTGTGAAAATTGAACAACACAGCTTTGCCCGATCCGGGGCGCATTCATTTGAGGCGGACAGCTTTGTCCTGACGCGCCTGAACCTACTTTGGAGACGATTGATATGACATTTTACATTAATAAGATGTGGCAGTACGGAAAAACTTCTGGCGCAGCGTCGGGTAAGAATGGCGTCGTGGATGGCGATAATACTGCAAATCGTATCGATCCCGCGTATCGGGGCGATCCTCAGGGTGATGTGGTGGATGGTAATGACGCCACCATGGGAAATGTCGGATCTAATGATGACATCATTCTTGCACGCGGTGGCAATGACACGGTGCTGGCGGGGCTGGGGAACGACACCGTTGTCGGTGGATCCGGCAACGATTCCATTGATGGCCAAAGTGGCAATGATGTCCTGATCGGCGACGGTGCGGTGGCCGGGTCGGGCAAGGCAGAGCGCGAAAGCTTTGAATGGTCCAAAGCGCCGGACCCTGACAAGCCGGGCTCTGAGATCGACGATGGCGACAACTTGCAAGGCGGGTTTACCCAAAATACCGGCTCGGTTAACGTCACATTCAAAGTGAACTCGGTCTCTGACAGCCATGCAAAGCAAGAGTATTCCGACGACGATATCAACACCTCACGGATTGATTCTGGTGGAGAAACCGTAAACGACGATAGTTCGCTGAGATCGCTGGCGAATTCGAAGGGTGAAACTTCGTTCGAACTGCAATTCGACAGCGCGGTTTCGAAAGTATCGTTCAATATCAATGACATTGACAACAAAGGCCAGGTTCAGGTTTTTGCCTACAATAGCAGCGGTCAGATGATCGACGTTGATCTGCAAGGTGCAAAGTACGTGCAGCTCAGCGATTCAGACGGTAAATTCGGTAATGACACGGCCACAAGCAAGGGCGGCGACCAACACCCCGATGGATCAGATTATTCTGTAACTGTCGGGATCGACGGGCCGGTGTCGCGGATCGAAGTCATTCACACGTCGACCTCGGGCACCTCTGGCGTGCATGTTTCCGATGTGTATTTTGACAACCCTGCAACCGTGAGCCTGGAAGATTCCGGGCCAAACGGCGATGACACAATAAACGGCGGTGAAGGCGACGACTTTATCTTTGGCGATGGTGCTGGCCAGCATGCATCGGTGCGTGAAAGCTTTAATTGGGAAGGCGCCAGCGATTCCCAGATTGATAACGGCTTCACCCAGGATACGGGTAACGTGACTGTCACCTACGATCGCATCGTCGATGCGGGCGGTCACCAATCTCGGTTGAGTTCACGCGATCTGAACACCAAGGGCATCGATTCCGGCGGTGAGACCGTGGATTCCGACAGCTCTTTGTATTCGCTCAACACCGGTACGAATGACAAAGGTGCGTTTAGCTGGGATTTCTCTGCACCGGTTTCCGATGTTTCTTTCAATATCAATGACGTGGATCACGATGCTATCGTCAAGATCACCGCGTTCGACGCCAATGGTCAGCCTATCAAGGTCGATCTGACCGGAGGTTCGCAGATCGTTCTGAAGGATACCGACGGCGTCGCAGGGAATGATACAGCCGATAGCAACGGGGGCAGCGAGGAAGCGAATTCCGAGGCCTACACGCTTAATGTCAGCATTGCCGGTCCTGTCAGCAAGATCATCGTTGAACATTCGCAAGACGGTGGGTCCAACTCCGGTATAAACATTACCGATATGTATTTTGACGCTCCACGCGGTGTCATGCTTGAGGGTGGCGATGACGTTTTGGCAGGCGGCAGCGGTAACGATACCATCTTTGGCGAAGGTGGTGACGACAGCATAGATGGCGGATCGGGGAACGACTCGCTTGAAGGCAACGCCGGCGACGATACAATTTCAGGCGGCACCGGCAATGACACGATCTATGGCGACACAAACGCCGACGCGTCCGGGCCAGTCACTGGCGGAACCGAACGCGAAAGCTTTGAATGGGATAAAGCTCCGGATCCCCATGACAGCACGTCGGTTGACAACAACGACAATCTGGCTGGCGGGTTTGTCCAGAACACCGGAAATGTCGATGTAACCTTCTCTGTCAAGGATGTCACCAAAACACCGGAAACAACGTTCTCGACCGACAAGCAAAAAGTCCACTCGATCACCGCGGATTCCGATCCGGTCAACGCCTATAGCTCGCTCGCATCTCTTGCGGACGAGGACGGAGAACGCGCGACATACAAGCTCGATTTCTCCAAGGACGTGACCAACGTCAGTTTCAGGATTAACGATATCGACAACGCGTCCAAGGTGGTGGTTGTTGCTGTCGGGCCTGACGGGTCGCGGACGCCGATAGATGTATCTACAGGTTCGGGCATCACAGCCCAGAACAACGATGGTGTCGGCGGCAACGAAACGCTGATCAGCAAAGGCGGGGACGGTCCGGACACCACACCTGATTATTCGGCTTTGGTGAATATCGCCGGTCCGGTGGATTATCTGGAAATCACCCATATCAAGGTGCAAGCCCTATCCCCGGGCAACCACGCGGGCATCAATATTACCGATGTATACTTCGACGCGCCGGTTGACGGTGGTGCGATGGGGGCCGGTGCCGGGAACGACCTGCTGATGGGCGACGAAGGTGACGACGTCATCAACGGTGGTGCCGGTAACGACACCCTTCTGGGCGGCGCGGACAGCGACACGCTCGATGGCGGCACAGGGCGCGACAGCCTGGACGGCGGCGCGGGTGCCGACAGCGTCATGGGCGGCGATGATCAAGATACGATCGTCGGCGGTACCGATGGCGACTATATCGACGGTGGGGCCGGTGGGTACAACGCAGACGACGCGCTGAACACCGACGACGACACGCTGGACCTTACCGGCGTCGGAAATTTCCGGATCATCGACAAGGTCGCGGACAGCAACGGCAACGGTTTCAACGGCACTGTGGTGCTGTACGATACCGATGGTATCACCGAGACCGGTCGTTTTGAATTTGCCGAAATCGAAAAAATCCTGGGCACCCCTGCGCCTGGCCCCGTTGACGGGCTGGACTCCGACGAAAACATGGGGCCGGGTTACACCGATCTGCAAGGCGACCAGATTGACGGTACCGACGGTATCAACGACACGATCTTTGGCAACGGCGGCGATGACACCATCGATAGCGGCCTTGGTGATGATACCGTCTATGGCGGGTCCGGCGACGACACGTTCGCGCTTACCGACAAGATCGATAATGACGTCATTGTGGGCGGTGAAACCGGCGAAACAAACGGCGATTCTCTGGACAGCTCGACTATCAATGACGATTTGACGCTGAATTTCACAGCGCCTGAAAAGGGCACCTTGTCTGATGGAACCAACACAACATCATTCGAGGAAATCGAAGCGGCACGTCTGGGTGGCGGTGACGATACAGTCACCGGCTCTGAAGGCGGCGAAAACGTAAGCACCGGTGGGGGTAACGACAGTGTTCAGGCCAACGGTGGCGACGACACAGTGGATGGCCAAGGCGGTGACGATACCATCTCCGGCGGCGGTGGTGACGACAGCATCACCGGCGGCGACGGTCGCGATGTCCTTGGGGGCGGTGACGGCGATGATGTGATCTATGGCAATAACCCGGGTTCCAAGGGCGTGCCGGATGCCGACGTTCCATTGATCAACCGTCCCTTCGATCAAGACACCGATCCAAACAACGACAAAGACACGATCTTTGGCGGGGCCGGCAATGACACCATCGATGGTGGCGACGATGCGGATTTGATCGACGGGGGCATTGGTGACGATGTCATCGAAGGCGGTATCGACAATGACACCATTCAGGGCGGTGATGGAAACGATACCATTACCGATATCCAGGGCGCGGACAGTATCAGCGGCGGCGACGGCGATGATTTAATCGTGGCAGGTGTCGATACGTTCTCGGATTATCCCGACGACCAACCAACATATTTCAACCCGCTGACGGGACGTTACGAAGCAAACCCATATTACCGCACCGGCGATCCCAACCAGGACGATGGACGTGATTTCGTTGACGGGGGGGCCGGCAATGACACGATCCGTACCGGCGACGACGCCGATACCGTTTATGGCGGGACTGGAAATGACTACATCAACGCCGGAATAGACGACGACTATGTAGAAGGTGGCGATGGCAATGACTACATAGTAGGCAGCCATGGGTCGGATACTCTCAAGGGCAATGACGGAAACGATACCATCTATGGCGGTTTCGGCGCCGAATTTGTTCCTGGCTATGCATCCGAGGAACCCGATGCCACCGACGTTCAGCCCAACAACGGCAAAGATCTGATCGACGGCGGCGCGGGCGACGATGTCCTTTATGGTGAAGATGACGACGACACGATCTTTGGCGGTTCCGGCAACGACGCCATTTATGGCGGTGTTGACAATGACAGCCTCGATGGTGGCCAGGGCAACGACTCTATTTTCGGCGGCCAGGGCGATGACATAATTATTGGCGCACAGGGCGATGACGTTATTGATGGCGGTGATGGAAACGACTCTATCTTAGCTGGCAATGATAATGACAGCGTCAAGGGCGGTGCCGGCAACGACACAATCGACGGTGGCCAAGGCAATGACACCATCGACGGCGGTGATGGCGACGACTCTATCGCCGGGGGCTTCGGCGAAGACAGCATTATGGGTGGTGCCGGGAACGACACGATCTTTGCTGCGGGTGACAACGACACCGTGGACGGTGGGGATGGTGACGACTCCATCAGCGGTGTCCGTGGCGACGATCTGCTGGTCGGCGGTGCCGGTAACGATACCATCGACGGTGGCGAAGATAACGACACGCTGAAAGGCGATGCGGGCGATGACAGCCTGATGGGTGGCTTCGGCGACGACAGTATTGTCGGCGGCGACGGTGACGATATCATTTCTGGCGGCGGCAACAACGACACCATCCTCGGCGGTGCCGGCAACGACAGTATGCGCGGCGACGACGGGCAGGACACGTTCCGTGATGTCAACGGTGGCGATACGATCGACGGTGGTTCGGGTACCGACGCCAGCGATTATGATGTGATCGACCTGACCGGGTCTTTGAACGGCGGGGGTTATTACCTTGATAACGTGAGACCCGATAACGATCCGGGTGACACGATTGATGGCGACAGCCCCAACGACGGTATCGATGGCACCATCGTGTTCACGGATGCATCAGGTACCGAAACTGGGCGTCTGGACTTTACCAACATAGAGAAAATCATCCCTTGCTTCACGCCGGGAACCTTGATCGCGACCCCGAAGGGCGAGCGTAAGGTCGAAGATCTTGAGGTTGGTGATCGTGTCATTACCCGCGACAACGGTATTCAGGAAATTCGCTGGATAGGGTCCCGTGCAATGTCCGGCGACGAATTCGCCCGCAGTGAACACCTGCGGCCGGTTCTGATCCGTCAGGGTGCCTTGGGTAAGAACCTGCCCGAACGCGATATGATGGTCAGCCCCAACCACCGGGTTCTGGTTGCCAATGACAAGACCGCTCTGTACTTTGAAGAGCGCGAGGTCCTTGTCGCTGCCAAGCATCTGACCGGTCTGGAAGGCGTTGATATCGTAGAGGTTTCGGGTACGACCTATATCCATGTGATGTTTGATCAGCACGAGGTTATCCTGTCTGATGGCACCTGGACGGAAAGCTTCCAACCTGGTGACATGAGCTTGGCCGGGGTCGGGAATGCACAGCGCAACGAAATCCTGGAGATCTTCCCGGAACTCGCGACCCGCGAAGGCGTGGATGGCTACATGGCCGCCCGCCGGACGCTGAAAAAGCACGAAGCAAAGTTGCTGACACGGTAACATTGCATTCACAAACGACCGCAGTTGGCCCTGTTCTATGGGTCGCGTACAAAGTGGCGGTTTAAACCAAGGAAGGGCGGGGTAGGTGACTATCCCGTCTTTTTGCGTTGCGCGTGCGGCCAGGAAGCAAGCGGGCTGACGCACCGGAATCGTGACGAATGCGGGTGAAACGGGCTTGGTCGCATAGGGGTCGTCAGGTGTTGGTCCTGCGCCATGCTTCCCATTCTTCGGGGGTGTCAAGATCCAGAAGGGCGTGGTTGTCGGGTAACGGAACCAGGACCGTGGAATCCGCGGCGGCTGCGATTATGTCGCGCCCTCCGACATCGCCCGACAAGGCTGCGAAACGTGCGAAATGGCATGCTGCAAAAACAGTGGGATGGCCCGGTTTTCCCGCCGATGTTGCACCGCGCCAGATGGTGTTTCCGCTTTCCAGATTAACGGCTTGAAGAACCTTTTTAAGGTCGCTTTCGTTTAGCTCCGGCAGGTCGGACAACAGCACCATAACTGCTTTGCAAGTGTGTGGCAGCATCGCGAACCCACGCTTGAGGGATGCGTTAATACCCTCGGCGGCATCGGGAACCGGTACCAAGGTTGGTGTGGTCAACCCCGCCAAAACATCGTAGCGCGGATGCGGCGCAGGGGGCAGGGTAATGAACACCGGGCCGCCCGTCACCGCCAGGGCCAAGCACGCCTGACGACGCAACAAAGGTTGGTTGTCGACACGCTCCAGCAGCTTGTCGCGCCCCCGCATTCGAGAGGATTGGCCCGCCGCCAGAAGTATAATGGGTATGTTCGATTTCATTTGACTAACGTACCCCCAGATCTTGCGATGTTTAAGAGCGTCCTCGCATCCGGGCCCCATCGGCGTCAAACAATGGCTCCTTGATCAATCTGGCAGGGCACATCTTGCCCAAAATCTCTATCTCGACCCGCAGCCCCTTGCGGTCGCTCGCTGTTGGCACGAAGCCCAAGGCAACGGATTTCCCAGCAAAATGTGAATACCCTCCGGAGGTGCAAAATCCGACGACGTTTCCATCGTGCCAGATCGGTTCGTAGCCGTGTACATCCGCGTCGATACTATCGACCTCAAACGCACATAGTTTCCGACCAGGGCCCTTGTCCCGTTCGGCTTCGGCGGCGGCGCGGCCAATAAAATCGGCGTCTTTCTCAAAGTCGATAAACCTTTCCAACCCGGTTTCGGCCGCGGTGTAGTCCGGAGAGTATTCGGACATCCAACTGCCGAAGAATTTGTCCAGGCGCAGTGACATCATCGCCCGCATGCCGAACGGTGCCATATCGTGCTTTTTCCCCGCCGCCCACAACGTGTGCCAAAGGTGTCGTTGATCCAGGCTATCGCAGTAAATCTCATAGCCCAGATCGCCGGTATAACTGACGCGCTGGACGATGCAGTTCACCATTCCGACGGTCATTCGGCGCACGTCCAGAAACCGCAAGCTGTCGACGTCGTGCAATTTGCAGGCTTTCAACACTTCTTTGGCCAGCGGGCCGGCAACCTGAAAACCTGTGCGCGTATCCGATATGTTATCAATCCGAACCGTATTTAAAGCATGTTGCGCGAACCAGCGCATGTGAAAAGCCTGAGCGCCATACGAAGCCGTTAACTGGAATGTCTGATCATCCAGACAAGAAATGGTGAAATCGCCGATAAGCCTGCCGGTTTCCGATAGCATTGGCGTCAGGGCCAGTCGTCCCACAGGCGGGATGCGGCCAGCCATTATCCGGTCAAGCCAGGAACGCGCCTGTTCGCCCGTGACCAGATATTTACCGAAATTTTGCACTTCGTTGATACCAACGCCACCTCTGACCCCGGCAACTTCGCGCGCCACCGCGTCAAACGCGTCTGAGCGGCGAAAGGTCGGGGTCTCGTATGTCGGTTCATCACCTTGAGCGAAATAGTTGGCGACCTCCAGCCCGTATTGCTGGCCCCAGACCGCGCCCATCTGGCTAAATATATCATACATCGGCGTGGTGCGCAGCGGTCGTGCGGCGGGAAGCTCTTCGTTGGGGTAGGACACTGAAAAACGTTTTTGGTAGTTTTCGATGACTTTCGGCAATGTGTAGCCCGGGCTTATCCAATCTCCGAAACGCGCAACGTCCATCGCCATGACATCACGTTCCGGGGTTCCGTCGACCATCCATTGTGCAAGCGTAAGCCCCACGCCACCGCCCTGGGAAAAGCCGGCCATAACCCCACACGCGGACCAGTAGTTGCGCACACCCGGAACCGGCCCGACCAAAGGGTTGCCGTCCGGTGCAAAGGTAAACGGCCCATGAATAACAGATTTCACCCCGGCAGTCGCAAGTACGGGGAACCGTCTGTAAGCAAAATCAACGCTTTCCTCAATTTTGTTAAAGTCATCTGGTAACAGTTCATGACCAAATCCCCAAGGGGTTCCGTGCACCGCCCAGGGTCGCGCGCGCTGCTCGTAAAAGCCAATGCACAGGCCGCGCCCTTCTTGGCGCAGATAGCTTTCTCCGGCGGGATCCATCACATGCGCATGTTCGGTGTCACGCTCATAAATTTCAGGTATATCATCGGTGACAATATATTGGTGTTCCATCGGGTGAAGCGGGAAATAAATCCCTGCCATCGCACCTACCTCACGTGCCCACAGCCCACCTGCGTTAACGACGTGTTCGGCGTGTATCGTGCCCTTGTCCGTCACCACGTCCCATGTACCGTCGGTACGCTGGTTGGTCTCGAGAACCATGCAATGCGTTTCGATCGTCGCCCCACCCATACGGGCGGCCTTTGCATATGCGTGCGTCGTCCCCGAGGGGTCCAGGTGCCCGTCCAATGGGTCATATAGCCCGCCGATGATACCCTCGAGATTTGTGATAGGTGCGATCTGGGCGATCTCCTCGGGGCTGACGATTTCGGTATCCAGCCCCATGAACCGATGCTTGGCCCGTTCGGCCAGCAACATGTCAAAACGTTCACGACTGTCCGCCAATGTGACACCGCCTACGTGATGCAGCCCGCACGACATGCCGGTTATCTCTTCCAGCTCTTTGTACAGCCGGATCGTGTACCCTTGAAGCGCCGCCATGTTGGTGTCGCCGTTCAAGGTGTGGAATCCCCCCGCAGCGTGCCAGGTGCTGCCCGAGGTCAGATCGGACCTTTCGACCAGCATGACGTCCTTCCAGCCCAGTTTTGTGAGATGGTACAGGACCGAAGCGCCGACAACGCCGCCCCCGATAATGACAGCACGTGTGGTGGTTTTCATGGCGCGGTCCTTTTGTCAGGTCGGTGAACCTTGATCGTTGCAAGGTGAAAAGCCCGAGGCATGTTACTTTCCGACATCAATTGTCGATTTTAACCCATTACACGGTGAACGATTTCGCTTGCTTGCGCGTTGTCAAAGAGGAACGCTAAACACCGACATCCATGATCCAACACCCATGATCACCGAAGCTGGAAGGCCTGAATGCTCCCGATGGAAAACCTCGCATGAATTTTGATTTTCTTCTTCCGTCGACCATTCTGCGGAAGACCAAGGAATACAGCAAAAAGCTTTGGATCAGGGTTCTGATTATCGGATGCCTTGCGGTTTTATCACTCGGGCTCAGCACTTTGATAGAAAGGTGGATACCGGATTCGCTTGCGACCTATCTGACGGGAAGCGCAGCAGACCGCCTGTTGTCGATTATCGCCAACGCAATGCTTGCAGTGACGACCTTTTCACTCAGCGTGATGGTAACAGTGTACCGCAGCACGTCGACCCAGTGGACACCGCGCGTGCACAGGTTGATCGTTCAGGACTTGACGACCCAAAACACCTTGGCGGTGTTCATCGGTGCATATGTTTACGCGCTGATCGCTATAATCTTGCGCGAACTCGGGGTTTTCGACGACAAACGCGCGTTTGTTTTGTTTGTCATGACGGTCCTGGTTTTAGCCATCATCGTTTTTTACCTGATCCGTTGGGTGCTGCACCTGCAGACGTTCGGAAGCCTGATTGACACGTCACGCCAGATCGAAAAGCAAGCCCGGGAAACCTTTAAAGAGCGCCTTACAAACCCTTGCCTTGGGGCGAACCCGCTTGTCGAGGAAATTCCAGATAGCGCAGAGGTATTCTGCGTGAAGGAAGGGGGATATATCCAGCATATCTATCCCGAAGCGCTGAACACCGTTGCAATGAACCACGGTGTGAAGATCTATATGATACGCAACATCGGAAGCTTCATTTTCGACAACGAACCTCTGTTGAAGATCGACCATGTAGGCAACCCGCTGGATGAACACCATACCGAAAAGAGCCTGCGTGACGGGATCGAAAGCAGCATACGCATGGGTGATCTACGCACGTATGATCAAGACCCGCGTTTCGGGCTGATCGTAATGGGCGAGGTCGCTTCAAAAGCGCTGTCACCAGGTGTCAACGACCCCGGTACAGCGATTGACGTGATCACCCGGATGGGGCGGATATTGTCGGATTACGAAGACGAAGTTGCCCGGGACCGCGAAAACGAAGTGCTTGATAATATTTACGTACGGCCCCTGGACCCGGCTGATCTGATCGAAGACGCTTTCGGCGCGCTTGCCCGTGATGGCAGCACCGTTGTCGAAGTGCAGCAACGGTTGCAAAAAACGCTTTCCGGGTTGATGCGACACCCCGACGAAGGGTTACGCAAAGCCGCACGTGCCGCAGCAGAACTGCACTTGCAGCGCGCGCTCATGCATACTGAATACACGGCCGATCAGGATCAGATGCTGGCCAGTGCCGATGATGCGGTATGCGATGTGGTCAAGAAGGCTCTTGATGATCTCAAGTCAGAGAAATCTGATCGTACGATTACCAACGCATGACCAGAGTACGGCCCGACGCGGCATTTACCCGATCATCCCTCGGTGAAAACTATACCTCACAAAGGCCGGATTTTAAGCTGTGTGATACGGTTGCCATCTTTGGCGATGACTTCAAAGCGGAAGCCGTGGAACGAAAAAACCTGACCGGGGGTGGGTATCATCTGGGCCTCGTGTATGACCAACCCGGCGACGGTGTTTGCTTCGTCATCCGGCAAGTCCCATTCAGTCGTCCGATTGAGGTCGCGGATCGTCATGGCCCCATCAACGAAAAACTGACCATCATCGGACTTTTTGACACCATGATCGGCGTCCGGGTCAAATTCATCGGTAATTTCCCCGACGATCTCTTCGAGAATATCCTCCAGGGTGATCAGCCCCTGAAGCGTCCCATATTCGTCTACCACCAGCGCGAAATGGGTGCGCCGGCGCAGAAACTGGCGCATCTGTTCGTCCAGCGTCGATGTTTCCGGGACAAAATAAGGTTTCATCGCAACGTCGGCAATTTTGAAATCCTTGAACGGGCTGCTGGCGTCCTCTGCATCATTGATACGCTTGTACATCGCACGCAACAAATCCTTGGCGTGGATAACCCCGATGATATTTTCAGGATCGTCGCGATAAATCGGCAGTCGTGTGTGGTTGGATTGGAGGATCTGCTCCAATATCTCGGCCGGTTCGACGGCAGCATCGATCATTTCAATGCCAGAGCGATGCAGCATGATTTCCTCGACCATACGTTCACGCAGATCAAGCGCACCAAGTATACGATCGCGGTCTTCCTTTTCGACAACGCCTTCGGATCGGCCCAGCTGCAAGGCACCCGCGATTTCTTCTCTCACCGCGAGAATGTTACTGTCGGGGTCAATGGTCACACCGAACAGTCGCAGGATCCCGCGAACCAGAAACCGCACCGCGGTCACGATGGGGCTGAAGATCAGGACGACGATCGCGATTGGCCGCGACACCGCAGCCGCAGCGGTTTCGGCATTGGTGATTGCATAGGTTTTTGGAAGCACCTCCGCGAAGATAAGAACCAGAAAGGTCATGATCAACGTGGCAAGCGCCACCCCGGATTCGCCAAACAGCCGCGTAAACAAAGCGGTCGCCATTGATGCCGCAAGTATATTCACAAGGTTGTTGCCCAATAGCACAGAGCCGATCAGCCGTTCGTTGTCTTCGGTGATCTTCAGGGCCCGTTCTGCACCACGTGACCCTTTGTCCGCCTGACCGCGCAGCTTGCCACGTGACGCTGCTGTCAATGCAGTTTCCGATCCGGAGAAGAATCCCGACAGCACCAATAGAAACAATATTATGCCGATGCTGAACCAAAATGCGCCGTCAAGCATTGCGGGGGCCGTGTCCATCTGAGAATATACCTTTTGCATTTGCTTTCTAGGTTATGGGCGCGTGCGCAGTTTCATTCAAGGGATGACCATGGTGAAGCATCAAGATATGGGCAATTTGGATGGGCCGGTGTTGCTATTCGGCGGACCTTATTCGAACCTGCAAGCCATGGATGGCTTGTTAACTCAAGCTTCAAAGCTGGGGATAGACAGCTCTCGGATGATCTGCACCGGCGATGTCGTGGCATATTGTGGCAATCCATCGGCGACAACCGAACGTATGCGCGATGCGAAAATTGCCATGATCGCGGGAAATTGTGAAAAACAGCTCGCTGCGGGTGCAATGAATTGCGGGTGCGGCTTTGATCAGGGCACAGCCTGCGATATCTTGTCAGCCGGTTGGTTTGGATATGCGCATCGTCATGTTTCCGACAACCAACGCGAATGGATGGCGGCGTTACCCGATATCCTGAGCTTCCGCCACGCCGGGTCGAGATACGCGGTCGTGCACGGCGGATACAACGACATCGCGCGATTTATTTGGCCCACCTCCAAGGAGCAGGTGTTTGATGAAGAATGGCAGGCAATCGAGGCCGCGATTGGACCCGTTGACGGTATCGTCGCCGGTCACAGCGGCTTGCCATTTGTCAGGGAAACATCGCGGGGGCGATGGATCAATGCCGGAGTAATCGGAATGCCGCCGCATGATGGTTGCGTGGAAACGCGGTATATGGTGCTCGATGGCAGGGAACTGACGCTGCATCGGCTGTCGTATGATGTGAAATCGGCGGTTTCAGCAATGACCGAGGCGGGTCTGACGCAAGGGTATCACCACGCTTTGGAAACCGGCTATTGGCCGTCAGAAGATGTGCTGCCTTGCGATTTACGAAGGGCAGTTTTCGCAAGCGGATGATTTTCCAGAACCAGTTCTGACAATCGCGCCTCCAGGACATGGGTATATATCTCGGTGGTGGCGACGTCAGCGTGGCCAAGCATGGTTTGAATGGCCCGCAAGTCGGCACCATGGGCAAGCAAATGGGTCGCGAACGCATGGCGCAGCGTATGAGGTGTGACCTTGGACGGGTCGACACCACCCGCCACGGCGAATTCCTTGATCATCAGGTAAAATCGGTGCCGGGTCAGGTGCCCCGACGCGCCTCTTGAGGGGAACAGGAAGCGAGATGCCGGTATTTTTTGCGCCTGAGATGCTGCATCAATCTCATCGCGCATCGCCAGCCATGATGATAACGCCGCACGCGAAGGTGCCGATAACGGTACCAGTCGCTCCTTACCGCCTTTGCCCATGATCAACAATAGACGAGGATCACCACGGGTGGCACTGACCGGCAGGCTGACCAATTCGCTGACGCGCATCCCGGTCGCGTACAGCAATTCCATCAGGCAGGTGTTGCGCAGCGTTTCCTGTTGGTTTCGCCCTGAACTGCGGGCGGCTTCCAGCAAACGGTCCACTTCTTGCTCTGAAAGCACTTTCGGCAGGCGTTTGCTTTTCCCCGGTCCGGTAATCTGAATCGCGGGGTTATCGCTTCGCAATCCTTCTTCAAAGGCAAACCTGTACAGCTGCTTAATCGCTGAAAGCCGTCGTGCAAGGGTGGATTGGGCCAGTCCTTGCGCATCACACCAGACGAGGTACGCTTCCACGTCGTTGCGTGCAGCCAAGTTGAAATCGAGTGCCTTTGCCGCAAGATAAGCGTCGAAATCTTTCAGATCGCGACCATAGGCCAACAACGTATTGGTCGCAGCCCCGAGTTCGGCAGCCTGGGCTTCCAGAAACGCCGAAATCCAGTGAAACGTCGCGCTCTGCATCATTCACGCTCCAGCAGTAAAATCTGAAGGCTGGCACGCCGTGCGGTATCTTCCAGCCCCAGGGCGCGTAATGTTGACAAGGCATCACGCAGAGCGAAGGTATCCCCGCGCGCGCCATCTTCCAGAAGGCCGATGGTATGCAGGATGGCGCTACCGAGTTGCCCGTTTCTGGCTTCGTCAATCCAATCGCTTCGGGGGCTCGGGTCAGTGAAAGCGCTGGCGATAGCGCCGGCGGGCCGCATATCAGGTATCGCCTGAGGCGGCTCACCCCGTGCGATTGATGTTAAAAACGCCATTTCAACGCTTGCGTTGGGTGCATTCTGGACGGTTTCGTACAACGGAGAAAGCAAAACGATATGATCGCGAAGCATTTTGCTTTGTCCTTCCAGCGATACGCTGCGCAACCGTTCAGCATAAAGTGCCGCAAAGCTTATCTCGACCTCGGCCTCGGTCATGGCTTGCCACGCTTCGGTCAGGGTCTTGGCCACGGCCTCCGCGCTTCCGGAATATAGAGCGGTATCAAAACGCTGCAATGCTTCGACCCGATCCCACACGCCACCTGATGCAGCCGGTTCACGGCTGGTGAAAATCCCCAGGAAACGGTTGTCGGGCAGGGCCCCAATGCGGGTCAGTCTTTCGGCGGCATCCAGTTGGGCCTTCCACCCTGCGATGTCACGAAGATCCGATACCGCGAATGCAGGGGGCAGATTGCGTGTTGATTTCGCTTCCCCGATCGCTTCGAACAGGCGGAAAGACAGCGGGCTGATCGACCGCGGCGTGTGCAAAGGCGCGGCCCCATCGTAGATGTCGGGATTCAAGAACCGGTCCAGCAAGGCCAGATCATCGGGCGGCAACAATTGCAACGCCTGAATTGCGCCCAGTGTCAGCGCGGCGTTTTCCCAATCGCCGGACCGGACCGCACATAAAATGCGCACGCCGTAATCGGAAGACAGGTAAGGTTTGTCCTGAAGCAGTTCGCACGCGCGGTCTTCGGTACCCAGCAAAAGGCTGATATCCATCCACAATTTGAAGTGGTCTTGCGACGTGGCAACGCCGGCCTGTTCAATCAGTGACAGCGCCGGGTCAAGCGCACCTGCATCCATGAGCTTTCGAACCCGTGCCAGGGCCAATGCATCGCCTTGCTTTGCATCACCCTCAGGGGCGGTTGCTTCGGCCAACAGCAACGTAAACAACAACGTATGCGCGGCAGGAAGATGCAATTCGGGAAGGCGGTCGAGCTGATGGGCAATTTGCGCGGCACTGCTGCCTGACCAGATATTCTGGGGTAATCCGGTTACCTTGGCGGGTACCAATCCGATGGCGCGGGGGGACCCTTGCCCAAGTTCATTGACCGACACCGGCGGAGGCAGAGCGGATTTAGCGACCGGGGCCTCAGCCGGATTAAGCGGCGGGCGCGAACGTTTCGAGGGAGGTTTCGGCCTCTCCCCCAACCAGTCGATGACTGACAATGGCCCGCCGTCAGCGGGCGGCTGCGTGGCCTGGGCGACAAGTATCTCAGGCAGCGTGATCATAAAAATCACGCAAAGTCGCCTGATTACCTGCATTATTGGCCTTCCAACGTTACGGGTTCGCGGATTTCCACCTGAGGCGGCGCGAATTCAGCCCCGAAAAATGGACCGACATACGCGTAAATAGCAAGTCCAATAAACCCTAGGATCATGAGGTAAATCAGAAACTTGATCAGCTTGCCCATAAATTCTGCCTGCTTTCTTTCGCAAATTTTGCTCTTCTATATATGGCCTTTTCCCTAATATCACGTCATTCAGTTAAAAATGAGCGGATTTGAGCAAACCCCAGCCGATATGGCCCTTAACGCAGCATCATACCATCTTAAAAAGACGGTGGTAATGGTGGGGATGATGGGTGCGGGCAAAACAGCAGTGGGACGCGCGCTGGCAGCCAAGCTTAACGTCAATTTCCTGGACAGCGATCATGAAATCGAAACAGCCGCCAACCTTAGCGTGCCGGAAATTTTCGAACGCGACGGCGAAGCGTTTTTCCGTAAACGCGAAAGCGAAGTGATCGCACGACTTCTTGTTGAAAAACCGGGTGTTTTGTCGACGGGAGGCGGGGCATTTCTGGCACCTGTCAATCGGGAAAATATCTCGAATATGGGGGTTTCCTTGTGGTTGGACGCAGATATCGACCTTTTGTGGAACCGTGTGCGGCATAAATCTTCCAGGCCGCTGTTGCGCACACCCAACCCTCGCAAAACTTTGGCCGAGCTTTATGAAAGCCGAGTGCCGATATACCAGAAAGCCGACCTCACAACCAGATGTTGCCCGCATTTGTCCATCGACAGTATGGCGACAAAGGTGATCGAGACACTGCTGAATCGCCCGGATGTTTTAGAGAGAAATGATGCTTGAAACCGTACATGTAGCACTGCCGGGACGCGAATATGACATTCTGATCGGTCCGGGGCTGTTGGCCCAGGCAGGCGAGCATGTAGCACCGTTTTTGCGCCGCCCAAGAGTTGTTGTCATCAGCGACGATACTGTAGCAGCACTGCATCTCGAGTCTTTGCGACTTGGTCTGGCGACCGCCGGCATCACCATGCAGGCGCTTAGCTTACCGCCCGGCGAAGCGACGAAAAGCTGGTCACAGCTGATACGCTGCGTTGATTGGTTGCTCGACCAAAAAGTCGAACGAAATGATGTGGTTATAGCTTTGGGCGGTGGCGTGATCGGCGATCTCGTCGGGTTCGCGGCTGCTATTTTGCGACGCGGTGTCCGGTTCATTCAGGTGCCGACATCGCTTTTGGCGCAGGTCGACAGTTCGGTCGGCGGCAAAACCGGCATCAACGCAAGCCAGGGCAAAAATCTGGTCGGCGCATTCCACCAACCGTCGTTGGTTCTGGCTGATACGGCAGTTCTGGGCACTTTGACGGTGCGTGATTTTCTGGCCGGCTACGGAGAGGTGGTAAAATACGGGCTGTTGGGTGATGCGGGATTTTTCGAATGGCTGGAGACCCAGGGCCCGGCATTGGCGTCAGGTGACATGGCCGCACGGATCGAAGCCGTCCGGCGGTCCGTACAAATGAAAGCCGACATCGTCATGCGCGATGAAACTGAGCAAGGCGAACGGGCGCTGTTGAATCTTGGCCATACATTTGGCCACGCGTTGGAAGCCGCAACAGGGTATTCCGATCGATTGATGCATGGCGAAGGCGTGGCAATCGGCTGTGCACTTGCCTTTGAACTATCCGCTCGTTTGGGACTTTGCCCGCAAGAAGACCCCAGCCGTGTCCGCCAGCACCTCAAGCAAATGGGCATGAAAACCGACTTGCGCGAGATCGACGGCGACCTGCCTGATGCACAAACATTGCTGGCCTTGATGGGCCAAGACAAAAAGGTGGTCGGTGGCGAGCTTCGGTTCATACTCGCGCGTGGCATCGGCGACGCATTTGTAACAGGCGATGTTCCAAAGGAAGCGGTAATTACGATTCTGGAAGAAGCACTTAAAAGCTGAACCTGATGTATCGGATTACAGAAAAAGGCGGGCATTTGCCCGCCTTTGATCGGTTAAAGTTGATGGAAAATTAGAACGGGATCTCGTCGTCCAGATCGCGCGAGGATCCGCCGCCGCCGCCTTGATTGCCACCCGACGGGCCAGAATCATAGCCACCCCCGTAGCCGCCTGGATCCGATGGACCGCTGTCATATCCACCACCAGAGCCGCCACCGTCGCGACCGTCCAGCATGGTCAAGGTCCCGCCAAAACCCTGCAACACGACTTCGGTGCTATAACGGTCGGCACCGGACTGGTCCTGCCATTTACGTGTCTGCAATTGGCCTTCGATGTAAACTTTGGAACCTTTCTTGAGGTACTGTTCGGCAATACGCACCAGCCCCTCTTGGAAGATCGCAACAGAATGCCATTCGGTTTTCTCGCGGCGCTCCCCGGTATTGCGGTCTTTCCAGGTTTCAGACGTCGCTATGCGCAGGTTGCACACCTTGCCGCCATTCTGAAAGGAACGCACTTCGGGATCACGCCCCAGATTCCCGATTAGGATCACTTTGTTTACTGAGCCGGCCATAATGCCCCCTGTCTACTGAAAAATTAACGCCGCACGAATCCCGCGCGGTCGCTGGTTTGATTGAACTTATACCTACGCGGATGTGCGAAAAATAGGGGAAGGGTGACATTATCCGGGTGGTTTTTCAGGTCTGTAAATAAATGATGGCGATGACGTGTCAGTTTGATATGGTCCCGCAGGAATTATGCCATAGGGGGCAGGGACCTTATGAACAAATTGATCGTGACGGCGCTGTGTTGCATGGCATTCGCCCCAGCACCGCTGACCGCCGAGGTGTTTTCGAACAAGGACAGGTCAAAGCTGTTCGAATCCCAGAAGAAACTTCTCGATACACGCGCTGCAAAGCAATATGCAGCCTCGGTTAAATTGCAGCCACAGCGTGTCGTGACCCCGACCAAATGGGATACGCCGAAATATAGCGGCCGGTACAAGGGTATTTATCACGGCATGGCGCGCGAAGCCGCACAGCGACACGGTATTCCCGAAGGATTATTTCTGCGCCTTGTCCAACAAGAGAGCGGGTGGAACCCGTCGGCCAAATCCCACAAAGGCGCTGTGGGGCTGGCGCAGCTCATGCCGGCAACGGCCGCGCGCCTTAAGGTCGATGCGACCGACCCTTACGAAAATCTCGACGGGGGCGCGCGCTATCTCAAATCCCAGTACCGCGCGTTTGGTAATTGGGGGCTTGCGCTTGCCGCGTATAATGCTGGCCCCGGGGCCGTTATAAAGTATGGCGGAATTCCGCCTTACGCCGAGACCCGCAATTACGTAAAGGTCATCGCCGGGCTGTAGCTGTCCCCGTTGCTGCACCTTTGGTTTGTGAACGGTCGAACGCCGGCCCCCAATCGTTAGCGCCAGCCGGGACGCGCCCCCGGCGACCCTACACAAATTTATTATTGCGCAGCGAGGTCCAGCTCTATGACCGGCTCCATTTCGGCCAGTTGTGCATCGGTAAGGTGACATTTGATCTCGTGGTCGCTTGCGAGGCGTCGCAGGGCAGGCAGCACGGTTTCGCATTTATCGCCCGGCACTTGCGATTTCCAACGGCACCGCGTTTGAAACGGGCATCCGGACGGCGGGTTCATCGCCGATGGTACGTCGCCTTCCAGTACAATGTGCTTTTTCTTGACGCGGGTATCCGCAATCGGTACCGCCGATAACAGCGCCTCGGTATAAGGGTGATAGGGTGGCGAAAACACCTGATCGGTTGTGCCCAGTTCGACCACATGGCCCAGATACATGACCATCACCCGGTCACTCAGATACCGCACGATGCTAAGATCGTGACTGATGAAAAGCAGGGTGGTCTTTTGCTCCCGTTGGATTTCCATCAGCAGGTCGGTCACCGCTGCCTGAACCGAAACATCAAGTGCCGAAACCGGTTCATCCGCCACAACGATACGGGCATCTCCTGCAAAGGCCCGCGCAATGCCGACCCGCTGCTTTTGGCCACCTGACAACTGGCGGGGCATGCGATTTGCAAATTCGCGTGGTAGTTTGACAAGGTCGAGCAGTTCAAGCATCCGCCGATGCCGGTCCTTGCTGTTGTCGCCGACCCTGAATATCTCGAGCGCGCGGATGATCTGCCTGCCCACAGTCATTGACGGGTTCAACGTGTCGAAAGGGTTTTGGAAAACCATTTGGATATCAGCGACATTCTGGGTGCTGCGATCCTCGATGGGGATGTTCCCGATATCCTGCCCATCCAGCATGATCCGGCCTTCGGTCGCGGTTTCAAGACCCATCAGCACCTTGGCAAAAGTGGATTTCCCGCATCCGGATTCGCCAACAATCGCCAGTGTTTCAGATTCATGGGCCTCAAAGCTCAGTTCTTCGTTGGCTTTGACAACCTTTGCCGCGATGCCGCCGAACATCGAATTTGCGGCGACCTGATAGTATTTCTTCAGCTTGTCCATCTTCAAGACAACTCTGCCGATCTCGCCCTTTTCCTTCAGTTCCGCCATCTGGGGCGGGGCGGCCCAGTCTATTTCCTGAAATCTCACGCAACGCGTTGCGTGGCGCTCATTTCCGGGCACATCCTGCATCATGATCGGGCCCTGATCGCAGCGGCCGGCCTGAAAATAATCGCAGCGTGGTCCGAAATTACACCCAGGCGGACGCTCGTGTGGTAACGGGAAATTGCCGGGAATGGCGATAAGCGGGCGCGCGTTCTTATCGGCACCGGGCAGCGGGATCGACCGGAAAAGCGCTTGGGTATAAGGATGCTGCATTTCGTCGAACACATCTTCAATCGACCCGCGCTCCACGGCCTCTCCCGAATACATCACGCAAATCCGGTCACAGGTCTCCAGAACCAACCCCAGATTATGGCTGATGAACAGCATTGATGTGCCGTATTTCCGACCCAGATCCTTGACCAGTTCGACAATTGCGGCCTCGACAGTCACATCCAACGCGGTTGTGGGTTCATCCAGTATCAACAGGGATGGTTCCGACATCAAAGCCATCGCGATCACGATGCGCTGCTGTTGTCCGCCTGAAAGCTGATGCGGATAGGCTTTCAGGATGCGTTCAGGATCAGGCAGCTTCACATCCGTCACAAGTTGAAGAGCGCGTGCATAGGCCTGTTTTTCGGAAATGCCCGCGTGAATCATCGGCACTTCCATCAGTTGCTTGCCAATACGCATCGCCGGGTTCAATGATGCCATCGGTTCCTGATAGATCATCGCGATTTGGCTGCCGCGAATGTCACGCAGTTCCTCAGCGCTCATCTCGCTTAAATCGCGACCCTTGAATTTAATCGACCCGCCAACGACGCGGCCGTTGGCACCCAGATCCTGCATGACCCCAAGCGCGACCGTCGACTTGCCGCACCCTGATTCCCCAACCAGCCCCACAGCCTCACCCGGCTTTACCGACACTGAAAAATCCATCACCGCCGGAATTTCCCGCAGCCGCGTGAAGAACGAAATCGACAGATTGTCGATCTCGAGAATGGGTCCGTCATACGTACGTTTTGTCATCTTCACCGCTCCTCACCATCAATGAACCACACCGACTGTTTTCATTTTGCCCGTAAACTCCGGGGGTCCGGGGGCTGGCCCCCGGGATCAACGCCTCACTCAATCCCGCAAACTTTCTTCTCGCAATCCATCGGCCAATAGGTTGAGCCCCAGAACCAGGCTCAACAATGCCAGGGCCGGCACGATTGCGGCATGGGGGTACAGCGACAGCAACCGCCGCCCCGCGTTGATCGTCGTTCCCCAATCAGGGCTTTCGGATTCCAGTCCCAACCCGAAAAAACCCAACGTTCCCAATAATATGGTCGTGTAGCCAATGCGCAGGCAGAAATCGACGATCAGCGGTCCCCGCGCATTGGGCAGGATCTCCCATAGCATGATATACCAAGGTCCTTCGCCCCGGGTCTGCGCGGCGGCAACGTAGTCGCGGGTTTTGATGTCCAGCGCCAGCCCGCGAACGATACGAAACACCGTGGGTGCATTGACAAAAACCACAGCGACAAAAACCACCAGAAGGCCAGGGCCGATGTCAAACAGATCAAGAAATGCGGGCAGACCGGGGATATCGTAAGTACTGGTTTTCACCAGGGCCCCGTCGTTCGATATCATCGACAGATAGAGCCACCCGAACAATCCCAGCACCGCAATCAATACCGGCGTGCGGACGGACGGCTGGGTGTAATAGCGCGAATTCAAAAGAACCGCGACAAACACCAACGGGAAGATGAACAAGACGATGGCCATATAACTTGGCAACCCTGTCAGCACGATCTCGGGCGTGACGAGGAGATAAAAGATCAATATCACCGGAAACGCCAGGATGAGGTTGGCCAGAAAGCTCAGGAACACATCGAGCTTTCCGCCGTAATATCCCGCCGGCAGGCCAAGCGTGATGCCAACCATAAAGGCAAAAATCGTCGCCATCGGCGCGATCTGGATCACGACCCACGATCCCTTGATCAACCTGCTGAACACGTCGCGCGCCAGGTTATCCCCCCCAAGCAGGAACCAAGGATAGTCGGTCGCGTCGGCCCGTGCCAGGGGCGTGCCGGGCAGCTTGTTTTTCATCCCCGACACCTGGCTTAGGCTGTCGTGGGTCACCAGAACATCAAAGACGCCTCCGAATATTCCCGTGAATACCCAGAACATGACCAGGGCAAAGCCGATCATTCCGACGGTGCTGTCAAAGAGTTTACCGTAAAGACCCAGCTTGCGCTTGAAAACCACCGAGACCGCGAACGTAACGACCAGGGCCAGCCACACCGGCAGGAGCTGACGCGAAATCGCCCCCACGATGCCTGCCGTCGGTCCGACGAAGATACCTGCCAGCACGTAGATCAAAATCAGCACGATACTTGCCCGAAAAGCGTAGCTCCCGGTTTTGGCGAACACTCCCCCTGGGCCTCGATCCACGCTCGCCACGTCCCCCCCCGCCGACCGAAGGCCGGCACGGGGCATGACCGACACCACGATCTGCGCGGTATATGCCGCCACCATGATCGCAGCGGACAGTCCCAGGATCGGGTTCAGCCAAGTCAGCGCGCCTGTCCATGTCAAAGCTTCCATGCCCTTGCCCTTTCCTTAGGTAATGCGGATGCGCGGATTCAAAAGAACATAGCCGATATCCGAGATCAGCTGCGTCGCCAGCACCACCACAACCGACACGACAGAAACCGCCAGCAACAGTTCGATATCGTTATTTGACGCCGCCTGCACCAAAAGCCAGCCGAAACCTTTGTAGTTGAACAAGGTTTCTACGATGACCACCCCGTTCAGCAGCCACGGTATCTGCAACATGATGACGGTGAACGGAGCGATAAGAGCGTTTCTTAGCGCATGTTTCATAACGATGTTGCTGAACTTGACGCCCTTTAACCGTGCGGTACGAATATACTGCGCTGTCATGACTTCGGTCATCGACGCTCGTGTCATACGTGCGATATATCCCATCCCGTACAAAGAGATCGTCAGGACCGGCAGAAAGAAGTTCCAAAAGGTCGCGTCTTTCATCGCGCTCGTCGCAGAGCCGAGGAACAGGGTTTTGCTGTCGATCCATCCCCATTCCGCCAGCAGGGGTGACAAGCCGAATTTCGATGACGCGAGAACCGCGATAAAGATCACACCGGAAACATATTCGGGGGTGGCGGTGGTGGCGATCGAAAAGGTCGACAGGGACCGATCAAGCCGGGTCCCCTCGCGCATGCCAGCCAGAACCCCTACAATCAATGCAGACGGGACCATCAGAAGCAGAACAAAGAACATCAGCTTGCCGGTCAAGCCCAATCGCTTGATCACGGTCGGCCCTACGTCTTCCTTGAATACCGTGGAATAACCCCAGTCGCCTTGCAAGATACCGCAGAATTTCGGGCGCTCTGCCACCGGAGTTCCGTCCTGAAAACAGCGGCCGAAAACCTTGCCGTCCTGGGTTTCGGTGACCCAGCCCGGGACCACCCCCAACCATTGCCCGAACTTCAGCGGTGTTGGTTCCAGATAACCCCGATTGCCCAGATAGCTGGCGACCGCTTCGTCAGACATGCGAAAGTTACCTTGGGTCTTCGCCAGTTTTTCCAGATTCGGGTACAGATTTGTCAACCAGAACACGATGAAAGTCAGGCAGAACGCCGTTAGAAGTATGACGCCCAAACGACGAAGTATGAATACACCCATGGAATATCCCTGCTGTTGACACGTTGCATCTCCCGCAGGCACTGGGGCGCGTCGCGTTCTTGGCTCGTTTATGGTGCAATGCGACCCAGGATCGGACCTGGGTAAACGCGCTGCCACTTTCCCTTGTCGTCCCGTATGTGCGGGACGCTTTTTTTGTTGTGACAGCCATGAGGCACCAGATCGCAGCGAAGGTCAATGTCGCGTTTTGCGCTTTCATGATGGAAAAGCGACATTTTCGCGCGCGCGCCGGCAGGTTTCGATCATGGTTTCGGTTTGCGCAGCTTGCTGGGAAGCTGACCGGTGTGGTGCTGGATGTACCGCGTGAAATAGGCCGCGGACCCGAATCCCAGATGTCGTGCGATGTCCTGGGCCGAATGATCCGTCGTCGTCAGCAAATTTCGTGCTTCATGCACAACGCGTTCAGTCAGTATATCCGCCGCTGTTTTGCCAGTGGCAGATTTCACGGCCCGGGTCAGGTGAGTCGGCGTGACATCAAGCGATTGGGCATAGGCGGCCATAGGGGCGCCCGTGGCAAACCGGTCCGATACCATCTGGCAAAATCGTGCGCTTAATCGCGCGCCAGCGTTGCGTCTGGGGGGAATGTGCTCATCCTGCATGATCTGGCGTCTTAACCACACTGACATTAGGGCCGCGTAGCCTTCGATTGCATCGTGTGACAGCGAACGTTTTGCTTGCTGTTCGCGCTGTGCGGCCTCGACCAGACCTGTAAGCTCGGTTTGCACCTGAACGTCGCGAATACGCAGATGCCGGGGCATCTGGGGCAGGCGCAAAGGCGTTCCCTCGGGTATCACCACAGCATGCCCAATACCCTGCCGCCCGATGTCGATAGAAAACAATGCGTGCGCGGGGACGAAAACAGCATTATGCGTCCCCAATCCGCGCCTTTGGCCGTCCAATTGCAGCAACCCCTGACCGCGGGTAATCCATATCAGCAGGTGAGCAGGGTGGTCATGGCATAACTGTATCCGCCATTCCTGACCGCGGGACAGCTGGGCAAGCGTCAAAACTTCGATAGCATCAGGGATCACAAGTGAAAGCTCGTCGTATAAACGCAATGAAATTCATAAATATTCACATTTAAAGAAAATACCCATCTCGTATGTTACACCCATGCTACTGTCCGTGCGGCGAATACTCTAACCAATTAGTCGTGTTTTTTCGTAACCATGTTCTTTGCCGTTTGGCATATTGCCGTGTCGCTATGATTGCATCCAAGCGCGCCACGTCAAGTGTAAGTTTCCCTCTTAAGTAGCAAATCAGTTCTGGTACACCTATTGCCTGATGTGCTGGCAACGTCGGATTATAGGTCTCAAGCACAGCGGCAACTTCGTCTAACGCGCCTTGTTCAAGCATCTGGTCAAAGCGGCGAATGATCCTTCTGTTCAACCATTCCTTGTCGGCGTGAACCGCAATCGCGTGGCAGCGGTTCAACGCCAGTAGCGGCGGGGGGGTACTGTCTTGCCAGTCAGCCAACCCGCGCCCCGTCGCCGCAAGCACCTCCCACGCCCGTTGCACCCGTCTGGGGTTGTTAAGATCAATCCGTCCGGCCGTCTCCGGGTCCAGTCCTGCGATCATATCGTCGATATGGGTGGAACTGGCCTGGCTGCGCACCGCGTCCGGCACCGGTGGGATATCGGCCAGTCCTGCGGTGAGCGCATTGAAGTACAGTCCGGTACCGCCGACGATGATCGGCCTTTGATCCTGGGTCAGTATCTGTGTGACCTCGCGCAACCAATGCCCCACAGAATAAATTGATGTTGCGTCGACATGCCCATAAAGAAGATGCGGCACCTGCGCGACTTCCTGTTTCGACGGACGGGCCGAGATCACGCGCCAGCAATCATAGACTTGGCTGGCGTCCGCGTTCACGATCACCCCGCCCTGAGCCTGTGCGATCGCCAGCGCCAATGCCGATTTTCCGGACGCCGTGGGTCCTGCGATCAATACCGGTGTATTCGGATCGACAACATCCAACACATCGGATGACTTGTTCAGCAGAGCATTAGGCATTTCTTTACGCGAACCTTTGACGGAGCATTGAACCTTTTCGCTATTTGCGACATTTTACGGCTCAAAGAAAACCCCCAAGCCACCGATGAAAGGTGCTCCTATGACCGACAGTCTCCCCAACGTGACATTCAAGCGCGTTATGCTAAAGATCTCGGGAGAAGCATTGATGGGCGATCTGGGGTTTGGGCTGCACCCGCCGACTGTCCAGCGTATCGCCAACGAGGTCAAAACCGTTCATGACTTGGGCGTCGAGATCTGCATGGTCATTGGCGGCGGAAATATTTTCCGTGGTTTGCAAGGTTCGGCGCAGGGGATGGAGAGAACAACGGCAGACTACATGGGGATGCTGGCCACGGTGATGAACGCATTGGCGATGCAGTCGGCGCTGGAAGAACTGGGTATTCACACCCGCGTCATTTCCGCGATCACCATGAACGAGGTCGCCGAACCGTACATCCGCCGGCGCGCGGTGCGACATCTGGAAAAAAAGCGGGTCTGCATCTTTGCCGCCGGTACCGGCAACCCGTATTTCACGACCGATACCGCCGCGACCCTGCGTGCCAATGAAATGGCCTGCGAAGCGATCTTCAAGGGTACGAAGGTTGACGGCGTATACGATAAGGACCCTGCGAAACATGCGGATGCCAAGCGATACGATACCGTCAGTTATGACGACGTGCTGCAAAAGCGCCTGGGTGTCATGGACGCATCGGCGATCGCGCTGGCGCGCGACAACAATCTGCCGATCATCGTATTTTCGCTCGACGAGCCAGGCGGGTTTCGTGGCATACTAGCGGGGCAGGGCACTTATACGCGGGTACAAGGTTAAGCCGCCCACCCAAGATATACGCGTTTCCCTATACATCTGGGACCCGATAGCGCTATATCGACCCAGATTTACACAGTTACCAACCGACCGAGGACATCATGTCAGACGATTTTATGCTGGATACAGACGATCTTGAGCGACGCATGGACGGTGCCATATCGTCACTGCGCACCGAATTCGCGTCCCTTCGCACCGGACGGGCGTCTGCGTCGATGCTGGAACCGATCATGGTGGACGCCTATGGTAGCAAAACGCCGATCAACCAGGTCGGAACGGTAAACGTGCCCGAACCACGCATGGTTACGATAAACGTGTGGGACAAGGGTCTTGTCGGCAAGGTTGAAAAGGCGATCCGCGAATCCGGTCTTGGTATCAACCCGCAGCTCAATGGCACAATCATCATGCTGCCCATCCCCGAGCTGAACGAAGAACGCCGGACACAACTGACCAAGGTTGCCGGTCAGTATGCCGAACATGCGCGCGTTTCGATCCGTAACATCCGACGCGACGGCATGGATCAAATCAAGAAGGCCAAGGCCGATGGGATGTCCGAGGATGATCAGAAGGTCTGGGAAAGCGAAGTGCAGGATCTCACCAACCGGTTTATTGCCCTCATAGATGAGCAGCTTGAATCCAAGCAAGCTGAGATCATGCAAGTTTGATGTCCGCAGCGTCCTCCCCAACGTCAGAACTGGTGTCAGGGGCGCCGCGGCATGTGGCAATCATCATGGACGGCAATGGTCGTTGGGCGACGCAAAGAGGGCGCCCCAGGCTGTTTGGCCATCATGCCGGGGCGAAACGGGTCCGCGAGATCGTCGAGGCATGTCCGGATTTCGGCGTCGAATATCTGACGATATTCGCCTTTTCTACGGAAAACTGGAAGCGCACCCAGGTCGAGGTTGCCGGTTTGATGAGCCTGTTTCGCCGCTATATCGCCAAGGAAACCCGCGCTTTGAAAGCCGAGGGCGTGCGCGTGCGGTTTATCGGGGATCGTGTCAGATTGGATGCCAAGCTGATCAGGCTCATGACAGAACTCGAGCAAGAAACCGAGACCAATAGCCGGGTGAACTTGACCATCGCCCTGAACTACGGTGGACGTGACGAGGTCGCGCGGGCCACGCAGCGTTTAGCGCAGGATGTGGCGTCAGGGCTGCTTGATCCCGACGAAATCGATGAAGAAACCCTGCCGCGTTATCTGGATACACGGGTGCTGCCGGACCCGGATCTGGTCATTCGCACCAGCGGAGAGGCACGGATATCGAATTTTCTACTGTGGCAGTCAGCCTATGCGGAGTACGAATTCATCGACACGCTGTGGCCGGATTTCTCGAAGGCCGAATTTGGTGCGCTGTGCGCCTCTTTCGGGGGGCGGGACAGACGTTTTGGCGGGGTGAAGAAATGATCATCCGCGTAAGAGGTGCATAATGACGCAATCATCGGAAAGATGGTCAGACTTGACGGCACGTGTTTCATCCGGCGTGGCGATGGTGGTCATCGGGGGTATCGGGATCTACCTGGGTGGCTGGGTGTTTCACATTTTGGTCGCGGCCGTCTGTGGGCTGATGGCATGGGAACTGGTGGGCATGCTGACGCCCAAGCGGCCCGGTGCCAAGCTTCAGATGGGGCTGCTGGTGGCAGGGGCGACGTTTGCCGCCGTGTATCTACCCATCGGGTTTGCCCTGCCGGTTCTGCTGGCACCCGCGCTGGTCGGGTTCGGGTTGCTTGAAAAACACCGCACCGTATTCATGTGCTTCACCGTGTTGATTGTCTTGGCAGGTTTCGGGCTGGTGCAAGTGCGCGACGACTATGGCCTTGGCTGGTTGATGTGGTTGGTCGTTGTCGTGGTTGTCACCGATGTAGTCGGATATTTCGCGGGTCGCGCGATTGGCGGGCCGAAATTCTGGCCCAGAGTCAGCCCCAAGAAAACCTGGTCGGGCACCGTAGCCGGTTGGATAGGTGCTGCTCTCGTGGGGCTGTTGTTCTCGATCAACACCGGTGTGGGTTTGCAACTGATCGGCATCTCTGTCGCCTTGTCCATGGCATCGCAGATGGGGGACATGGCCGAATCCGGCATGAAACGCCGCCTTGGGGTCAAAGACAGCTCCAATCTGATTCCCGGTCACGGCGGTCTGTTGGACCGATTTGACGGGATGCTGGGGGCGGCTTTCTTCCTGTTGATCATCGGGCAGTTTCTTTCGATCGCACCGATAGCCGGATAAGCAGAATGGCGCGGCGGATAAGTATCTTTGGGGCCACAGGCTCTATCGGGCAGAATACGATTGATCTGATCGCGCGTGCCCGCGACGATTACGATGTTGTAGCGCTAACGGGTGCCGGCAACATCGCGCAACTTGCCCAGGACGCAACCGATCTGAACGCTCAGGTGGCCGTGACCGCGCACGATCATCTGCTGGAAGATCTGCGTTTGGCGCTGTCAGGTACGGGCATCGACGCCGCAGCGGGCGAACAGGCGATCAAGGAAGCGGCGGGCCGTCCCGTTGATTGGGCGATGTCGGCAATCATCGGTGCAGCCGGGTTGGCACCGGGTGTGGAAATCCTGAAGCAAGGGGCAACCCTGGCACTCGCGAACAAGGAATCGCTGGTGTGTGCGGGCAAGCTGATCCTTGAGACCGCCGCGGCGAATGACGCTCACATCCTGCCGGTGGATAGTGAACACTCCGCCATCTTCCAGGCCTTGATCGGGGAAGATATCGACGCGGTTGAACGTATCATCATCACAGCCAGCGGTGGGGCATTTCGCGACTGGCCGCTTGACCAGCTTGCGGATGCGACGTTGGCACAGGCCTCAAGTCACCCCAATTGGGATATGGGCCAACGCATTACGATCGACAGCGCCTCCATGTTCAACAAGGCGATGGAGGTTATCGAAACCCGCGAATATTTCGGCATCGCACCCGAGAAAATCGAAGTTCTCATACACCCGCAATCCATGATACATGCGCTGGTCGGTTTCAATGACGGGGCCCTTATGGCGCATATAGGCCCGTCCGACATGCGCCACGCCATTGGCTTTGCGCTTCATCATCCCCACCGGCGGTCTCTTCCGGTCGAGAGATTAGACCTGGCCAAGATCGGTAACTTTGAATTTCGCGCCCCCGATGACGTGCGCTGGCCAGCGTTGCGTCTGGCGCGCGACGTGATGGCGCGCGGTGGGATGTCGGGTGCCGTCTTCAACGCGGCGAAGGAAATAGCGCTGGACGGTTTTATTGACGGCCGCCTGCAATTTCCTCAGATGGCAGAGGTCGTCGAAGAGGTGCTTGACGGTCTAATTATGGACACAGGCCTTATTGATGCCACCATGACCCTTGATAACGTCGCCCAAGTTGACCATTTGGCAAGACAGACGGCAAAAGCCGTGATCAAAAAAAGGGCAGGATGAAGTTTTGGACATATTTGCATTTATTCCGCAGTTCGGCGGGCTGATCTGGACGTTGCTGGCCTTCGTTATTTCACTCTCGGTGATTGTGGCAATTCACGAATATGGTCACTACATCGTTGGTCGCTGGTCTGGCATACATGCTGATGTGTTTTCGCTTGGGTTTGGCCCTGTGCTTTACAGCCGCTACGACAAACGGGGGACGCGTTGGCAGATAGCCGCACTTCCGTTCGGCGGATATGTGAAGTTCGCGGGCGATGCCGATGCGGCATCGGGCAAGGATGTCGTGGCGATGGCCCAAGCCGAGGCGAACCCAGACAAGCTGCGCAGCACCATGCACGGTGCACCGCTTTGGGCACGCACCTTGACAGTTGCCGCTGGTCCGTTCTTCAATTTTGTGCTGTCCATCCTGGTTTTCACTGCCATTGGGCTGTCTGTCGGTGTGCCCAAGGATCCATTGACCGTCGGGGAACTGCGTAACCTGCCGTTTGAAGGGTCGGATTTGCAGCCCGGCGACGAAGTGGTCGCCATCGGTGGCATCCAGCTACCGCCTGCCTCGGATGTTACGGCATATTCAGATGCGTTCTCCGCCGTCCCGATAGAACAACCGCTTGAATACGGGGTGCTGCGCGATGGGTCGAGATTGACCGTACCCGGCCCCTACATCATGCCATCGTTGATCAATCAGGTCATGCCGCAATCAGCCGCGTATCAGGCGGGGCTGACATCGGGCGATGTAATTACCGCGGTCAACGGTACGCCTATATTTGCGTTCAAGCAACTGAAGGATATCGTTGAAGCCTCGTCAGGCGAGACCCTGAAATTGACGGTGTGGCGGAACGGGGAAACGCTCGACTTCACCATGACCCCCAAGGTTACCGACGAGCCGCAGCCGGACGGAAGTTTCAAGACCCAGATGCGGATCGGCATTGTCGGTGGGGCCGCGTTCGAAACAGCGACCACGTCACCCGGTCTGTTCGAGGCGATGTGGAGCGGTGTGGAAAATACCGGTCGCATCATCCAAGGATCATTGTCGGGTCTCAAGCATATGATCGTCGGCAATATCAGCACCTGTAACCTTAGCGGGCCTATCGGAATCGCCCAGACCTCGGGTGCGATGGCGTCGCAGGGCGCGCAAAGCTTCATATACTTCATTGCGGTTCTGTCGACCGCCGTAGGGTTGCTGAACCTGTTTCCGATTCCCGCGTTGGATGGGGGTCATCTGGTATTTTACGCGTATGAAGCCGTAACTGGTAAGCCTCCCAGCGACGGAGCGCTCAAGGTGTTGATGACAATCGGCCTCACCTTGGTGTTGGCGTTGATGGTGTTTGCTTTGGGGAACGATCTGTTCTGCCCGTAATCACGAAGATGAAATCGTCTTGATTTTGCCTTAATTCGTCCAAACCCTGCCATATTCACCGGTTAAGTTTACTGTGTGAACGAGAGGGTAAGATTATGCAGACAATTAAAACAAGTTATCGCGGCCTCAGCCTTTTGGTCGATTTGAATTGGGACCGGGCCTTGTATCTGGGGACCATGGCTGTTGCTCTGGCTCTCGGCGCGTGGTTGGGGCCATTCTAATACCCGCAACCCTGTGTCGATGTACCTGATGGTGACAAAAATAGATGCCATATACTTT
>TARA_R110000850_G_scaffold17318_4_pt1 | contig 38105 bp, 38 predicted proteins | sample TARA_R110000850 | Tara Oceans TARA_R110000850 (sample SAMEA4397586) | marine metagenome | biome: Polar Biome; feature: [SRF] surface water layer (ENVO:00010504); material: water (ENVO:00002006), including particulate matter (ENVO:01000060) such as... | depth 5 m
CGCGCCGACGGTGGAGCAGGTGCGCCAGATCGCAGCCGATCTGCAGGCTGACCAGGTCATCGCGCTCGAACGCGACGCGACAAAAGACGTATTCATGCGCATCTGGAATGCCGATGGCAGCGAAGTGGCCGCTTGCGGGAACGGTGCGCGCGCCGTGGCGCATCTCATCCTTGAGGAAACCGGCAAGCCAATGGTCACGATCCAGACCGAAGCCGACATGCTGAAAGGCTTTAAGGCGCTGGGAGGGCTTGTGACGGTCGACATGGGCTCGCCGCTGATGGGCTGGGAAGACATTCCGCTGGCCGAGAAGATGGATGTGCGCGGCGTCGACGTGAAGATCGGCCCGATGGACAAGCCCTACCTGTCCCGTCCGGCCGTTGTGTCCATGGGCAATCCGCACGCCGTGTTCTTCGTCAAGAATGTCGACGATTTCGACATCCCTGCGCTCGGTCCACTGGTCGAGTGGCACCCGCTGTTTCCGGAAGGCACGAATGTTGGCTTTGCGCAGGTCATCGACCGGGAACATATCCGGCTGCGCGTCTGGGAACGCGGGGCTGGCCTGACCAAGGCCTGCGGCACCGGCGCCTGCGCTGCCCTTGTCTGTGCGGCCCGTGCCGGGCTGACGGAACGCACGGCCAAGCTGATTCTGGATGGCGGCGAATTGCTGATCGACTGGCGCGACAGTGATGACCATGTCTACATGACAGGCCCTGTCGAAATGGAATTCGAGACGGTGATCTGAAGCTGACTGGCGCTTGCGGCTTGATTCTCGGCCCGGACGGCGCGATGTGGCCTCTGGAAACCCGCCATGACTGACACGACCAAGCCTTCCAGCCCGACACTGATCACGCTCGGATGCCGCCTGAACACCTATGAATCGGAGGTGATGCGCAATCATGCCACCGAAGCAGGTCTGGGTGACGCGGTCATTATCAATACATGCGCCGTGACATCGGAAGCGGTGCGCTCTGCCCGGCAGGCGATCCGCCGCGCAGCGAAGGACCATCCCGGCGCGCCCATCCTGGTGACCGGATGCGCCGCCCAGGTCGATCCGGCCATGTTCGCGGCGATGCCCGAAGTCACCCGCGTCATCGGCAATCATGAGAAGATGCAGGCCGGGACCTGGAAACCGGACAGTTTGCTGACCGGCCACGAGAAAGTGCGCGTCAATGACATCATGGCCGTGCGCGAAACCGCAGTACACCTGATCGACGGTCTTGACGGCCGGGCGCGCGCCTATGTCCAGGTTCAGAATGGCTGTGACCATCGCTGCACGTTCTGCATCATCCCATATGGGCGCGGCAATTCCCGCTCTGTCCCGGCCGGTGAAGTCGTGGCGCAGGTGCGCCATCTTGTTGAGACCGGGCATCATGAAGTCGTGCTCACGGGCGTTGACCTTACCAGCTGGGGGGCCGACCTGCCTGGCACGCCCCAGCTCGGCAATCTGGTTCAGCGAATCCTGAAACTGGTGCCGGGGCTCGCGCAGCTGCGCATCTCGTCGATTGATGCCATCGAGATCGATGATGCCCTTGTCGAGGCCCTCTCCGACCCCCGCCTTGCCCCTTACATGCACCTTTCATTGCAGCATGGGGATGACCTGATCCTCAAGCGCATGAAGCGCCGACACTCCCGCGCCGATGCCATCGCCCTGACGCATCGCCTGCGCGATGCGCGCCCCGATATCGCCTTTGGCGCAGACCTGATCGCTGGTTTCCCAACCGAAACCGAGGCGCATTTCGATAATTCACTGCGGCTGGTTGAGGAGTGCAGCATCGCCTTCCTGCATGCCTTCCCTTACAGCCCGCGGCCCGGCACGCCGGCGGCGCGTATGCCCCAGCTCGACAAGGCGGTCATCAAGGCCCGCGCTGCGCGCCTTCGCGCCGCCGGCGAAGCAGCCCTTGCTGCGCATCTCGCGCGCCATGTCGGCACGACAGCCGATGCGCTGGTCGAGCGCGGCGCATCCGCGCGCCTGGCTGACTTCACGCCTGTGCAGCTGGAAGGCAATCTCCCGCCTGCTGGACGTGTGGCGCGTACCCATATAACCGGGCACAACAAGACGCATCTGGTTGGGACGCTCGCATGATCCTGTGGTTCGGGAAAAAGAAGAAGCAGGACGAGGCCAGGGCCGCTGGCGCGGCGATGGTCGCGCCGGAACTGTCGGCTGACGAGATTGCGGCCCGCGAGGCTGAAACCGCCACTAAACAGGCCGAAAAGGCCGAAATTGAGCGCGTCGTCGCCGAAGCCAACAAGGCGTGGGAAGAACGTCAGGTCCGCGAAGCGGCTGAAGCCGAGGCGGAAGCCCGACGCCTCGACGATGAAGCCCGCCGGGCTGAAACAGCCCGGGCCGAAGCGCTCTCCCGCGCCGATGAAGCCGAGGCCCGGCGGCTGGAAGCCGAGGCCGAGGCGGCCCGCCTGGCCCGCGAAGAACGCGAAGCGGCGCGCGCCAAGGCGGCTGGCGAACTGAAACTGCTTGAAGACCGGCGCGAGGCCGCCCGGCTGCGTGAAGAACGCGAGGCAGCGGCCCGTGCGGCGCTCGAGGCAGAGGCAAATGATCCCGGCTTTGTGGCCAGGCTCGGGTCGGGCCTTGCGCGCTCATCCTCCCGGCTGGGAACAGGCCTGGCCGCGTTCAACAAGCGCAGGCTGGATGACGAAACGCTCGAAGATCTCGAAGACCTGCTGATCACGTCAGACCTTGGCGCAGCTGTTGCCCAGCGGGTGACCAGGAACCTGTCGAAGGAGCGATTCGACAGGGAAATCACTGAAAACGAGATCAAACTGGCTCTTGCGGCCGAAATTGAGTCTGTTCTGGCGCCGCGTGAGCAGATCGTCGACTTTTCTGACGGCCCGCGTCCGCGCGTTGTGCTGTTTGTCGGGGTCAATGGGTCCGGCAAGACGACGACGATCGGCAAGATCGCCTCGAAACTGAAGGATCAGGGCGCGAAGGCGCTGCTCGTGGCGGGCGACACGTTCCGCGCAGCCGCCATTGAGCAGCTGACCGTCTGGGGTGACCGGGCGGGCATTCCCGTCATGTCAAAGCCGACGGGCGCAGATGCCGCCGGCCTTGTCTACGAGGCCATTGAACGGGCGAAACGCGAAGATCTCGATCTCGTGCTCGTCGATACGGCCGGTCGCCTCCAGAACCGGGCCGAACTGATGGCAGAACTGGAAAAGGTCGTGCGCGTTGCGCGCAAGCTGGACCCCGACGCGCCGCACGATGTCATCCTCGTGCTGGATGCCACGGTGGGTCAGAATGCGCTCAGCCAGGTCGAGGCGTTCCGGCATACGGCCGGGGTGACGGGCCTCGTGATGACCAAGCTGGACGGCACGGCCAAGGGCGGCGTGCTGGTGGCCATTGCCGAGGCGCATGACCTGCCGATCCACTTCATCGGTGTCGGTGAAGGCGCAGATGACTTGCGCCCTTTCAGCGCCCACGCCTTCTCGCAGGCGCTGGTCGGGGCCATTGACTAGCGGCCCTATTCAGCGGCCATGGCCCGCATGGGTGCCGCTTGGGCCCCGCGCAGCAGGCGGCCCGGTTTCGCGCCCGTCGGCGTGCCATCGCGGAACGTGACCTGCCCCGCCAGGATGGTGGCCGTGTAGCCGCTGGCCCGCTGCATCAGGCGGCGCCCGCCTGCAGGCAGGTCGTACTGCACCTGCGGCAGGTGAAGTTTCAGGTTCGTCAGGTCGATCACGTTGAGATCGGCGCGATAACCCGGCGCAATCAGGCCGCGATCGTTCAGGCCCATCCAGCGCGCTGTCTTCTGCGTCTGGCGGTGGATCAGGTATTCGAGCGGCAGTCTGGGCCCGCGCGTGCGGTCGCGACCCCAATGAGTGAGCATGGTCGTCGTGAAGCTGCCATCGCAGATCATGCCGACATGGGCCCCGCCATCGGAGAGGCCAGGCAGGGAGACGGGGCTTTCCATCATGGCGCGGATCGGTTCGAGGCTGCCCTGCGAATAGTTGAGGAAAGGCAGGTAGAGCATGCCGCGCCCGTCATTTTCCAGCATCAGGTCGAGGGCAGCCGCTTCATTGCTGACACCGCGCCGGGCCGCGATGGCTTCGATTGTGCGCTCAGGGCCGGGCTCATAGTCGACCGGGTCTGACAACTGGAACATCTTGCCGAAACTGCGCAGCATCACTTTCAGGAACGGATTGTCGGTGACCGGTTCATCAGCCAGGAGGCGCGCGCGGAAGGCGGGCTGATTCAATCGGCTCACCTTTTCGGCGAAGGGCAGGTCGGAAATTTCCCTGAATACAGGATGCGCACTGAAGATGTTGAGTGTAAGTTCCAGACCCAGCAATACGCCGACCGGACGCGGTGCAACCTGCGCCGCCATTGGCAGACCATCATCGGCAGCCTGTTCAATCGCGCCGAGCAGCATGCGCCAGCTGTCCGGCGCGACATCGGCCTGGGCCAGCGAGACTGACAGTGGCCGCCCCGAAGCCTCGACGATGCGCCGCAACATTGCAGCTTCCTTTTGCGGGTCATTGAAATCCGACACGAATTGCAGGACGCCGCGGCCAGCCTCTGCCAGGCCCATGGCGATGCCGGTGAGTTCGGCTTCACTTGCGGTCAGCGTCGGGGTCGGCTGTCCGTCAGAAGTGCGATGGTTCAGCGTGCGGGATGTCGAAAAGCCGATCGCGCCCGCCATGACAGCTTCCCTGGCGAGGCGCGCCATTTCGGCAATTTCAGCCGCCGTAGCCTCTTCCCGATTGGCGCCCCGGTCGCCCATGACGAAGACGCGCAGCGCGGCATGTGGAAGCTGGGCGGCCATATCGACATCGAACTCACGCTCCCCGAGGAAATCGAGATAGTCAGGGAAACTCTCCCACGCCCAGGGCAGGCCTTCGGCCAGAACCGGGAACGGGATGTCTTCTACGCCTTCCATCAGGCGGATAAGCCGGTCATGGTCCTGCGTCCGGCACGGCGCGAAGCCGACACCGCAATTGCCCATGACCACGCTCGTGATGCCGTGAAGGGAAGACGGGCTGATCTCGCTGCCCCAGGTGGCCTGGCCGTCATAATGGGTATGGATATCGACAAAGCCGGGCGTGACGATCTGCCCGCGCGCGTCGATTTCTTCCCGGCCCTTGCCACTGACCTTGCCAAGATGTGAAATCATGCCGCCATCGACGGCGACATCCATTTCGCGCGGCTCGGCGCCGCTGCCGTCAAAGACGAGTCCGCCGCGCAGGACGATATCATGTGTGGCCATGGCGAGAGTCTCCCTGTCTTTTGTGACAGCATGAGGCACAAGGCCCATGAGTCAAACCCTGACGCGGCGTCGGGCTTCCCCGCTGCAACAATCCCGCGCATACACCGCCCGCCATGACCAGCGCGCTGTTTCCCGTCGCGATCTGCCTGATGTCCGCCATCTCGCTGGCGGCAACGAATGTGCTCGTCAAACGCGGCGGCGATATCCTCACCGCGCGCATGGTCCTGTCCATCGTGATGGCGCTGAGCGTGTTGCCGCTCGCGTTTTTCGTGCCGCTGCCGCCGCGTGAGACCCTGCCCCTGCTTGCGCTATCGATGGCGGTCCACTGGTTCTATCAGTTCAGCGCCATACGGGCCCTGCATCGCGGTGACCTGTCACTGGTCTTTCCGGTCATGCGCGGGCTTGGCCCGCTCGCGACGGCGATGATTGCCGGCATCGCGTTGCAGGAGGCGTTGACGGTCTGGCAGATTGCCGGCCTCGTCACCGCCAGCGCCGCAATCATCGTCTTTGCCATGCCCACCGGCGCGACTGTCCACGCGCGGCGTCTCGACCGGTCCGCACTGTTCTGGTCCGTGATGACCGCGCTGGGCGTCGGCCTTTACGCAGTTGCCGACGCGCGGGCCGTGCGGGCAATGCCCAACGTCCTGACCTTTGTCGTCTGGCTGTTCCTGATCGACTGGATTGGCGTGACGCTGGTCGCCCTCTGGCAGCGGCGCGGGGGACTCATCAGGGCGATCCGCCCGCAGATCCGCGGCGGCATCATCGCGGGCCTGCTCGGATCATTGTCATATGGCCTGGCCATTTTCGCCTATACGCTGACCGATGCGGCGATCGTGACGGCCCTGCGAGAGACATCAGTGGTTTTTGCGGCCGGGTTTGGCGCAATCCTTCTGCAGGAAGGTTTTGGCAGGCGCCGTACTTTGGCCGCCGCCGTGCTGGCCTGCGGTCTCATACTGATGCAGGCCGGGGCCTGACACGGCTCTGGTGGGACGGGGTTCTTTGTGCAAGACAGGGCCCGAACATCCGGAGGCGGCCCGGCCGCGTATGATATTGCATGACCGAACAATCAGACCAGACCACAGACCAGGCCACAGCGCCGAACAAACCGGGTAATATCTGGGCGGAGCTTGGTCCCACACTCATATTCGTCGTTGTCTATAATGTGCTCCTGCGCTTTCCCGAAGGCGACGGACTGTTCACCAAGGATACCGCGCTCTACTGGGCAACCGGCGCGCTGATCGTGATGACGCTGGGCGTGATCATACAGAAGCTGGTCAGGGGCGAGCGAATACCCCCTTTCCTGATCCTGTCCTCCGTACTCATCGGAACCTTCGGCACGATCGGCATCGTGCTCCAGTCAAAGACCTTCCTCTTCATCAAACCGACAATCATCAATCTCCTGTTTGCCGGTGTCATCTTCGGCGGTCTCGCCGTCGGACGGAATATCTGGAAGATGTTCTTCGAAAGTGCATTCCAGCTGCCGGATTTTGCATGGCGGACACTGGCAATCCGCTGGGGGCTCTATTTCGTCGCGATGGCGATCTGGAACCTGGTGCTCTGGCAATTCTTCTCCGAAGGAACCTGGGCCAACTGGCGCCTGGGCAATGTCGGGCTTGGTTTTGTCTTTGCCCTTGCGAATGTACCTTACACGTTGAAACACATGATCGATCCGGACAAAACCGAACCGCAGGCCTAGCGCGTCAGGCTTTCCGTGCCCGGTGGATTGGTAAACGGCGGAAAACCATGAAGGTGACGCGTGCCGGAATAATGTGTCAGCGCCCAGACAACGGTCGGGAAGGCCAGTTCTGACCAGGGAATATCCTTCCACGCAAACAGGCCAACCTCGAGGCTTTCCGGGCCTGCCGCAATATCCGAGGCGAGACTGGCCCGGAACATGACCTGAACCTGGCTGATGCGCGGTACAGAGTAAACAGCCAGCAATTGAGAGATGCGGATGTCAGCGCAGGCCTCCTCCTGTGCCTCCCGCCGGGCGGCGTCCTCAACTGTTTCATTTTCTTCCATGAAGCCTGCCGGCAGCGTCCAGAATCCCTTTCTCGGCTCGATGGCCCGGCGGCAGAGCAGGATTTTATCGTCGCGTGTGACAACAGATCCGGCCACAATCCTGGGATTCACATAGTCAATAAAGTTGCAATTATTGCAGATTCGCCTCGTGCGATCGTCACCTTCTGGTATATCCAGCCTGAAATCAGGTGAAATGGAACCATTTGCTAAGTCATCCGTCATCAAATCTTCAACCTATCTCTCATATGGAGAAAACTGTTGATCCGCACACGGGCCACCTGTTTAAAGCAACCCTCGAACCCAATTCTGGCGGGAAACCGCCCCAAAAACCGAAAGTAGACAATCCCATGGCTTCCACAACCAATTTCAACCTCAACAAATCGCCAAGCCATCTGTTGCACCGTGCGCAGCAGATTGCTGCCAATCATTCGGCTGCTGCCCTCAAGGCTGCCGGTGTCACATTGCGGCAGTTTTCCGTACTTGCTGCCCTGTCGGGCAATGAAGGCGTCAGCCAGTCAGACCTCGTTAACGCAACCGGTATTGATCGCTCGACGCTGGCCGACATGGTCGCGCGCATGGAAAAGGCCGGCCTGATCAAGCGCGCCGCGTCCAAGGCTGACGCTCGCGCCAAGTCTGTGTCACTGATGGCCAAGGGCCGCAAGGCACTTGAAAAGGCTCAGCCGGCTGTTGATGCAGCAGATGCTGCCCTGTTCGACGCGATGCCGAAAACCAAGCAGGACGCGCTGCTCTCCGGCCTCGCAAAGCTCGTCGAAGATACAGAAGCGGCAGATGCCAAGCCCACCAAACCGAAAACGGCACCAGCATCGGCACCGACGCCCGCGCCAACGGTCGTGACGAAGGCCAAGCCAAAAGCCAAGGCAAAGCCGAAGACCAAGCCAAAGGCCAAGGCTGCACCAAAAGCGGCTGCTGCGCCGAAGCCGGCCGCTAAGGCGAAAGCCAAGCCGGTTCGCCGCAAGAAGAAGTAAGACTTTATGGGGTCAGTCGCGGGGCGTGTTCAGCGCCCCGCGCACCTCACGCACGTCACCATCGTCCAGCGGACCGGTGATGTGGACCAGTATCTCGCCTGCGCTTGAGATCACGAACGTTTCCGGCACGCCGGTCAGTCCAAAATCAAGTCCGCCCTGCCCGTCCGCATCGATGGCGACTTCGGCGAACGGGTTTCCCATCCGGTCCAGGAAGGCCGCGCCATTTTCGCGACTGTCCTTGTAGAGGATGCCATAGATCCTGTCCGGGAACGCATCAGACAGTTCCATCAGGCGGGGATGCTCTGCTTCACACGGGGCGCACCAGCTCGCGAACAGATTCACGACCACGTTTTCGCCGCCGGGAGGCGGGGCGAATGTGATGGTGGCGCCGTCCAGTGTCTCGAACTGCCGCTCGGGCGCTGCGCGCGATACCCGCTCGAAGTCGCCCTTTTTCGGGCTCAGCAATTGCGACAGGGCCAGTCCGGCAAATAGCAGCAGCGCAACAACCGGAACAACCGCAAGCCAGCGCTTCATGTCATGTCTCCGTCATCGCCTTTCAGGCGCGTGAGGCGGTGCTTCGCGCTGCGCGCCTTGACCAGGACACCGATCACGGTGCAGCCGATCAGCACCAGTCCGATGCCATAGCACGCCCAGATATAGGCGGCGTTCTTTCCGAAGTCCGGCACCAGGTCCATCATGCCCCCGCCAGCAGTCTGGCGCGATGGCGCGCGGCCTGACGTGTCCAGATTTCCGCACGCATCAGGGTCATTACGAGCGCGCCAAACAACAGAGAATGCCCGAGGCCGCTCATCATTAGCGGCCACAGATAGACCGCGGCCATCTTCGGCCCCTCTGCCGTCAGGACGCTGGAATCCTGGTGGAGCGATGTGAACAGGTCGACCGAGAACTTGATCAGGGGCACGTTCAGCGCCCCGACCATGGCGAGGATTGCTCCGGCACGGGCCGCCTTTTGCCGCGAATCCATGGCTGCGCGCAGCGCCATATAGCCAAGGAACAGGAAGAACAGGAACAGCACGCTCATCATGCGCGCGTCATCCCACTGCCACCACGTGCCCCAGGTCGGTTTGCCCCACACGGCGCCGGTTGCAAGGCAAAGCGCGGTCCATGTCGCCCCTAGCGGGGCGATCGCCTTGGCTGCGATGTCTGCAAGTTCATGGCGCCAGATGAACCAGACAAAGCTGGCGACAGCCATGGCCGTATAGCTCGCCATGGCGAGCCAGGCGGCGGGCACGTGGATGAACATGACGCGCATGATGTCGCCCCCCTGATAATCGTCCCTGGGCACAATCCACAGGCCTTGCCACAGGCCCCATGCAATCAGGATTGCGCTCAGCAGATAGAAGAGCGGCGCCAGCCAGCGCGACAGGGCGAGGAAGCGGTGTGGATTTGCAAAGGCCGACAACATGCCCATCAGATAGCTTCCCCTCAATCCGCCGCCAAGCGCAACGCAGCAGCCATGGCAAATGGCGCCAGTGCCAGCGCAAACAATGTCGAGGCCACCAATAAGAGTGGCGCACTGTCGCCGCCGGCTGCGCCGCTCATCGCCAAAGATCCGAAAATCGCTGTCGGCACATAAAGAGGCAGCGCGATCAGGGCTATAAGTAATCCTCCGCGCCGTACGGTTGCCGACAGCGCGGCGCCAACTCCCCCCCAGAAAAAGAAGGCAAGTCCGCCCAGGCCGTAGATCAGCGCGCTGGTCAGCAGGTTGGCCCCGGCCTCGGCCTGGAACATCAGGGCGAGAACCGGGCTCATCAGCGCCAGCGGCAGGCCGGCGGCCAGCCAGTGGGCGAACGTCTTGGCTGCGGCGATCGCCGAGACGGGCGCGCTGGTCTGCAGCCACAGATCAAGAGCGCCGTCCTCGACATCGGCCTGAAAGATCCGTTCCAGCGTCACGAGGCTGGATAGCGCAAGCGAGACCCAGAGTATGCCGGGGCCAACCGCGCGCAGCATGCCGGGTTCGGTTCCGATACCCAGAGGCACCAGAACAGCGGCCCCTGCAAAGAAGCCGAGCGGCAACAGGGCGCCTGCGCCGCCCGCCCAGGCTTCGCTCAAGGCCTGCCGGAAGGCTGAAAGGATCGGGGCGGGGCTCACAGCGCCACCTCCCGGCTGGCGGTAAAACCCACATCGCCATGCACCGCAGCCACCACAGCGCCGCCGCCCTGCCGGTGCGCTGCCACCATGCCAAGAACGCGCTCGCGCCCCTCCGCATCGAGCGCTGTGAATGGTTCGTCAAGCAGCCAGACCGGACGCCTGTCCAGCAGGACACGCGCCAGCGCCGTGCGACGCCTTTGCCCCGCAGACAGGTATCGCGCGGCTACGTCAGCAGGGCGCGACAGCCCCATGTCATTGAGGATTACGTCCACATCGGCCTCGGTGCCCCAGGCCCGTACCCACAGGGCCAGGTGCGCGCGGGGGGTCTCATGCGGCTTCAGCCCTTCGCGATGGCCAACCCAGTGATGCGCGGCAGTACGGCTCACCTCTCCCGTTTCCGCCCGTGTCAGGCCAGCCAGTACGCGCAGCAGTGTGGTCTTTCCGGCCCCATTGGCGCCCCTCAACACCACGGCGTCGCCCGGTGCCACCTCCAGCGACACCGCATCAAACAGCACCCGCTCCCCGCGCAGGATGCCCAGTCCGGAAGCTGTCAAAAGGCGCACATCATCTCCCGAATAGTCCCTTGGTCCCAATTGCCTCAGGGCCTTACCACCTATATGACACGAGGCAACGCGCCGCTTACCCCCTGCGGCACACTTATCACATCAAGACGCGAGGTCTCCCGCATGCCGTCTCTCGACAGCTTCAATTCAAAACGCACCCTTACCGCTGCCGGCAAGACGTACACTTATTATTCACTCGCCGCAGCCTCTGAAAACGGCCTTGGCGATGTGTCGCGCCTGCCGGCATCACTCAAGGTGCTGCTGGAGAACATGCTGCGCTTCGAAGATGGCAAGACTGTTACCAGGGACGACATCCTCGCGTTCAAGGCCTGGCTCGACAACAAGGGCGCCACAAGCCACGAAATCGCCTATCGCCCTGCCCGCGTCCTGATGCAGGACTTTACCGGCGTTCCCGCAGTTGTTGACCTCGCGGCGATGCGCGACGCTGCGAAGAATCTCGGCGCCTCGGCCGATGCGATCAATCCGCAAGTCCCGGTTGATCTCGTGATCGACCATTCTGTCATGGTCGACAGTTTCGCCGGGTTAGGCAGCTTCAAGAAAAACGTCGAAATGGAGTATCAGCGCAACCAGGAACGGTATGAGTTCCTGCGCTGGGGCTCGACCGCGTTCAAGAATTTCCGTGTCGTGCCGCCGGGCACCGGCATCTGCCACCAGGTGAACCTCGAATACCTTGGCCAGACCGTCTGGACGAAAGACGAAGACGGCGAGACCGTTGCCTATCCGGACACCTGCGTCGGCACCGACAGCCACACGACCATGATCAACGCCCTGTCCGTGCTGGGCTGGGGTGTGGGCGGCATCGAAGCGGAAGCCGCCATGCTCGGCCAGCCGGTCTCGATGCTCATTCCTGAAGTCATCGGTTTCAAACTGACCGGAAAACTGGCCGAAGGCGCAACCGCAACAGATCTCGTTCTCACGGTCGTCCAGATGCTGCGCCAAAAGGGCGTCGTCGGAAAGTTTGTCGAATTCTTCGGCCCCGGCCTGGCCAGTATCACGCTCGAAGATGAAGCGACGATCTCGAACATGGCGCCGGAATATGGCGCCACGTGCGGCTTCTTCCCGGTCGATGATGATACGGTCAAATACCTCAGGAGTACGGGCCGCGACGCAGATCGCGTGGCGCTGGTTGAAGCCTATGCGAAGGCGCAGGGCTACTGGCGCCCCGAACAGGCCGAACCCGTGTTCACCGACACGCTTGAACTGGATCTGGGCGCCGTGGTGCCATCCATCTCCGGTCCGAAACGCCCGCAGGACCGCGTCTTGCTGTCCGAGGGCGACACGGCATTTGCCGACGCAATGGCCAAGGAGTTCGGCAAGGAAGCCGACGCCGCCGAGCCGATTGCGGTCGAAGGTGAAGACTATACCGTCACCCATGGCGATGTATTCATTGCGGCCATCACGTCATGCACCAACACGTCCAATCCGAGCGTGATGATCGCCGCCGGCCTCGTAGCCCGCAAGGCGCATGCGCTTGGCCTGACGCGGAAGCCGTGGGTGAAAACGTCACTTGCACCGGGCAGCCAGGTCGTCACCGACTATCTCGACAAGGCCGGGCTCTCTGATGACCTCGATGCGCTCGGTTTCAACCTGGTCGGCTATGGCTGCACCACCTGTATCGGCAATTCCGGCCCGCTCGATGCGCCGCTGGCCAAGGCCATCGCACAAGGCGACCTGGTCTCCTGTTCCGTGCTGTCAGGCAACCGCAACTTCGAAGGTCGCATCGGTCCGGACATCAAGGCAAATTACCTTGCGTCGCCGCCGCTGGTCGTCGCCTATGCGATTGCCGGTTCGCTGCGCATCAACCTGACAACGGATCCGCTGGGCCAGGACAGGGACGGCAAGGACGTCTTCCTCAAGGACATCTGGCCAACCTCGCACGAGATTGCCGAGATCATGGCCGTGGCCGTCACGCCGAAAATGTTCGCCGATCGCTACTCGGACGTTTTCAAGGGCGATGAGCACTGGCAGGCAATCGAGGTCTCCGGCGGCCAGACCTACAGCTGGCCACCCGGCTCAACCTATGTGCAGAACCCGCCCTATTTCAAAGGCATGAGCCTGACCCCCGACACACCGGAGGACGTAAAGAATGCGCGCGTTCTGGCTGTCTTCGGCGACTCCATCACGACCGACCACATTTCGCCGGCCGGTTCGATCAAGGCGGCAAGTCCTGCAGGTGAATACCTGCTGGCACACCAGGTCAGCGCACTGGACTTCAACTCGTATGGCTCGCGCCGCGGCAACCATGAAGTGATGATGCGCGGCACGTTCGCCAATATCCGCATCAAGAACAAGATGGTCCCGGGTGTCGAGGGTGGCGTCACCGTGCACTATCCGGCCGGTGAGCAAATGCCGATCTACGATGCGGCGATGAAATACGAGCAGGACAATGTGCCACTGGTAATCTTCGCGGGTGACCTTTACGGCAACGGCTCGTCACGTGACTGGGCGGCAAAGGGCACCGTGCTGCTCGGCGTGCGCGCCGTCATTGCAGGCAGCTTCGAGCGTATTCACCGGTCGAACCTGATCGGCATGGGCGTGCTTCCGCTTGAATTTGCAGAAGGTGCCAGTGCCGAATCCCTTGGCCTGACAGGCAAGGAACAGGTCTCGATTTCCGGTATCGCCGATATCAAGCCGCGCCAGACGCTGGACGTGGAAATCACGCGCGAGGATGGCACGACCTTCACTGCCAAGACCGTGCTGCGAATCGATACCGAGAACGAGCTCGACTATTATCGCAACGGGGGCATCCTCCACTACGTGCTGCGCAATCTCGCGCGCGAAGCCCTGTAGGGGATTTCAGCCAGCCGCTTTGTCGACAAGGCCCTCCGCGTTCAGGCGCGGAGGGCTTTTTACAGTCCTCACACCCCTGTGATTGTCATGCGATTTGGCATAGGCCTATAACGGGATCATGATGATGCGCGCTCACCTCTCTGCCCTCGTTCTTCTCGCTGTGTCTGCACTTCCTGCAGTGGCCCAGACATCTGTGGCGAGCGCTGACCCGTCGCCGGTGCTCGTGGAATTGTTCGCTTCCCACAATTGCCGCGCCTGCCCCAAGGCTCACCGGACAATGTCCGAGGTGGATGCCGAGCGCGATGATGTCCTGATCCTGACCTGGTCAGTCGACTACTGGGATTATCTCGGCGAGAAAGATCCGATGGCGATGGCCGAATCCAAGGATCGCCAGCGCAGTTATGTTGACCGGTTCAGGTTGCGTGGCCCCTACACGCCCCAGACAGTCTATAACGGGCTGGAACAATGTCCCGGCAGCAAACCGCCCCAGGTCAGGGCAGCGCTCCAGCGGGTCAGCAAGGCGGACGCGTCGCCCGCACGCCTCGTGCGCAAGGATGCGAAGATTGAGCTGACGGGCACAGTTACGGACCTGACAGACATTTTCGTGATCGAGTATCTCGACGGGGATGCCAACCCGACTGACATGGTTCACCCGGTAACGAAAGTGACCTCAATCGGTCCCTGGATCGGCGGGCGTGTGGAGATTGATCCGTCGGTCTGCCCGACGACGTGCGCGCTGGTTGTCCAGGAAGCGGGTTTCGGCCGCGTTCTCGCCGCCATGGACCTTCACAACTAGACCTCAGGGCTGGCTGGCCGTCTCCGGTTCTTCAGGCGCGTCCGGAACCGGCGGGCGCACAATCGACGAGATTGATGGTGTGAAATCGTTCCAGTCGAATTCCGTGACTTCAAAGGCCCATCCGGCGGCTTTCTGGTTGATCGTGCTGCCCCGGTGGGCGCCTTCGCCAGCTTCGACGGCTCTCAATGTAACGAAAAATCCGTCCGGTTCGCGATAGGCCCTGAGTTCGACTTCAAGTCCGTCATGTGTCGTCGTGATATGCCGCGCCCTGGGGCGGGTTTGAAGGTTTTCTGCTGGCTTCACGCCGATCGGCTGCAGGCGGGTCAAAGCCAGCGCGGGGGTTGAGGCCGCGATACGGCTGACCAGGCGATAATTGTGGAAGGGCGGCGCAGGGCGAAAGCTGCGGTCCCCACTGCCGACAGTGCGCCGCAGATACAGGCTTTGCCCGCGGGTATCGAACAGCCGGACAGCCGATACCGCATCGGACTGGATGTCGATGATATCGAGGTCCAGCCAGGCATCATGATTGTACAATGGTGGCAGGTCGCCATTGACGCGGAAGGCCTGCTCGTCGCCCGGAACGCGGGCATAGACATACTGGCCCTTACGGCCGGTCAGCAGGGACGCGGTGACCTTGCCGGCTTCGTTCACGATTTCGATCAGTGCGCCGGTGCCGCCATCGCGCGGATCCCCGAGGCCGATACGGTTCATCTTGCCCGAATCGCGCGTGCGCCCTTCGCCCCAGGTCATGTCATGCAGCCCGCCCGCCAGCGCGGCCAGCCGGTCGACGCGAACCGGGTATCCGCTGGTGCCGCCAAGGGTCCAGCCATCCTGGCCATTGACCAGCGCATAGGCCTCGTCGGCCAGCGTGATGCGAATTTCGGCAGCCTCGGCGCGGACAGTCGAGAAATCGGGAAGCACAGGCTTGCCCATGCGTTCCGTGTTCTGGGTCGTGCTCTGGCCGCCGACACTGAGCAGGACAGCGATCACCGTCAGCGCACCTGCGGCTGCGCCCAGAATCTGGAGACGCCGCATGCGGCGCTGGGACGGAACATCGTTCATGCGTCACGTCCTCCCCGATATGTCTGGCGCCGCCACACAACCAATCCGATTAAACCGACCAGTATCGGACCCCCCCAGATATTGATCAGTTTCAACATGCTTTCCAGCCGATCAATATCACGGCGGTAATCCCGTTCGATGCTGCGCAACCGATCGCGGAGTTCTACGATATCGGCGCGCAGCCTGGTCAGTTCGGCGCGTTCCTCTTCCGACAGGTCAGCTTCGATGTCGCCGGAAAAGAAGCCGTCTGTCGCACTGATGTCCTGCAATTCCTCCAGCCGCGACTGCGCCGTCGCCAAACGGTTTTCCAGTTCTGCCTGCTGGCGGAAATATATTGCCTCTGCGCGCTCGCGCATCCGGTCTATGCGCGTCATGGACCTGAGGCTCGGCGAACGCGACCTGAGGCGTGACAGCTCGCCGCCGCCCGACAGCGAGTCAAGTGCGTTCAGTACCAGTGCGCCATTGTCGGCCACCACGACGCCCCGGCCCGGAATAATGTAGAAATCATCGGCCAGCGTATCGATGTCGGCAATAATCACGACCGCTGCGTCGGTCGCGCTCTTCGAAATATGCGGCAGGGCATTGGCGGCTTCGGCGCGCGCGAGTTCCGCAAGTGCAGGCTCCGATGGCTCATTCAGCGCCGGCGCACCATCCGGGAAGGCCGAGACGAGGGGCCCTGACAGGCGGGCTGCCAGTACCAGTGGCTCGGGGGCCGTCTTGTAGGATTTCAGGACGTCGCCGGGTTTCATGTCCCGCACGGCTTCGGCGGCGTCGATGAAAGACGGGCTCGGTCCGGTCGATATGAGCGGGGAAAACGTCGCGCCATCCGGCAGGCGGCCCACAAGAAGGCCCCCGGGCGCGCCGAAATTGACATTGCGTGTCAGGTCGGCGGTGACGAGGTCTTGCCGGTTCATGTCTGAAGCGGGTGAGCCGATGAACAGCGGATGCGCCAGTTCCTCCATGCGGCCATTACCCATATCAACCGGCACGGGCAGCGCATTGGCCGCATCGGCCACAGCATCCTCTGACAGGGTCACGCCCCACGCCTTGCCCAGCACGCCCAGGTCCGAACGCGGATGATCGCTGGCTGTATCCAGGAAGCCGCCGCCGATGGCTGTCTTCGCCGCAGGATCGACCATGATGACAGCACGCCCGTGCCGGAGGATATACTGATCGATCAGCCAGGACTGGCGGGCCGACAATTCGGGCGGGTGGGCCAGGAAAAGGACATCAAGGTCTTCAGGCAGGGACTGGAATTCCTGAGAAACTGGTACGACTTCGAATGATTTAGAGATATCGGCAAGCAGCGTGTACCCGCCTTCACCACCGGGCGCCGTCATGCCGGGCAAGGTCGACAGGATGCCAACACGCGGCGGATCCGGATCATCGAGCCGGGCGACCATCCGCGTCAGGTCGTATTCCAGCGACACTTCACGTTCGGGTGCCAGGAAAGGGATCACCCGCTGGTCGTCGACAGCATTGCGTCCGATTATGCCGAAATAGAGCGGGTCAGTCCCGCTCGTGCTTATTGCAGTGACGCCGGCGGCGAGGGCTTCGTCCTCAGCCTCGGAGAAGGGGGATGGATCAATCTCGTTGACCATCACCCGGCCACCGGACTGGCTGCGATAGGCTTCAAGCAGTTCGCGCACACGCGCGGCGTAGGCGCGGACAGCGGGGTAGTCCTGCCCGACGCCCCGTGTATAGACGAAGGTGAGTTCGACAGGTTCTGACACGGTCTTAAGTGTCTCTTTCGTGCCTAGGGACAGCGTGTACAGATTGTTCTCGGTGAAATCGACGCGCACTCCGGACAGGACATTCTGCATGACCAGATTGCCCGACACGAAGATCGTGGTGGCCAGCGCTGTTGCCGCGACAAGGTAATGCTTCGCCTTCATCCCTAGCCAAGCCTCTGGCGTGTGGCCCACAGTCCGTTCAACACGGCCCAGAAGGCGGTAAAGCCGAGAAAGAACACCATTGCGCGCAATTCCAGCACGCCGCGCTGGGCGCCTTCGAACTGGGTCAGGAACGAAAAGGAGGCGACCAGTTCCGCCGCGCCCGTTCCGAACGCGGACTTCACGCCGGACAGGACCAGTGGCCAGCCGGCGGCCGTGAAGACGAAGGCGATGACGACGCTGATCACGAAGGCCGTGACCTGGCTGCCGGTCAGTGCCGATACGGCGGCGCCAATGGACAGGTAAGCGCCGGCCATCAGGAAGCTGACCAGATAGGTCAGTGCGATGGCGGCATTGTCCGGGCTGCCAAGCAGGTTCACCGTCGCCCACATGGGCGCGGTCAGCGCCAGGCCGACACCGGCAACCGTCCAGGCGGCGAACAATTTGCCAATAACCAGCCCCGGCATGCCCAGTGGCAATGACAGCAGCAATTCATCCGTTCCCGCGGTGCGCTCGTCTGCCCAGAGGCGCATGGCCAGGGCTGGCAGGAAGATCATGTAAAGCCACGGGTGCCAGACGAAGAATGGAGCAAGGTCGGCCGAGCCGGTGTCAAAGAAGCGGGACGCCTCCCAGGTGAACATGCCGATTGCCAGAAGGAAGACCGCGAGAAATACATACGCCATCGGCGTGGAAAAATAGGCGCCCAGCTCGCGCCTGTAGGTGGCCGTGAACCCGCCGAACTGCTCTCTCGCCCAGGTCATCATGCCGATTCCGCCTCGGCCTGATCCGTCAGACGCGTGAAGGCGCCCTCAAGGGTTCCGTCCTCGGACTGCCGGGCCAGTGCCGCAGGCGTGTCATCAGCAACGATCATGCCCCGATCGATGACGATGGCCCGCGTGCACATGGCCGGCACTTCAGTGAGCGTATGCGTCGAGATCAGGATCGCCTTCTGCGGCGCCATGCGTGCGATCAGCGCGCGCACGGCTCGCTTCTGGTTCGGATCAAGACCGTCGGTCGGCTCATCGAGCAGCAGGACGGGCGGATCATGCAGGATTGCGCCTGCGAGGCCGACGCGGCGGCGGTATCCCTTGGACAGGGAACCGATCCGCTGGTCGCAAACGGTCGAAATGCGCGCATCGGCAATCGCCCGCTCAACACCGTTCTTGCGGGCCGCGCCTTTGATGCCGCGCGCCGAGGCCATGAAGATCAGGAATTCCGGCGGGGTCATGTCGTCGTAGAGGGGGGCGCCTTCCGGCAGGTAGCCGAGGGCCCGCTGGGCTTCGCGTCGCTCAGACAGGATGGATTTGCCGTCAATCAGGGCATCGCCGCCATCCGGCTCAAGAACGCCGGCAATCATGCGCATTGTGGTTGATTTTCCGGCTCCGTTGGGTCCGAGAAAACCAAGCACCGTGCCCTTCTCAAGCCGGAAGGACACACCGCGCACAGCGTGCTTTGCGCCAAATGATTTTTCCAGCCGCTGAATGTCGAGCATGTATCCGGTTCGCACGCCTTTCTGGAAGCCTGTTCTGATACCGCCCTTCCGGGCGTGTGGCCAGACGTTGCGCTGCGCTCGCAGGTTACAGCTTATTCAGAAAACCGTTTGACGTCCTCAAGCATGGCCTGCGCGGCCGCCTCGACAATCTTCGCGCCGTCTGCAGCGTTTGATTGCGTCGGGTCTGACCCGATACGGCCATCAGGGAAGTCCCGGCGATACTGGACGGCGTCACCAATCCTGCCATTGGGGGCGATTTTCGGGCTCATCTCCACCTCGGGCCGGGCCCGGTCGGGATAGGCGAAATAGGTCACAGAGACTTCCGACGCCGTCGCGTGGCTGCCATGGCCGACGGGATAGAGCTTGTTGCAGAGCCCCATCACGTCCCGGAAATCCCACCAGTCACGCCGTTTCAGGCTCAGCCCGGGGCGATTGTCGGCGCCGCGCGGATCAAAGCTGCGCCGGGCGTGGATTTCGCTGAAAGCGGCCTCGATGGTCGAAATGTTCCCGCCATGTCCATTATACCAGTAGATCCGTTCGAAACCGTGGCGCATCAGGCTCTCGGTCCAGTCCGCCATAGCGGCGATCATGGTCGACGGGCGCAGCGTGATCGTGCCCGGGAAGCCGAGATGGTGCTGCGCGCAGCCGACATTGAATGTGGGGCCAACAAGGATGTCATCCGGCGCGAGGCTTTCGGCGTGGCGGGCGATGATCTCGGGACACAGGGCATCCGTGCCGATGAAGCCATTCGGGCCGTGCTGCTCCATCGAGCCGATTGGAACAACAATCGTGCGCGACTTCGTCAGCCAGCGTTCAATGTCCTGCCAGGTCGAAACGGGAAGCAGCATGGGTTCAGTCCTTTCTCGGGCCGAGACGCGTTGTGATATGGCCCATCTTGCGGCCGGGCCGCGCCTCGCGCTTGCCGTACAGGGTCAGTGTTTCGTTCGGTGACAGCATGGCCGGATCGAGCAGGCCCGCCTCGCCGATCAGGTTTGTCATTTCTGCATCGAAAAGGCGATGTGTGTCTCCCAGTTTCCAGCCGGCGATTGCCCGTATGTGCTGTTCGAACTGGCCGGTCTGGCAGGCTTCGGGCGTCCAGTGACCGGAATTGTGAACCCGGGGCGCGAACTCGTTGGCGATCAGGCGGCCGTCGGCCATGACAAAAAATTCGAGCGCCAGGACGCCGACATGATCAAGGGCGTCGACCAGCGCTACGGCTTGGCGCCGTGCCTCGGTTTCAACGGCATGGTCAACGCCTGCCGGCACGATGGACCGGGCGAGGATGCCGTCTTCGTGCACGTTGCGCGGCGGGGCCCAGCTGGCCGTCTCGCCGGAACTGGACCGCGCAACGATCACCGAGATTTCGCAGTCGAACGCGATGGCCGCTTCAAGAACCGACGGGGCCTGGCCAACTCTGTCCCAGCCAGCTGCGATATCTGCAGGATCTTTCAGCCAGGCCTGACCCTTTCCGTCATACCCGTCGCGCCGTGTCTTCAGCACGCCTTTACCACCCAGCGCCGCCAGCGCTGGGCCAAGGTCCGCCTCGGCATTGATCTCCCGATAGTCCGCGGTGGTGATACCAATGGCGCGCAGGAAGGCCTTTTCGTCGGCGCGATCCTGCGACACTGCGAGCGATTTCGCGCCCGGATGAAGGGGCGTGCCTGTGGCGGCGATGGCTTCCACGGCGCTGACGGGGATGTTCTCGAACTCAAGCGTAATGACGTCACAAGCCTCAGCGAACCCGGTCAGCGCGCGGTCGTCATCATAGTCGGCTTGCCAGTGTTTCATGGCGACGCGCGCGGCAGGCGAATCCGCCTCCGGACAGAAGACATGCACGTCAAAGCCAAGCTGGCTGGCGGCGCCAGCCAGCATCCGGCCCAATTGTCCGCCGCCAAGAATCCCGATCACGGCGCCGGGCGACAGGCGTGTCATCCCTCGGGTTCCTCGGCCACTGCGGCAGTCTGGGCTGCGCGATAGGCATCGAGCTTCGCGGCGACGGCCTTGTCGTCGAGGGCGATGATGGCGGCAGCCATGAGGCCGGCATTCACGGCCCCTGCTTCGCCAATGGCCAGTGTGCCGACCGGAATGCCCCTGGGCATCTGAACGATCGACAACAGGCTGTCGAGACCGGAAAGTGTCTTCGACTGTACCGGCACGCCAAGGACAGGCAGCGGCGTCATGGCTGCCGTCATGCCGGGAAGATGGGCTGCGCCACCCGCGCCCGCGATGATCACTTTCAGGCCCCGGCCTTTCGCCGCCCTGGCATACTCGGTCAGGCGGTCAGGCGTGCGGTGCGCAGATACGATCTTCGCTTCGTGGGCGACGCCCATCTCATCGAGAATCGACGCGGCATGATGCATCACCGGCCAATCAGACTGGCTGCCCATGATGATGCCGACTTTCGGGGAACGGGTCATGGCTTTCGGGATCCTTGTCGCCGGAAAGCGCGCACAATAGGAAAGCCGCGCGACGGGTCAACTGGCGCATCACCAGGCCCGGATGAACCTTGTATCTCCCCTTGGCATGAATTCTTGTATATCGTCAGGCAATGACGGAAGAATTCCATCAGGTTTCGCAGGATCAGCGCCGCACTTTGCTCGATATACTGGGCATTGATCTCGGTGCGTGCAGCTCGCATGAGCGCGCTGCACTCGAAGCGCTCAGCGAAGAGGTGATTTTCCTGCGGGAAGAGGTCACGCGTCTGCGCCATGCCCTCTCCGATGCCGAGCTGCTGGCAGACAATGATGCGCTTTGCCCGGTATTCAACCGGCGCGCATTCGAACGGGAAGTGCGGCGTGAGATAGCGGTCGCGGGCCGCTTCCGCACGCCGCTCTCACTTATTTTCATCGATCTCGATCATTTCAAGACGGTCAATGATGTCTTCGGGCATGCCGCCGGAGACAATGTGCTGCTGCGCGTGTCGGACATTCTGATCAGGCACACGCGGGAAACAGACATTGTCGGGCGGCTGGGCGGCGACGAGTTCGGAATCGTGCTGGCGCACGCCAGTCACGCGGCAACACAGGCCAAAGCTTCAGAGCTGACACAGCTGATCGACCAGATAGTGGTGTGCAATGGCGACGCCGAAGACGTACCACCCGTTCATATCGGGGCATCGTGCGGCGTGGCCGAATGGCGCGACGGACAGGGAGCAGACACGCTGATCGCCCGAGGTGACCAGGACATGTTCGCTCAAAAAGCGCGCAGGAAATCATCGCGGTCGCTGAAGGCCTGACCTGCCCGGGTTAAATGCGTGAAATCCTTTGCTACCCCCCTTAACGCCCGCACGCTTATATGGTTTAGTGTGGCAATAAAGACACAAGTTCTTAACCGCAAAAGGAGACTGCCCATGTCGCTCAACGGTCGGATCAGTGAGCTAGCCAACAAGCATCGCCAACTGGACGAGAAAATCTCCGAAACGCAAAAACATCCATCTGCGGATCAGCTTGAGCTGAAGGATTTGAAGCGACAGAAACTCAAGATTAAAGAACAGCTGCAATGGTTGAAGGCAAGCTAGCGCGGTAATGGCGGAATAAGTCCTCCGCTGCCGCGCCTGAACCTGCTACAGGCAACGGGCGGAGGACGACCCATGCGAGACATTTTTGACCAGGACCGGCCAATGACACTTGGCGCGGTGAAACTGGGCACCGCAATTCTTGGCATTGGCCTTGTCGTGTCAGGGCTGATGGTCCTGCTCAGCGCCCTTTTCACACTTTTCAACGGGCACCCGTTGATGGCGCTCACCAAACTGGTGATCGGTGTGTCGGTGCTCGTCTTTTTGTTCATCACGGTGCGCCTGCTTGGCGAAATCCTTGCCGCGCTTCACCGGCTGAATGACCGGCTCGCCATTCTCGGCGACGATATCCGCAACCCGCGCCGCGTTACGGCCACGCCCGCCGACATGGCCGGGGACTGAGCACATGGGCATGCCTGTAACAGCGATACTCGGTCTTGGCCGGGAAATCGGTGATGCTGTCGCCCGCCGGTTCAGCGAAACGGGTCATCATGTCATCGCGGCCGATCCAAGTGCGGAACGCCTTGCGACAGCCAGGAACGGGGTGCCCGATGATGTCATATTCCACCATGGCGAACTCTATACGCGCCTCGGCCTGCGCAACGCTTTCACAGCGGCCCTCGAAGGCTTCGGCCGTATAGACAATGCCGTCATCATTCCCGAAATCGAGGAAGCCGACACTGTTTTCGACTTCGCGAAGGACAAATTCGACAAGGCAATGGCCAGGTCCACGCGTGGTGCTGCGATGGCGCTGCAGGTGTTTGCCGAACGCATCGCCCTGCAGGACGACCTGCCCTCGGTCGGTGTCGAGCGCCAGCGCCAGAAGGGCACCGTCACTTTCGTCCTGTCCTATTCGGCCATTGCCTCGATGCCGGGGCGGTTCACCGAAAGCGTGTCTCAAGGCGCAGTCCTGAGTGTCATGCGCGCCGGGTCCATCGAGCTGGCCGACAAGTCCATCCGGGTAAACGCCATCGTGGCCATCCGCCCGCGTGAGGACAAGACAGAAAACTGGACGGCCAGACGCACACCGCTTGGCCGCACAGCGCAGGGCGACGAGATCGCCGATGCCTGCCGCTTCCTCGCCTCGCCCGAGGCGGCCTTCATCACCGGCGAAGCACTCAAGCTTGATGGCGGGCGCTCGCGCCTTGCCGGCGTGATCGAGGACTAAGACGCCCGGGTCAGCCCGGAGACGCCCCTGTCCTTTGGCATGCCTTCGAAGACCGCGACCGTTTCAACGTCGAACGCATCATCGACAATGCTCGATATTTTCACGAATGCGCCAGTCACCTTCTCCGGCGTCAATGTCACGATTGTATAGCCGTGGCCTGTCGGATCAAACCAGTCGACTTCGGAATTGGCCGCCGCGAACTGTTCGCCGAGGTCCGGAATGCCGGTGACGTAGTCGCCCAGGCCCGGCGATGTAATCGAGGTGCAGCCGAATTCAACGCCCATGCGCTTGCCGTCACTGTCGGCCAGCGTATTGGCCCAGGCCGTATGTGTATCACCCGCCAGAGTCACCAGACGCGCACCGGCCGCCTCAACGCTGTCATAAAGACGCTCGCGCGCGGCCGGATAACCATCCCAGGCGTCCAGGTTCCACGGCAGGCCGAGGGCCGAGAAGCCGATCATCTGCTGAACCTGCGGTACAGGCTGCGCCGCAATCTGCTCAGGCGTCAGTGACTGGGTGAAGTCCGGCATGGCAACGCGCGCCATGATCACCTGACTGGCGAGCACCTGCCACGTCTTGCCGGCCCTTGCTGATTCGGCCAGGGCATCAGCAAGCCAGGCTTCCTGCGCTGCGCCCAGCATCGTGCGGGCCGGATCGCTGATGACCTGCATGTGCGCCATGGCTTGTGCCGCAATCTCGGACGGGTCCTCGGTCGCGCTGATCACCTCTGACCAGCCAATCGTCTGCGAACGCCCGGTCAGGCGCGTCTCGGTTGCATAGACGGTTGCAACATCCCCGAAACTGAAGCTGCGCCAGACAGCGGATGTGATATCTCCTGAAGCAGGATTGCGCATCGGCATCCATTCGAAATAGGCCTGCATCGCTGCCTGCTTGCGGTCGGACCAGTCGCCTTCGCCTTCTTCGGGATTGTGGTTCTGCGCGCCCGTCCGATAGCTGTCATTGGTGCTCTCATGGTCGTCCCAGGTGCATATCCACGGGGCCGCAGCGTGTGCGGCCTGCAGGTCGGGGTCGGACTTGTACTGGGCGTGGCGCATCCGGTAATCGCCCAGCGTGACGATTTCGGTGACCGGGTCATGCAGCCGGCCCAGCGCCTGCGCCGTTTCAGCGCCATAGCCGTCTATGCCGTATTCGTAGAGATAATCGCCAAGGAACACGATCGCGTCGAGATCAGGCTCCGCGGCGAGCGCCTTGTAGGCATTGAACTTGCCGAACTGCCAGTTGGAGCACGATGCGACGCCCAGTCTGACTGGCGCTGTGCCGCTGGCCGCGGTCGTGCGCGTCCGGCCGTCGGGCGAGGCAATCTCGCCTGCGCTGGTCAGGGCCGTGAAGCGATAGAGATAGGCGGTCGCCGGGCTCAGGCCTGTGACATCGACCTTGACGCAAAAATCATGCGCGGCATCGGCAGTTGTCAGGCCGGACAGAAGCGGAATCGCCCCATCGCTTGCGCCAAAGACGTCGTAGCGAACCGGGATCGGGCCTTTGCCCGTTTTCGGCGTCACGCGTGTCCAGAGGATGACCTTGGTTGGAAGCGGGTCACCAGAGGCAACACCATGGTCGAATGCGACCTCGCCATCATAGGCTGGCGCGCCGGGCGTCAGTGTGGTGGCGGCTGGCTTTGCGCACGCTGCAAGGCTAAGGGCTCCGGTGGCGGCGGCGCCGAGCAGGCCGCGTCTGGTAACAGTGCTCATGATATTCTCCCGAGATTCGCGCCCCTTATAGGTCGCGACTACGACACCACCATGACGCGCAGGCCCGTTCGCGTCTATAAGGCCGACTAATGGACAAGATCACTTTCACCGCTCAGGCCGCCGATGCCGGCCTTCGCCTCGACAGCTTCCTGGCCGAAAAGGCCGGCGCGCTGTCGCGCTCGCGTGCCAAGTCCCTGATCAAGGAAGGCGCGGTGACGATTGACGGGATCGCAACAGATGATCCGCGCCGGGCCGTGATTGCCGGCAGCGTCTATGCGCTCGACCTGCCGGCGCCCGTTCCGGCCGTGCCCGAGCCGGAAGACATCCCGCTCGACATCCTGTTTGAGGATGCTCACCTGATCATCATCAACAAGCCGTCCGGCATGGCTGTGCACCCTGCCCCCGGCAGCTGGGATGGCACCCTGGTCAACGCGCTGCTGCATCATTGCGAAGGCCAGCTGCCCGGCATTGGCGGCGTTGAGCGGCCCGGCATTGTCCACCGGCTCGACAAGCTGACAACCGGCGTCATGGTCGCCGCAAAGACCGAAGCGGCCCATACCGGCCTGTCGGCCCTGTTCGCCGAACATGATATTGAGCGGTCCTATCTGGCCCTCACGCGCGGCGCGCCGCGGCCGCTCGCGGGCACGATTGACGAGCCGATAGCCCGCGCCACGGGCGACCGCAAGAAAATGGCCGTGGTCCGCAATCCGGACGGAACCCACGGGCGCGAGGCGATCACGCATTACAAGGCGCTCGAAACATTCGGCCTTCGCGACAAGGGTACCGGCCTTCCGGCGGCAGCCCTCATCCAGTGCACGCTTGAAACCGGCCGCACGCACCAGATTCGCGTGCACATGAGCCATGTCGGCGCCAGCCTGATCGGCGATCCGGTCTATGGACGCTCCAAGGGCATCACGGCCTGGGGGTCAGGTGAGGGCTATGATTTCGCGAAACAGGCCGCGCGGGCGTTCGAGCGTCAGGCGCTCCATGCAGCTGTTCTCGGCTTCGTGCATCCGATCACAGGTGAAAACCTGCGCTTCGAAGCGCCCTTGCCGGATGACATGGCGGGCCTGCTTGCAGCGCTGCGCCGACTGCCGGGCGATATTCGCGACTAGATCAGCCGCCGCCCGGCGCCATCGCGGCCTCTTCGGTCACGATGGGCTCAAAGCGCAGCTTCTTGGCCTGCAGTGTCACTTTGCCGATCTTGTCGGTATCGGCCTGGATTTTCACCGGCACGGTGGCACCGTTTTCCAGAGGGGCCAGCCACATGCGCAGGGGGCCATCGATGCCTGACAGATTGTCCTTGTTGGACTCGCCTTTCTTGTAGCCCGCCACTTTTTCCATCGTGACATGGCACTCAATGGCCTGACCCGACCAGGCGTCCGTCTTTACGTGTTTCATGCCGGCATTTTTCAGGTGCAGGTAGGTCAGTTGTCGCCCGTCAAAGATGCGCAGAGGTCCGCCGCACGGGTCAGCGCCCGGTGCGCGCGGCTCCAGCGCGAATGTGATCAGCGCCGTAATGGGATCATTTGTCTTCAGTACCTGCTGTGTGGTTGCCGCCGGTTCGCCCAGGTTGCCGAATTCCGGCACAGCCTTCATCTTGAAGCTGTCCGGCCCGATCGTGAGGTTCACCTTGCGGTTTTTCTTTCCGTCCCGGTTTTGCGAGACATAGGAATACGTCTTCAGTTCATCGCCGCGCGTATAGCCTGACGCCTGCAGCACCATGTCGTAATTCACGAACCAGTCGGCGATACCGGTCACCTTGACCCGGGAATTGATCACGTAATTGTCAGCCTGCATGGCGACATCAAAGCTCGCGCGGCCCGTCGCCGGGATGAACAGGACATAGGCTTTCGCCTCCAGCTCATAGATCATGCGTGTCGGCGTGCCCGCTTTGACATTCGCCAGGATGGCGGGCGTCGCCGCACTGGATCCTGCCGCCGTATCCGCCACAGCGAGGCCTGCCAGGGTGAGGGCCAGTCCGGAAGCAAGCATGAGAACGCGTTTCATCTGATTATATCCTTCGGAACCTGTCCCCATCGCCCCTTGTATAAGGGTGCAACACCAACGGCATCTGAACAAGATTGCCACTATAATGCCCCAATCAAGCATGCCTTTGCAGTCAATAATCGTGACAGGCCATGACACCGGGCTGTAAAACTCTCATCCGGCCTGTGGCTTCGGAGTTGACATGAGGGCCTCCTGCCTTGTAACGACGCGCCTTCGAGACAACCCTGAACATGCAATCGGAGCGAGGCCCATGTCCCGCGAATGTGAACTTACCGGCACCAAGCCGATCGTTGGCCACCTGGTCAGCCACTCCCAGGTGAAGACCAAGCGTCGGTTCCTGCCAAACCTGATCGACGTGACGCTTCATTCTGAAGCCCTCGACCAGAAGTTCAAGCTGCGCATCGCGGCCAAGGCCCTGCGCACCGTGGACAAGCTTGGTGGCCTCGACGGCTTCCTCGCCAAGGCAAAGGACGACGCACTGTCGTCCAAGGCGCTCAAGATAAAGCGCAGCATCGCCAAGAAAGCGGTCGCTGCCGAGGCCTGATCGCCCACGGGCATCGGAAAACTGAAAAACGCGCTCCCACGGGGGCGCGTTTTTGTTTGTGCGGAATCATGGATCATTCCGTCAGATTGTAAAATATGTTGGACATTCCCTTCGCGCACCGCTATGTAAAACATATCTTACATTGTCGTGAAAGGACACACCCATGTCTCGCGCAGAAACCCGCGCCCTTGGTTCGCTTGTCATTGCGGGCATCGCCCTCTGGTTTCTCCAGATGCGGTTTCTGGATGGCTGGCAGGTTGTTGCCTTGCCACCGCGGCACATGATCGCCTCCTATCTGTTTGTCGTCATCGGCATGGCGATTGGTGAGACAGTTCTCAGCGGTGCGACAGCGGCAGGCAGGGAGCTGGAAGATGAGCGCGACCACCATATCACGCGCCGCGCCGAACTGATCTCTCACTGGTTCCTCGTCGCAGTGGTCAATATCCTGGTCGTGCAGCTGATCCTGCAGCACACCTATACCAGTTCCGTCTTCGCACCCCTTGCCATCGTAACGACCAGCGGCGTGGTCTTCACCCTCCTGGCCCTTCTGTTTGCCGCGCATATCGTGAAAATGATCGCCACGCTCGTGCTCTACAGGCTCTAGGACATGGCCAAGGGAAAGGTCCGGAACCGGATCAGGGAATTACGCGCAATCCATGGCGGCCTGACGCAATCGCAGCTGGCCGAAATGGTCGGCGCGACCCGCCAGACCATCATCGCCATCGAGCAGGAAAAGTATGCGCCATCGCTCGAGCTGGCCTTCCGCATCGCGAATGCATTCGGCGTGCCCTTCGAGGAGGTCTTTTCCTTCGAGCCTTGACAGTGCGGCGGGGGCGCTTTCAGGTCGGGAAACATTCACACACCCGACCGGAAGCCACACCGACCATGCGCACCCCCTGCCTCGCCCTTGCCGCCCTCATGCTCGCCGCTTGCAGCGGCCCTGCTGCCCCTGTGCCGGATGCCGTTGCAGCTGCTCCGGTCACGGTCATTACAGGCGGCACGATCTATACTGGCAATCCGGATCAGCCGACGGTCGAGGCCGTGGTTTTCGGCGCCGATGGCCGCATTCTGGCAACCGTCCCTCCCGGCTCAGCAGACTGGAGCGAGGATGAAGTCAACCTGATTGACCTCGAAGGTGCGGTCATGTTTCCCGGGTTTACCGATTCCCATATCCATCTGCGGGGCGTCGGTGAGCGCGAGATGACGCTGAACCTCGAGGGCACAGGTTCCATCGCCGAACTCGTGACGCGGCTCGAAACGGAAATCAGCGGCAAACCTCCCGGTTCGGTCGTGTTCGGGCGTGGATGGATCGAAACCGGCTGGCCTGAAGGACGCATGCCGGATGCGGCAGATCTCGACGCCCTGGGCGCTGATCACAAGATCATCCTCGTGCGGGCTGACGGACACGCCATGGTGGTCAATTCCGCAACGCTTGCCGCTGCGGGAATTACCGTGGACACGACTGATCCGGAGGGTGGACGGATCGAGCGCGATACGCACGGCGCGCCTGATGGACTGCTCATCGACAATGCGATGGCGCTTGTCGCACCGCTTGTTTCCGCGCCTGACGCTGACGGCCTGAAAACCGCGCTTGAGACAGGGGCGAAAGTCTATGCCGCGCGCGGCTGGACAGGGGGTCACAATATGAGTGTGGCGCCTGAGGAGGTTCCGCTCATGGCAGAGCTTGATGCGCAGGGCCGCCTGCCGATCCGGCTCTACAATGCGCTTGACGCGGACGGGTTCGACATTGGCGCTGGCCGGCAGATGGAAACGGACACGATTACCAACCGCGCCGTGAAAATCTACATGGACGGTGCCCTGGGCAGTCGGGGCGCACTCCTTATTGCGCCCTATAGTGACCGACCGGACACGTCAGGCCTTGCCCTCATGGAACCAGACGATCTCACCGCCATCATGGCGCGCGCAGATGCAGCGGGCGTCCAGCTCGCCATCCATGCGATTGGCGACCTTGCCAACCGCCGCATCCTGGAGGCTGTGGAGGAAGGCGGCTATGATGCCGCCCATCGCTGGCGCATCGAGCATGCTCAGGTTTTCGCGACTGAAGATCTGATGCGCGCCGCTAATGCCGGCCTGATTGCCTCCATGCAGCCATCTCATGCCATCGGTGATCTCTTCTTTGCGCCCGCCCGTCTCGGCATGGACCGCCTCGCCGGTGCCTATGCCTGGAAGACACTGCTGGACAATGGAACGGTCATCGCAGGCGGGTCCGACGCGCCGGTGGAAGTCGGCTCGCCGCAGATCGAATTCTACGCTGCCGTTGCGCGCAAGAGCCTGAAGGGCGAATCCGGAGAGGGCTGGCACCCTGAACAGGCGCTCAGTCGCCAGCAGGCGCTCACGCTTTTTACTTCAGCGCCTGCCTTTGCCAGCTTTCAGGAAGACGACCTCGGCACGATAGAGCCCGGAAAGCGCGCCGATTTCACCGTCTTTGACCGCGACCTGATGACGGTGCCGGAAGCCGAAATCCTTGCCGCAAAGCCCCTGATGACCTTTGTCGGCGGCGACATTGTCTGGCGGGCAGCCGACTAGGCGTCCGGGAAGCTTCGCGACCAGACGCCCTGCAGGGGTTCCAGCGCTTTCGCCCGCAAGGCAATCGCGTTCAGCTTCGGCGCGTGCATTGCAAACCAGTCCCCGCGCGGCGACCAGTGGTGCATCACGCAGACATAGAGGTCGAGCGCCGAGAAGCGCTCTCCGAGAAACCAGGGCGCACCCGAGGCATCCTCCACGATTGACCAGAGCCGCTCGCGATAGGCCTCTATCGCCGCCTTGAATGGTGCCCGCGCGGCTTCGGTGCTGACGAAGCGCGCCGGGTCGTCCGCATAGGTGAATGTCGGATAGATGTTGGTCACCAGATAGACCAGCCAGCGAAGGAATGCGGCCTGTTCCGGCGCGCCGGTTGCAGGCACAAGATCGTCACGGCCCGTGTTTCCGGCCAGCCAGAGCGTGATCGCTGCGCTTTCGGTCAATACCTGGCCGTCCGGCAGCACCAGCGTCGGCACTTGTGCCAGCGGGTTTACGGTTATCAGCCTTTCCCGCGCGGCGGCATCCGTGAAAAGGTTGCCCACGGTCTCGAACCGATAGGGAAGGCAATAGAAATCAAGTTGCGCCTCGACCAGCGCAGACCCCCATCCCGGCGTGCCATAGAGAACAGAATCTGCCATCATGCGAGCTAAAGGCGGCCCGCTGCCCCGGTCAAGGGTCGGCAAGGCCCTGCAAGCGCAAGGTGCGTTTTCCCCTACGTCGCACTAGGCGTTCGCGCGTCGCGTGCTAGAACCTATATTGAAACGCTAAATCCTCCCCGACGAGACAGAACTCCATGACCGTAATGAGCGATACCGATGCCCTTGAGGGCCTGAAGCCGACCGAAAAGATCAATGTCAAGAAGGTCTTCGGCCTCGACACGACCATGACGGTCCATGGCTTCAAGACGCGCACCGAATACGTGCCGGAGATCGACCCGTCCTACCGGTTCGACCCGCAGACCACGATGGCCGTTCTGGCCGGCTTCGAGCACAATCGCCGGGTCATGGTCCAGGGCTATCACGGGACAGGCAAGTCGACCCATATCGAGCAGATCGCCGCACGTCTCAACTGGCCGATGATCCGGGTGAACCTCGACAGCCATGTCAGCCGGATCGACATGGTCGGCAAGGATGCGATTGTCCTGAAGGACGGCAAGCAGATCACCGAATTCCGCGAAGGCATCCTGCCCTGGGCCCTTCAGCGCCCGGTCGCCATCTGTTTTGACGAGTACGATGCCGGCCGCCCGGACGTGATGTTCGTCATCCAGCGCGTGCTTGAGGCCAGCGGAAAGCTGACCCTGCTCGACCAGAACCGCGTCATTGCGCCGAACCCCTACTTCCGCCTGTTTGCCACTACGAACACGGTTGGCCTTGGCGATACGACGGGCCTCTATCACGGCACGCAGCAGCTCAACCAGGGACAGATGGACCGCTGGAGCATCGTCACGACGCTGAACTATCTGGAGCATGATGCCGAGGTCGAAATCGTCAAGACCAAGGCGACTGGCGTCGATGACGACACGCTGTCCAAGATGGTGACGCTTGCCGACCTGACCCGCAACGCATTCATTGCCGGCGATCTGTCAACCGTGATGAGCCCGCGGACCGTGATCACCTGGGCCGAAAACTACGCGATCTTCCAGAACCTTGGTCATGCTTTCCGCATGACGTTCCTGAATAAGTGCGACGAACTCGAGCGCCCGCTGGTCGCTGAAATGTACCAGCGTTGCTTTGCCGAGGAACTGCCTGAGAGCGCCCTCATGGTGAAGGTCGCCTGAGACGACGAAATGACTGTTACCAGCCTGACCCTTACCAGCCGCGACGGTTTTGAGTTCGGCGCTGTTCGCGCCGAGCCGGCCGGTGCGCGCAAGGGCGGACTGATCCTGGTTCAGGAAATCTTCGGCATCAATTCCTTCATGCTTGATGCGGCCCGCCGCTTCGCAGCGGAAGGCTATGAAGTCCTGGTGCCGTCCATGTTCGATCGTCAGAAGCCCGGCTTCGCCCGCGAGGATCACTCGGCAGAAGCGATTGCCGAGGGTGGCGGGCATGCCCGCGCCAACGGGCTCGACGCCGCCATGTCTGACATTGGTGCCTGCATTGATGCGCTCGAGCGCCCGGTCTACATCACCGGTTTCTGCTATGGCGGGTCAATCGCTTATCTCGCCGCCTGCCGGCTTTCAGGCATCATGGCGGCGTCAGCCTATTATGGCAGCCTTCTCCCGACCTTTAAGGCCGAAGTGCCGAAATGCCCGGTCATTGCCCATTTTGGCCGTCTCGACGCGCACATTCCGATGGAGGGCGTCGAAGCCTTCCGCGCCGCACGTCACGATGTGCCGGTCTATGTCTATGAGGCCGGGCACGGTTTCGCGCGCCAGCGCTCCGATGATCATGACGCAACCAGCGACGCGCTGGCTTTCAAGCGCACGCTGGACCTTTTCTCAGACGCAGTGCGCTGATGGCCAAGGACATCTCGCCCCAGGAACTCTTCAAGCAAGCGCTCGCCGCGACGACCAAGGCGATGAGCGCTGACCGCGAGGTTGAGGTCGGATTTGGCAATGATATCGGCGCTGACGGCGAGCGGATCGTGCTGCGGCCGCCCCCGGTGGACCTGCCGCCCGGTATTGCCGCGCGCATCCGCGGCGAGGCGGATGCAATTGCCCTTCGCCGGGCTCACCATGACGAAGCGGCTCACCTCAGGCACCGGCCGCAAGGCGACCTGCCGCGCCGCGTGTACGATGCTGCCGAGCATGCCCGCATCGAGAGCCTCGGCGCCAATGCCATGCGCGGCACGGCGCTCAACCTTGATGCCGTTCTGGAATTGCGCACCCTGTCCGGTGAATTTGCCATGGGCGCAGAAGAGCCGGAGGCCGTGCTGGCACCCGCTCTGGAATTCCTGCTTCGCGAGAAACTCACGGGCCGCCCATTGCCCGAAGCGGCGCGGCGTGTCGCAGATATCTGGCGTGACCGTGTCGAAGCCGATACGGGCGGCGCGCTCGACAAGCTCATCTCCCAGCTTCATGACCAGTCCGGCTTTGCCAGGACCATTCGCGAGATGATCCGTGACCTTACGGCGGGCGATCAGTCGGGCGAGGAGACACAGTCCGACGACGACCAGCAGGAACAGCAATCCGAAGACGAGGAACAATCCCAGCAGGGCGAACAGGACCAGCAGTCGGAAGAGCCGATGGGTGCCTCTTCAGAGGAAATGGAAGCAGGTGACAGCGAAGAGCTCGACGGCGAGGAAACCAATGTCAGCGTCGACCAGGACGTCGAAATGGAGGCGGATGACGACGCCGACGACAATGATGACGGTTCCAAACCGCTGCGACCGAATTTCCGTGACGGCGATGAGCGTGACCGCTTCAACTATAATGTCTTTACCCGCGCGCATGATGAGGTTGCCCAGGCACCTGACCTCTGCGATCCGGAAGAGCTGACCCGCCTGCGGGCTTATCTCGACCACCAGTTGCAGGGCCTGCAGGGCGCGGTCTCCAAGCTGGCGAACAAGTTGCAGCGCCGTCTCATGGCACAGCAGAACCGGTCCTGGAGCTTTGACCTCGAAGAGGGCGTGCTCGATACTGCCCGCCTGACCCGCGTCATCACGGATCCGACGGTTCCGCTCAGCTTCAAGCAGGAAGATGACAGCAATTTCCGTGACACGGTCGTCACCCTGCTGCTCGATAATTCCGGTTCCATGCGCGGTCGTCCGATCATGGTTGCGGCCCTGTGCGCAGATATTCTCGCCCGCACGCTGGAACGGTGCGGTGTGAAAACCGAAATCCTCGGCTTCACGACCAAGGCATGGAAGGGCGGCCTCTCGCGCGAAGACTGGGTGCGCGCCGGCAAGCCGAACGGACCCGGCCGTCTCAACGACATCCGCCACATTGTCTACAAGCAGGCGGATGCGCCGTGGCGCCGGGCGCGCAAGAATCTCGGGCTGATGATGCGCGAAGGGCTGCTGAAGGAGAATATCGACGGCGAGGCCCTGCTCTGGGCGCATGACCGCCTGCTCGCACGGCCCGAGCAGCGCAAGATCCTGATGGTCATCTCCGACGGTGCGCCGGTTGATGATTCCACGCTCAACGTGAACATCGGCAATTACCTGGAGCGCCACCTGCGCCAGGTGATCGAGGAAATCGAGACACGCAGCCCGATCGAGCTGATCGCCATCGGCATCGGCCATGACGTGACGCGCTATTACAAGCGCGCGGTCACCATCGTGGATGCCGAACAGCTTGGCGGCGCAATGACTGAACAGCTCGCCGGCCTGTTCGACGAAAACGGCCCGGTCCCGCAGGCCATGTCCATTCCGCCCCTGACCGACCGCACGGTCCGCGGCGCGGCCAGTGGTGCGCCCAGCTATGGCGGCCGTAAGTCAGTCGGGCTGGGCAGGGACGTGAAGAAGACCACGCTTCAGGCCGTCAAAGGGCCGAAATCCTAGGCAATTTCCTGTCCCATATTTCTGCCTTCATGCTAGGGTTTGATTGCGCAGCGAGGGGACAGGACGATGCCACATCATTTCAAGCTTATACCCGTATCAAGGCTCGTCATCGCGGGCCTGCTCGTCCTGCTGGCCGCCTGCGCCTCAAAGCCGGAGCCGGATCGCCTCGTCCTGCTGGGAGACGCCCAGGCCGAAGGCAATGTGGAACAGCAAGTGGCTCTCGCCCGCGCCCTTCTGGCAGATCCTGAGGTCAAGGGAGACCTGCGCACCGATCTGGGAGACATTCTTGCGGCTGCGGGCCAGACCGAAGCGGCCCTGTCGGCCTATCACCGCGTGCTGACCGCCGCGAGCGCCGAGACGCCGCCCAATTTCGCCTACCAGATAGACCTGCGCGCCCGCATGGCCGAAATTGCGCTCGATGCCGGTGACACAGTGCGTGCCACCGAAGAGATTGGCGCGGCGGCCCGTCTCGCGCGCATCCATCTCGGCTCGGACCATCCGCGCCTTGCGCCGCTGCTCGCCTTTGTCACTGAGAACGGCCTCGACACCGCCCGCGTGGCAGAAATTACCGGCTCGCCGGTCGATGCCACGCTCGCCGGCAGTGTGGAGCGGGCCCGCGAACGCCCCGTCGCTGTCGCCAGCGCCCGGGCTGGCGCCCTCGGCGGCGTCGAGCCTGACTTCGATCTTGTCCGCGTCTTCTTCGGCACCAACCGTGCCCCGCAGGCCGGCAAGCTGAAGCTGGTCGACGGGCGTCTGGTCCTTGATCCCAGGAAATATTTCGGCGGCAAGTCAGCCGCGCTCAAGACCGGCAGCGTCATGGTGTCTGTCCCGCGCAACCGGGCGGTTGGCGAAATCCCCAAGCCTGGCATGTTCACCTTCGACCGACGTCCCAACCCGGCAAAATACGTGATCCTCGGCGACATGAAGCTCGACGCGACCATGGCCGAGTTTCTCGCCAATGTCCGCATAGAGCTTGCCCGCTCCCAGCGCCGCGAGATCTTCATCTTCATTCATGGCTACAACAATGATTTTCCCACCGCCGTTGAGCGCACAGCCCAGCTCGCGGTGGACCTTGAGATTGACGGCGCGCCGGTGCTCTATTCCTGGCCGTCCGCCGGCAGCGTGTTCGGCTACAAGGCCGACCGCAAGCAGATCACGCAGGCCACCATCGACGACCTTGAACACTTCCTCCATGTCCTCACCGAGCAGACCGGTGCAGACCGCGTCAACATCGTCGCCCACTCGATGGGAAATGAATTCCTTGTCCGAGCCCTGCAGGAAATGGCAGACGATGAGCGCGCAGTGCCTTCACCCTTCGACCAGGTCGTCTTCGCCTCGCCCGATGTCGATGCTGACGAGTTCATCACGCTGATGGAGCGCGTCAGCGGCCTTGCCAATGACATGACGCTCTATGCCAGTTCGAAGGACCGGGCGCTGCAGGCTTCGCGCCGCTTCAACAAGTCGGGCCGCCGCGCGGGCGACTCGACCGAGCCGGTCCTGCTCGCCGGGCTCAACACGATCGACACGACGCAGGGCTCCACCGGCGGCCTCGCGCTTGGCCATTCGGACATATTCGGCGCCGCGTTCCCGGATTTCCAGGCCATCACATGGCTCAGCCTTGAGCCGGAACAGCGCTGCATCCTCGGCAGGCAGGAGATCAAGTCCGGCACGGCCTGGATCTTCGGCACGCCACGGTCAGAGTTCTGCGACACGGACGGCTTTGCCACCGCGATCACCAGTGTGCGCCGTCTCGGCCTCGACAAGGCCTCAGCCGAACTGGCCGCCCGTGCCAGCCAGCCCGCCCCTGACGCCGCCCGCTGGCAATCGGCCCTGAAGATCGTTGAAAGCCTGCAATGAACGGATCATCGAAAGCGGTTCATCCTGGGCGCTCCGCCACTTTTGCAAATTCGCCGCGCACTTCACTCAGGTATTTCACCGCCGTCTCGCGGTGCTTTGGCGATTTGGCCTTTTTCGGCAGCCGGCTCAGCCAGTGCGAATTCGGGCCCATGGGGAACCGGCGTGACAGGACCCGCGTCGAGGGCAGGGGCTTGCGCGACATGACGTCCACATAGGTGTCGAGTTCGGCCAGCGACGTGAATACCAGCTTCACCCCGTCCACCTCCACCATCAGCACCGGCCAGCCCTCGCCTCCCACCGGCCCCGGCCGTGGCGGCTCGAACAGGGTCGCCCGGCCCAGGCTCTCCGCGTCCACCGGCCGGTGCACCCAATAGGTCATCACCGAAACCGGCGGCTTTTTCCAATAGGTGATCTGGTAGGATTTCATCGCCTCACCGGTCCGCTCTCCCATGCCGATTGAAATGGAGGGGCCGTAAAAGATCAAGCCTCCCAAACTGCGTCGGGGATGACGTATGGGGGGCAAATCAGCAGCTTACAAACTTCCCGGAAAACCAGATTATGAGTGCGACGCATGCTGCCAGGACAGCATTTATTGCCAGCGCGATTATGGGCAGGAACGTCAGGGCAATGCTCATGCCCTTGCGTTCGCAGTCGTGATGCCCGGCGGGATAAAGACCCAAGAACCAGACAAAGGGTTGAGCCGAGGAAAGGACCGGACGCCAGTATCCAATCGACAAGCTCCAGCACCGAAAAGCCGGTCACGCGTTTCAATCCACCCCAGAACATCCCGGCAAATGAGTGTTGCGAATTACCTGTGGGAGTATCCCCGTTGCTTTCGGCGACAGCGAAGCACAGGTCATGGTCGCAGCCTGCAAGATGGATGGGCCTGAAAAGCAGGAATGCGAACAGGAAGGTGGCGTAGACCGGACTCCTTCAGCCCCCCAGTTGAGGGGACCCCAGGTGCGTCAGCCATTCTTCCCAAACTTCCGGTCCCGCCCGGCCAGCAGCCGCAACCTGAGCGCATTCAGCTTTATGAAGCCTTCCGCGTCCTTCTGGTCATAGGCGCCGTGATCGTCCTCGAAGGTCACGATTTTCTCCGAGTACAGAGAATAAGGGCTTGAGCGACCTGTCAGGTAGGCCTGGCCCTTGTACAGCTTGATTTTCACTTCGCCGGTCACCCAGCGTTGCGAATGGTCGATGGCGGCCTGCAGCATCTCGCGCTCCGGGCTCCACCAGAAGCCATTATAGATCAGCTCAGCATATTTTGGCATCAGCTCGTCCTTGAGGTGCGCCGCGCCCCGGTCGAGCGTTGCCTGCTCGATGCCCCTGTGCGCCACCAGAAGGATCGTGCCGCCCGGCGTCTCATAGATGCC
>TARA_R110000850_G_C9996087_1_pt1 | contig 38040 bp, 64 predicted proteins | sample TARA_R110000850 | Tara Oceans TARA_R110000850 (sample SAMEA4397586) | marine metagenome | biome: Polar Biome; feature: [SRF] surface water layer (ENVO:00010504); material: water (ENVO:00002006), including particulate matter (ENVO:01000060) such as... | depth 5 m
TTCTTACATACTATCTCTCCCTCCTCAAAATCTACCGACATTTTAAACTTGTCCATCAACTGCAAGCACTGAGCCTTACCCTCGACGGTATCGGCTGTTGGTTGGTATTCGTCAACCGTATAAGTAATAACTTTATTCTCGCTAGTGCATAGCATCCAGACTGATTTATACTTATTTAACTCCCACCATTGCGCCTTAGCACACCACTCATTTAATTCAGTGTCATTTAGTTCTAGTGTTTTCTTTTTCATTTAAGCCTTCCTTGTTGAACCGAATAATCCATGTAGCGCTCAACTTTAACCTTCTTAGCTTCAATCAAGTCACGGTCTAATGTTTCCACCCTGTCAAATTCATCGCAGAGCATTTCGTAAACCGCTATTAAGTCGTGCACTTCTTTACGCAACTCAACCCAATTTGTACTATTAGACTTTGGATTTTTATCCAGCAAGCCAAACCGTTGAGCCTTTCCAACTGCCTGCACTATCTCACCGCTTTCTTCACTAAGGCAGGCTAGTAAATAATCTTTCAATCCCATCATTTCAATCTCTCCAATATGCTGTCGATGGCTTCCAGTTCAATAGTGTCGTAGGTGTCTAGCGTGCCTTCGCGTTGTTTACGCTCAGTCAATACCCGTAACCTCTCCCACATAAAGCTTTTAATCTCATCCCGTAATGCTGTGGTGATGGTGGTTGTTTGTGGCTCTATTTTTCTCAAGGCCTCACTAAGGCTATCCATCAGTTCTTCAGCATCAACTTGGTCGCTAGCTCTTGCGTATATCTCACCATCTGTAGGTCTTTCAATTTCCTGCTCAACTACTGGCTGTTCTTGGATTGACTCTGTACATCTGCATGTAGGGCAATTATCGTGTTTCGTTGCTGACAAGCTCACGTTATCTACTCCCATGATTAGGGTGGAAGCCAAGCTCTATTTCAGCTTCTTTTCTTGCATTAACTGCATCATCAAAACTGACAAAGCTACCAAGCTCTATGCGCTTCTTGTCTTTATTTATTTTTGCTATCCATTTATTGCCTCGCTTGCTCCAGCAAACTCCGATAACGCCAGAAGTATTATCCGCTCTAACCTTGCAGTTAAGGTTATTCTCTGCTGGACGTACTAATCGTAAGTTTTCAATTTTGTTATTGATTCTATTTCCATCAATATGGTCAATTTGGTAGCCGCTAGGTATATCACCTTTAAGCATGGTATAGACCAGCCTGTGAGCTTTGTAAGGCTTCCCGTCTATTTGAACATCAATATACCCCTTAGCTCCTGTAGCTCCAGCTATATACCCTATCTTTGAAGAGGAGTGGCGATATGTTTTATTGACTAAATCTCCGTCAATATAGGTAAAAAGGCTATGTAATCTCTCTTTTGTAATCATGATTCTTCCCAATCCACACCGTTAATTATTAATGTTTGTTTAGAACCTGTCATGTCTACTAACTCCTTTCCCGTATGTTCGATTGTCTTTAGGTTTTCTTTGCTGTCTTCTTGCCTCCCAATACAGCAACCTCCCAAAGATAATGCCTATAGCCCCTACCACAACGAAAAACAATGATATAAATATTTCCATATCACTTACCCTCTATTGGAGTGTTAAACCTTAGCTTCGCTCTCTCGCAAGCAGCGATAATAACGTCTAGGCTTTCTGGGTTTGATGGCACTACAATAAGCTGTGGGTCTAACTCTGAAACAAACTTAACTTCTGGGCTAACAATCTCACCGACTTCTGATTTTTTTGGATTATCACTAACAATGAAGCCAGCCCATTCGCCACGCTCCGGGTCGTAAAAATCGCTAATACGTTTAGCCCCATCGCCCAATTCAATTAATAAAGTTTCTCCACTCATCACTTACGCTCCCCATTATTCGCCAATATTTAAAGTTGAGTCATGACCTTGCCATTCGTTATACTGTAATTTCGCCACTAATTCCGGTAGCGTTGGCTCTTCATTTTCTTGCTGAAACTCATAATCTTTCGCGCTGTCAGCCATGCGAGCTAGAATGTCTTTGAAGCCATCTTTTGCTTGCCCCATGAACCAATCATATTGAGTGGCTAATTCTTTAATGGTAACTCTATCTTCATCGCGATCTTTGCGTAACTGGTCGATTTGTTTTTGTAATTTAAGGCTCATTACGCAGCCGTCCTTTTTCTCATTGCTTCCATTATCTCTTCCTGGCTTGATCCATTCTCATGCATACTGTTTGCTAAATTCTTAGCTGCATAGTGTTCGTCATTAAGTGGAATCTTTGCCATATCAAATAGCGGCTTAATATCTCTTAGCGGCTGACCCTTGGCACGCGGCCCGCCCATCTGACCAATTAGTGCAATACATTGAACTATTGTCTTGTCGGGGTTCTCACGTAGCTTACGGTAAAGAGTCGAGGCTGTTTTCCCTGCTCTTTTTGCAACTTGGCGAACAGAGTAGAACCCATCAATATAGTAATACTTGTTACCCTCAATGCCGCGCTTCGACGCCATATCTTCTATCATGTATTCCATTAGCCTTCCTTCTCTAGTTCAGCTAGTGGGTCGTCGACGTGCATGTGTCCCATAAGTTTTAAGCCATTACTATCTTGTAGCGGTTGGACTGATGCTAGCATCTGGTGTCCATCGACAAAAACAATCCTGTTCTCACCAAACTCTCTAGTCACACCTTTACTGTAAAAGCTAATGCTACCGCCTTTCATTTCATACCCGTAAACGTCATGCTTTTGCTTTTCCATCTTCTCTTCCTTAATCTAGTTATTTACCAATACATATATGAAGGGGTGCTGATGCGACTCGTACCGTTCCATAAACCTCGCTTGTGGGTCACTTCCGGAAGCACCTTTGCAGGAATAACTCTTTTCAGAGATCAACACACCCACATATATCTACTGTTTAAGTCGAAACCGGCGGTAGACATTTGAACCGCCGGCTTCTATTCCTAATCTAATTTTTACTCTCGTTAAGTTAAAGTTATTTCATTTAGCACCCCTTCGCTATCTCGGTAAGGTGCAGCCATTAAACCACACATAGTTGCACAGTGCAAGCTTTGATATAGGTTGTTATTTAAAAAGGGATCGAGTCATCGAGGCTGTTTGGATCATAACTAGGCCCAGCTTGTGGGTTTGCTGGCTGCGGCTGTTGCCCTGCATCTTTCTTAGCGCCGATCAAGTCAATACTGTTGACGTTAAGCTCTAAGCTCTTTTTCTCAATACCGTCATTACCTGTAAAAGTATTCTCTGATAGCTCACCAGATACCGCCACTGCTTGACCTTTCACCAGGTATTGAATAAGGCCACCTGTTGCACGATTACCCCAAATATTACAGCGCACCCACATAGTCGATTGACGCTCACCAAACCCGACCGTTACGGCTAATGGAAAAGTTGCCACTGTTGACGACCCCGCCTGTCTTGTTTCTACATCACGACCTATGTTGCCCGTTGCTGATAAATTACTAAGACTCATTTATTTTCACCTTTACCTTCTAACGCTAATCTAATAGCTGCTTTCTTATCAGGGCTAAGAGTCGCCCATAGTTTAGTTTTTGCAGTCTCATCTTTCATTACCAACTCGTACTCTTCAATAATTTTCGTGTAATCCATCTGAACTAATTGCTGAACAATAAATTGAGACTTTCTGCCTCGGCTTGCTGTCAGCATCATATTAATTGAGCCATTTATATGGCTTAAATGGCTGATCCTGATTCCACCTAGAGCAACACCGCCAAACTTTACGCTAGGATCACAATAGAGCGTTAGAGAGCGCCCAATCCAATCCTTGCCGTTAATACCCCAAGCAGTTACTAATACTCGACGCATTGTTTTACATGGCTTGTATGGCATTAATCCATCAAGGGCTAGAAATACGGGCTGGTCTGCTGTTCCTCTGCTTACATCGTTAATCGTTACAGTGATAGGACCGGTTAATAAATCATCGGCGTTTAGTTGGTCTGACTTCGGTTTAATCGTGTCAGCAAGATTTGTAATGTCATTCATATAATTATGTCCAGTTCGTTTTCGTAGGTGTTTATTTCCCAATTCGGCAAAGTGATCACGCCATCACCGTTGTCAGGGTGGGGCCACTTATCATCGTTAATGCATTCCGCGTAAATTCTTAAATCACGCCTGAAATAAAACGCACCAATTTCACGCGATAAATCATCAAGCAAGTACATTTGGTTTGAATGGGGGGCTTCTTCTTCAACTGCTAAAAAGTAAAAGGCGCTTAGCTTTTCACCTGTTACCTGTTCATAAATAAACGAGTACATGGCCTCTTGAACGTGGTAACGGTAATCACTAACAGAGCGCGCAAACTTTCCGCCTCGAACGTCTTGTGTTTTTTTAACGTCAACCGCAACGCGATCATCTGTTAGCCAGTCAAAACGAGATCTAATTACAATCCCTGTTTCAGGGTCGGTACACATAAAAGAAACTTCTGCATGACCTTTTGCGTTTAAGTGCTGCATTGCGTGTTGATTTAGCTCAACAGCTTCACGCATAGCTAAAACCTTTTTGCCCTCTGGGGCCGTTAGAGTTAATTCATCACCGTGAATGGCTTTAGCTGTTTTATAAGCCGCTGCCGTTCTAAGTGGTGCTTCAGTTATGCAATACTCATCATCAAAGCGTGTAGGCTCAAGTATCGCGGCATGAATAGCTGTACCGATAACCATAGCCCTGGTAGATGACTTATAAGTTGAGTGCTTGTAGTGCGCCGGACTTCTGGATATTTTATCTAGCCCTGACTTGCTGATACCTGTTGCTGAGTGGTAATCCTCGTTAGATAACCCGTAATAAATACCGCTACCAATATCTGATAGGTTTGCTTTTTCTGTTTTCATTTTCATAACCTCGCTAAATAAATCCACGCATCTGCACTGCACCCACAATGGACTCAGCAATAGAATAAGCAGCGTCACTTTCATCTTCACCCTGATCAACTTTGTTCTGTATATCTTCATAAGTGTAAATCTTAGAGCCGACCTTGATCACTCCGTTACTAAATAGTTTTTCCGCTATATCATCTACTGTTATTTGTGTCATTATGCTTGCTCCTTTAAAAATTCTATTTCTTTTTTAGCGGTTTCAAGTTCTTCTGCCATTTCAACTATAAGATCATGATCATCATCTTCTTTATCAGTCATGCTTTTAGCGCTAATTTTTAAAGAGACTATTTCTCTTTGTAGTACCTTAATTAGTGATAGGCTCATTTTTCTAACCCTTCAATATATTCAAAAGCCGCTTCATTCAAAGCTTCTTCAAATTTAGTAAAATCAACCTGTACCCATTCATCATTGATCGTTTCTTCTTCACAATTGAAAACTTCAACTTCAGCATGCTCCTCTGGATAACAATCTTCAGGTGCAACAAATAATTTAGCCGGTCGGCCTGCCGTGTAGTTAAAATCAAATCTATAAACATATTCAACAGCAACGCCTTCAACATCAATTTCGTGAAGGTATTCTATATTGTAAAATGCGTCTGCCATGTCAATTCCTTTATTCGTTAAGTTGCAGCTATTAAACCATGAATGATTGCAGAGTGCAAGCCCTAATATCAATCATTTACTTTGCTTAAATTTTTATGTTAAAGTTGGCTTATGTATAAAGTGGTGATAAGGCGCTCTAGTGAAGAATATTAAAAATACAATTAACAAGCTTCGCAGTAAGTACGGAAAAAAGAACGGAGTATTTGATAGGCTGCTGCTCGGCCACCCTGTATATGAATTACGGGACGCCAATAATAAGAATATGTATAATAGGTTGAAATGTAAAAAAATAACTGATAATTAGCTTCTATATATAGCTATGTTGGTAATCCTCCACGGGGGATACTGCCTCAGGTGCACCTTAAAGGCAGGAGTTAGCTTAGCGGTTAACTATCAGCATAACTTTATATGCAAGCTAATATCTTTATGGTATAGTTATCTCGCTCGTTATTTGGTTTGGTAGCCAAGAGCAAAAAATAAAGAAGCAAAGGCTGTTCCGGCCTATCGGGAAGGTTTATCTTTTTACCTTCACTACCAACCGATAGACCAGAGCGGCTTTTTTTATGCCTGGAGATAAAGGGTGAAAAACAAACCTACAAGATTTGAGAATAACGGCATAACATGGAACGTGTACGTGCTAGCAATGAATGGGAATAGAACATTTAAAATGTTCCAGGATGAGCTTGGTATCACTAGTAAAGAAGCAGCTTATGCATTTAATGCTATTGGATTAGATGGAAAAAACTATATACACGGTGAGGTAGGAGTATGAATTATAGTTTCGATATTGAAGACGCAAAGAAGCACGGCGTTGACGGCGCTGTAATGCTATCAAATTTAAAGTACTGGCTAAGACATAACCTAGCAAACGGAAATCATTTGCACGACGACAACGTGTGGACATTTAACAGTAAGCGAGCCTTTGCAGATCTATTTCCTTTCTGGAGTGAATCACAGATAAAACGAATATTAAACGCACTTATCAATAGTGGCGAAATAATCACTGGAAACTACAATAAAAGGGCTATGGATAGAACGATCTGGTATGCCGTTGCTGACGTTAAGTCCCTAGAAATGACCATTGGACGAAATCAGCTAATGAATCAGACGAAACCGTCTAATGAATTGGACGAAATCGACCAAGCGTTACCAGATAGTAAACAACAGATAGTAAACACAGATATAACTATAACGTTCGATCAATTCTATTCTGCTTACCCTAAGAAGTTAAAAAGAAAAGAAGCCGAAGCTAAATGGTCAAGGATGAATAACCAATCTAGGCAATTAGCGATTGATGGAATACAGAGCTTTACAGCCAACAAAGAAAAGCAATTTATATCAGCAGCTATAGTTTACTTAAACGGCGAAAGATGGGATGACGAACCAGCGGAGATAAACAATGACGCACGAAGCAAGCAAGCAATATCTGGAAAACCTGATAACAAGGCAACCAAGTTCCACAACAGACTTAAGGATAGATACAACGAAGCGATTGCCAGAGAGTTGGATTCTGAAGCTGTTCAGCAAGTTCCAGGTGATATACGGTCACAAGTGGTTATCGGTAATTGATACTGGTGACTTGTTAGAGCTTGCCATTGATGAATGGTCAGAAAGATTACAGGGGCTTACTGGTGAGCAGATTAAACATGGCCTAGACAAGCTTGACGGTGAGTGGGTTCCTACGCCAATGTCATTCCGCACACTATGTACGGGTGATGATGGTTTGCACAGCACAGGAGCTTACAGAGAGTTCGACAAGTCAAAAGCAATAGAGCATAAAGCTGACAAAGGAAAAGCGAAGGCTCAAATGGATGAAATTAAGAAGCTACTTAACAAATAGTTGCAACTGCACGATGCAATTGTGATAAGATACGGTTATGACTAAAAATAAACCAAGATCAAAACTAACAAAGAAGCAGCTAGCAGACAGAAAGCGGGCTATTAAGGCTTTAGGCATCATGGAGTTCATGAAGCTTACAAGCTTAACCCGCGGAACTGTAGGCGGCATTTTATACGGAACTAGAGATCCAAGCTTTGACGAGGCTATAAGAATGTCGAATCTATCAGGCATTGATAGGGCGATACTATTACCTAACCGGTTCGGGATTTAACTAGTGATTGTAATTGACGGAGTTGCTTATATGCCGGTAGCTAGTGCAAGAATTTATAAGTGCACTTTATGCCAAGGTAAAAACTTGAATTGCCACGCTTGCGGTGGGCAAGGAGTAAGAAAAGTATGCTCAAGCAATGAGTGTAGAGAGTACGGGTGCAGTGGAGAGGCTGGCGGGTGCTATGTTGACGACAAAGAAAAAGAAGCTTACCAGTTAACCAAGAAAAACAAGTAAAGTGAATTAATATTAAATAGTAGTTGCATCGTGCAATGAACTATGAAATAATACTCCCAACTTAAAAATTTAATTGGGAGAGCATCATGAGTAAATCAAATCTTAAAGACAATATAATCATTGCAATACTATCCGGACTAACACTAGTTCTTATTGTATGTGCCATTATTAATTATCTAAAACTTCCTATAGTAGGTCTCAACATTGATGACGAATGTCAATGGATTAGAGAATCGCCTGACTTTGAAAAGAGAGTATGCCCATTAGACCTATCTGAGCTTAAATATAGTTATGAGCGAGTTCATTATGATGACAGTAAAGGCGACCAAAAGGAATACGAATAATGAGCAATGCGGAGAGAAAGGAAGAGATGGTTAGAGTGACACGTAAAATGAAGCCTTGTGACTTTCTAGGATCTAATTTTAACGTGCATTATAAGATAGGCGCACAGGTAGAGTCTCGCGGCTTTTCACTCGATGAACTGCTAGTAGGGCACTTAGATTTGATTGACTTTATTGTGAGGGCTAAATAATGTTAATACTAACTAGATACAAAGGCGAGTCTATCTTTATCAATGGTGACGAAATAAAGGTTCATGTTTTAGATGTAACAGGTAATCAAGTCCGCATCGGAATAGATGCTCCCAACAATATTTCAGTCCACCGTGAGGAAATATACAAACGCATAGAGGATGAGAATAATGGAAAATAAAACAGAATGGAAAAGTGGTTTACCGCCTGTAGGTGAAGAATGTGAAGTGCTAGGTCATGAGGTAGATAATTCTGAATGGGAAAAATGCACAATACGGTTTATTGGTGAGTTTAGAGTTGTTTACGATTCAGCTTCATGTACAGAGCGAACCGCCCATATTTCAAACGTTGAATTTAGACCCATCAAAAGCCAAGCAGATTTGGAGCGTGAAGAGTTTCACAATTTAGCCATAAACTGCATCTTTAACAATCAAACGCGCAAAACCTTGGATGCACTCTATGACGCTGGCTACAGAAAGCAGGGTGAGGTTGTTAGCTTTGAGGATGCGGCAATAGAGTTAGACACTCGCTCAAGTTCAAGTACTCGTGCGGAGTATTTCAATAATCACTTCATCATTACCATAAAGGCTAAGTAATGAGTAGCAATATGGGCCGTCAAACAGCAAGCGCAGCACACGGTCATAACGGCTCAATAGGTGGGTCAGCTGGCATTGTTAGCAGAACTATTTGCCCCGCTTGCGATAAGAAAATGATTCCAGGTATAAGCCACGGTGATAAATGTAGTAGAAGAAAACAGGCTATGAGAAATGAAGGGTTGTTATGAAAGTATTTATCCTTACTGATAACGATAATTTAGCACGGGTAAAGGGCGGGCTCTACGAAACGATCAAATCTCTTGACCTCGCTAAGCCGAAACGAATCACGATTGAAGACGACAAGGAAAGTAAGACAGGAGAGCAAAGGTCGTGGTTTCATATTCTTTGCGGCATGTTTGGCGCAGAGATAGGTTATACCAAACTTCAAATGAAAAGACTTATGCTTGCTGAGGTCTATGGCACTGAGATAGTTTTAGGTAAAGAAATATCAAAATCAAGTGAAAGCTTAAGCCGTAAAAGCTACTCACAGCTTATTGAGCAAACTTATATTAAGGCGGGCGAGATGGGCGTCCAGCTTCCTCCACCAAGAATGAAGGGGTAGAAAATGAAAGCTTATACTGCAGTATGGAAAGATCGACACTCAGATACAACGGCGCACCCGTTTTCAAGCGCTCATAAAGCAATAAGTTGGGCTAGAGCAAAAGCTACAGAAAGCTGTAGATTTCCAGAAGATTATGAAGAGCATGATTATGAAGGGTCGTTGTTTTATGCTGACTATTCATGTGAAAGCGATTGTATTTATGTAATTGAAGCGGAACTAGATGGAGAAATAAAATGAATATCCAAACACAAGCAGCAAGGAATACTGATCCAATCACAAGCCATGAAGCAGCGACAGAGATAACCGAGTCAGGCGAAAGAAGGACTCAAGTTAAACGAGTAGTTGAAATGGTCGAAGAGAACCAAGGCCGAACAGCAGCAGAGCTAGCGGTAGTCAATAACGTATGCCGTTACATGCTAGCAAGACGATTAGCAGACGCTACCGACATATACGTTATGAAAGGCGACAAAAGAAAATGTAGTGTAGCTGGTCGCAATGCTGTTACATGGTGGATAAAATGAGTGATTCAGTAAATAGCTCGCAGTTAATCAATCAAGATTCTGGTAACTTTGAATGGTACACGCCGCTAGAGATCGTTTATATGGCTGCTGAAGTAATGGGGGGCATTAACCTTGATCCGTTTAGCAGTGAAGTTGCAAACGAGGATATTATGGCTCACTCTTTTTACCATAAAGACAATAACGGCTTAACTCACGACTGGCATGGTAACGTCTGGATGAATCACCCTTTTAGTCGTGAAATGAATAAAAAATGCATTGAAAAGTTAGTTTCTGAATATGAGATCGGAAACATGTCCCAAGCGTGCTGCATTACTTTTGCCGCTACATCTGAAGCGTGGTTTAGGCCGCTACTAAAGTATAAGCAATGCTTTATACATGGAAGAACCAACTACTACTTGCCGGACGGAACAAAAAAGAAAGGCGTAACAAAAGGAAGTGTTGTAACTTATCTTGGAAATAACGAAGAGAAGTTTATTAAAGTTTTTTCTAAAATAGGCACTGTTAAATGAGTAACGCATCCAAACGGCACATGGAAAAAGTAGCTGAATTAAACTGTGTTACTTGCGGAGCCGTTGGTGTACATGTTCACCATATACGGGAAGAACGGATCAAGAATGATTTTCTTACAATTCCATTATGCCCTGAATGTCACTTAGGCGATTTTTCAATCCACAAGACACCAAGACAATTTACTAATATTTACGGCGGCGAACTAGATTTACTGGCTACAACAATAGAGAGGTTAGGATGACAAAGCATAGGCAGGCAGCAAGGATTGATGCAAACCAGCCAGATATTGTCAAAAAGCTACGGCAGATAGGTGCGACAGTATCTCTAAATCATGATGATATTCTAGTAGGTTATAGAGGTAAGACATACTGGTATGAAATAAAAGACCCTGAAAAAACATTAAAGCAAGACGGTACGTATAAAGCTGGAGCGTTAAAGGATTCTCAAATAGAATTACTGGAAACATGGAAAGGCCACTATCGAGTCGTACATTCTTACGAGCAGATAGCGGAAGAGATAACGAGTATATGATATAATAGTAAAAAACTATTGGCGGCGCTATGATTATAAGACCTATTGTAAGAAATGTTACTAGAGCTATTGCTTATTCAATTACGGGAGGGCCTGGCGCCATTATTCCTGTAGTGCCAGGGTATGAGCCGCTTTGGTTCGCCTCTAAATTTACAGTTAAGCCTCAGGACTCTAACGGCTACACAATTCAGGCCGTTCCTACAGGCGTTAGCGTGCGTTACGTTGACCAAACATTAGGTAATGATGGGACAGCTATAGCGTATAACTCAGCATCGTTTGTTGACCCATTACTACCAACAAGCCCGTTGGCTTACGCAACTTTTGGTGCAGCTTTCTCAGCAACTGCTAGTGGCGATTGGCTGCTTATGAAGTATGGTGAGGAAGAGGTTTTAAGTGCTGGGGAATATATCCTGCCAAATGGTTCAGATAATGACCATAAAACTACAGTAGGCGCTTATGGCACGATAGCAGCCAGACCACACCTGAAGATAGCTAACTCTAGCAAGAGTTTTTACAGAACAGGAAGCGCATCTAATCTTTCATGGTTCAGCTTAGATATACATGCATTTGAAACTGACCCTGATGATGCTGGCTATATACCGTCTGGCACTACTGCGCGTATAGGTTTAGGCTTTGTATCATCACTCATGTCAAATATAGCTATTGAAGACTGCATTATTCGTCAATTCCATACTAACGTATCTTTGGAGTCAGCTACGTCCTTACCAGTAGGTCAAGAGCACTCAAACATACAAGTGCGTAAGAGCTTCATATTAAATGCACACCCATCTGGCTCTGGACATTCACAAGGTATGTGGGCGAGAGATTGCAGTATATTGCTTGAAGGCAACCTCTTTGACCATAATGGGTGGCTCACAACAGGCACTATATTTAATCACAACACATACTTCACGGGCTCTAGGTATACTGTTATTAGAGATAATGTGTTTTTGCGAGCATCTTCAATTCAGAATAAATTTACATCAAACAGCAAGTTGACTCAAATACTCCATTCAACATTAACAGCAACATTATCAGGCGCAGCAGAAACTACTGTAACATTTGACGACTTAATAGACGACAGGTTTGGCGATACAGGCGTTGTTGGCCTAACTCTTGCCTCTGGCACTAAGATTACAGTCCCCTACACGGCAAATACTGACTTTACTGTAACCATAGCAGCGAGAGACTTTACTGGGGATAATGCTGTATCTGGGAGCGCTTGTTTAGTTTACAATACAGGGCAAACTACCCTACCCTCTTCTCTTACTGGTGCGGCAGTCACTTCTGCTGTGTCTGGGTATTCGTATCACGGTATAGACCCAACAGGGACAATAACGATAACCCTTGACTCATCTGCAACTATCACTATCCCTTACACCTCCGTAGTGCTGGATTACGATGGGGGCACAGCTACTTATACGTTTGCCTCGACGGACTTCTCTAGTGACAATGCTGCTGGGGGTAACTCCATTCTTAATGATGATTTGCAAAATGTATTGCTTTCTTATGACGTGGCTATCTATGGGAATAGTTATAGTGAAGGGGAGATTGTAGGCTCAATAGGTGGCAATGACTCTAACGGCAATGGGACAAGATATGCTCGTTTTGCAATTAACGATAATGTTTCCCAGTTTATTGGTAGAAGTCAACCAACCAACAGAACGCTAGGTTATGGTTATGACGTTGATGACCACGAAGACTCCAACTGCTCTGCCAACCACTTGCTGCATACTGATAATGCCTTAGTTGTTGGAAGGAATGGAATACGCCTTCTTAATTACGCAACAGGAGATACTGTAGAGGACAATATTCTATACCTTAGTGGGGGTTCTATTAGTGATGGAACGGGCACTAATCAGTCTGGCAATACGGTTCAAAACAATACAATAGATGCTCCAGCTTCCTTCTACCTTGATGAGCTACGAACTGTTGAAGGTTATCTCACGGCTCAGGCTGAGACAGCTACTTTAGATAGCTTATCTACAATAATACAAACTAGAAGCAAAGCTAATCCATTACCTCTTTATGAGGCATCGGCTATTAATGATTGGACTAAAGCTGGTTATGTTGGTGTAGAGGATATTGTACTAGTAACCGATATTGCAGCAGCTACCTACTCAGGTGGAACTCATTCTGTTGCAGTAGAGTTCTACAGTCCTTATGCAATCACTTACAATTGGTATGTAGGTGGTGTTCTAGATGGCACTAATACAACTGCCACTTACTCTGGTACAAGTCTGACGGGTGACTTCTCTTTAAAATGTGACGGCGTAGCTAATGGCACTACGGTTTCTAGTAGTACCGTGACTATCACTGAGGATGCTGGCAACATAACTTTTGATGGTATTGATGATTATGCATCGTTTACTAAAGTGAACCTTTCAGTTGACTTTGACCTACGCTTTGACTTTAAAACCTCGTCAACAGGCGTGGAGTATGTACTAGGTAACACGTCCACGTCAGCAGACCAGGTGTTGGTAGCTAACAACAAATTACAGATGAGACTTGATGGTAATTTTGTTCAGTTTAACATAGGGTCTATAGCTGACAATGTATGGAGAAGTATTAAGCTAACGTCTGTATCGGGAGTGTTAAATTGTCGAGTAAATGATACAACAGACTACTCAGAGTTTAACGGGGAAACTGATGACGGTACTGGAACTGACTTTAACTTAGTAGCTGCTAGAGACGGGCCGTCTAACTTTGCTGCAATCTCAGTTAGAAGTTTATACTTTGTATCAGAAGGCGTTAAATATGATATGACTTCTGGTGGTACTCCTGAGGCTGCAAGTATAGGCTCAGGAACAATGACCTATTTCGGTGGCGCATGGGCTTAACATGGGGCATGATACTAGTGGGTATGCTTTCAACAAACTTAGGCTTTGTCAGTTTTAAGTGCTTATGTTTTAATAATTTAAAAGAGGTTAAAAAATGTCATTTTCAGAAACAATAACAGCAGATGGTGTGAGTGGTGAGTTTATCGCTAGCGGTAATTTTAGAGTTCACTTGTCCGGTACTTTTGGCGGCGGAACTATAACGCTGCAGCAAAGAATGAACAGCGGGTTCGAGGACTTGCAAGACACACCACAAACAGCAATAAGTGATTATATACTGGAGTCGCTAGATGTTAATGCGGGCGTGTATCGATTTAATGTAACAGGATCGACAACGCCAAGCTTAAATGCTACAGTATTTGGCAGTGTTAAAACCATTTAAAGGTGAGACCTAATAATGGCAGGTAAAGGATCGAAACGCATACCAGCGCAAGTACCTAAGAAACAGTACGATGATAGCTGGGATAGAATATTTGGTAAGAAGAAACAATAAGAGGGTCATAGATGTGACTATTAAAGATATATTAGAAAAACTAGTAAAAGACTACCAAGAGTCAGAATATAAAAACTACGGCAGAGATATGAGCTATTTATCCGCAAGGAAGGAGTTATTGACGGGCGGCAAGCTTTACACCTTTGAGGTTGGATCATCTACGGTTAAACCCGTGAGAATGAAAGGTTCACTAGAATATACGGCAAACCCAATAGTTGCTGATGCTTGCGGTGAGTTCCCAGAGGTAGTGGGCGAGGGGTTACACCGTGTCATGGTCAACGCGGGGGCATTAAATAATACCTTGCTAATATCTGACGGCGTAGAGGCGTATAAATCATGACTAAAGAAACAAAAGAATTAAAGCTATCGGTTATACTTCAGTTTTCAGAAGTAGCAATAGAAGAATCAATTGACACCATAGCAAGAGAGATTGAAGGGCCGCCCTTTATGCTTGAGCTAACGGTAAGCGTATTTGACGCAGTAAAAGCTATGGCGATGATGGTTGGTCGACCAGAAATTAGAAGAGTTCACATTACTAAAGAATTTCACGAAGGCCGCTATTGCCTAGAAGACACAGCATACCAAGTAATGGTGACTAGCCATGACTAGAAAACTAACAGACAAGCAAGAGGCCATATAGATGGCTAGACCTAGCGAATACACCCAAGAGACAGCAGACAAGATATGCGCAGAGCTTTCAATGGGCGTTTCACTACGCACCGTATGTAAAGCCGACCACCTACCATGCATAGCTACAGTGTTTAACTGGTTTAGATCTTATCCTGAGTTCTTAGAACAATACACGCGTGCGAAAGAAGAAAGCGCCGATGCAATGGCGGAAGATATTCTTGATATATCGGACAATGCGACTAACGATTGGATGGAAACGGATGATGACGCAGGGTACAGGCTGAACGGTGAAAACATACAGCGCTCAAGGCTTAGAGTCGAATCTCGCAAGTGGTTAATGTCCAAACAGAAGCCTAAGAAGTACGGTGACAAAATACAGCAAGAGATAACGGCTCCAGAAGGCGTAAGCTTTAACATGAATTTTGACGGCGAAAGCAAGAAATAATGGTTTTTATAAAGTCATTATTAATCAATTGCTTAGTTAGCATCTGTCAGTACTGATATACAATGAAAAACATAACCTACATTGCATCACCTACAGGCGCTAAATTTCATAGCAGCACTAAGCCTGTTCGCGGCTTCCTTGGGCCCGTTGGGAATGGTAAATCGGTCACATGTATTAATGAGATGCATAAACTATGCGTATTGCAAGAGCCTAATAGCTCTGGCATACGACTAAGCAAGTGGGCTATAGTTCGTAACACCTACGACATGCTGGAAACTACGACACTAGCAACGTTTAAGCAGTGGATACCTCATGATATTTGCGGGATAACTCTTAAGCCAATGCGAGGCAATCTCGATTATCCTTTACCTGATGGCACGCGGGTTCAATGCAAGTTTATATTCTTAGCGCTCGACAGGCCCGATGACGTTAAAAAACTATTATCATTAGAGGTCTCAGGCGTATTCATGAACGAGGCTAAAGAGCTTCCTTATGCAGTACTCAAGGGAGCGCGCGAGAGAATAGGTCGCTATCCTTCACAGATTGACGGCTACGAAGACACGGAAACTTACAAGGCGCCACGCGATGAGAATGGGCGTTATCAGCCATGCACCCGTAAATCAATACTAATGGACACTAACCCGCCAGAAGACGATCACTGGTGGTATCAGCTAGCAGAGGAAGGCAGTTTACGAACCAACCAGACGCCACAAGCTAAGAAGGCAGTGGCAGAGATATTTGATTTTGTACGCGGCCCATCACCACTAATCAAAGACGGTGAAGATTATAAGCCAAACCCTGATGCTGAAAATATAGCGTTCTTACCTGGAGGCTATCAATATTATCTAGATATGATTGCCGGTAACACTGACGACCATATCAATGTAATGGTAATGGGTAACTACGGCACTATCAAAGATGGTAAGCCGGTATACCCTCAGTACAACGATAGAATGCATTGCCCTGAAAAACCGCTAGGAATTATTGAAGGTTTACCGATTGGCCTTGGATGGGATGGTGGCTTGACGCCTACTTGCATTATTGGGCAGCAAACTAAACGAGGTCAGCTACGTATCATTGCTGAGCTAGTTAGCGAAGATATGGGTGTTCGACAGTTTGCGCGCGACATTGTTAAGCCATTTCTACAGAAGAACTTCTACGGCATTGAAATAGCATTCAGTTATATCGATCCAGCTGGCAAAGGTAGGGGCGAAGCAGAAGCCAAAAGCGCCAGAGGCATATTGAATGATGACTATGTTGAATATGATATAAACGGCGATATAATAGGTAACGATGATGGCGACATTGTTCAACCATTAAATCTAGGCTTTGAGACTGAAGTGGCACCAACAAACGATCCAACCAAAAGAATAGACGCAGTTAACTCATACCTTATTAAGCTGGTTGATGGTGAGCCAGGCTATCTAGTAAGTAGAAAGTGTCCAATGATACGCAAAGGTAAGATAGGCGGCTACCAATACAAACGAGTTCAAGTATCAGGCGAAGAGCGATTTAGAGATAAGCCAGATAAAAACAAATATTCACATCCAGCAGATGCAGAGCAATACCTAGCTTTAGGTTTTGCTGGCGGCTATGTGGTAAAATCAGATAATGATTATGAAGAATACGAAGATGACTTTCAAGAAACAGGCGTAATGGGGTACTGATATGGCGGTAAGAACAGCGACATTAAGTGATTGTGACTTATGTGACTTTAGTGGGTCTATTCCTCCAGCTATTCAGTTTAGGATGGCCCTTAATAGCCAAGGAATTAGGTTTCAGGATGATGGTAGGCCTTCGCTGATAATAAATGAAAATCCAATCCCTTTAGGCGTGGTAACTACAAGTTATAATATAGAAAAAAGACTAACCACCTATAATCAAGAGATATAAATAATGGAACAAATACCAGTAAAAATAGAAGCTGAAGAGACAGAAGAAGCCGAAGATAGTAATGAAACGCCGGAAGGTATCGAGCTGTTAGCCTCTATGTTTATTCCTAGTCCTGATGGTACGGTATTTGTACCGGCCCCAAATATTGCAAGCATGTTTCCTGAAGACATATTGATGAAAGTAGGCCGGCAAGTAAAAGAAGGCTACGAAGCAGATAAGGATTCAATGACTGATTGGTCAGAGCTTGTAGAGTTTGGCCTCGACTTGGTTAAACAGGAAACGCAGAGCAAGAGCACACCGTGGGAAGGGGCTGCTAACTTTAAATCTCCTGAGCTAATGAATGCAGCGCTTAAGTTTTCCGATCGCGCGTCATCTGAATTACTGCGAAGCTATGACATATTAAAATCCAAGGTTATAGGTTCCGATCCAAGCAATATCAAGATGGAGCAAGGCGAACGAGTCGCAGAGTTCCAGAACTGGCAGTTAAACGTAGAAATGCCAGAATGGAGAGATGAACACGAAAAGCTTATTTATGATTTACCTTATACCGGATCGGTATTTAAAAAGACATTCTTTGATGCTCAACTAGGGCGCAATACATCATCATTAATTACCTACCCTAACTTTGCAGTTAGTCAAGATATTGACTCACTCTCAAGAGCTAGACGCTTCAGTGAAACGCACGACTTCTCTCAAAATGAAGTCATCGAGAAGCAGCGACAAGGCATCTGGTTGGATGCTGAACTTGATTTAGGATCAAGAGAAGATGATGGTGCGGCAGAATCGGAAGCTGACAAATTCACTACCTTCATTGAGCAGCAAGGCTATTATGATTTAGACGGTGACGGCTACGAGGAGCCTTATACGTTTGTAGTGCAAGAGTCCACGGGCGAAGTTGTGCGAATAATGCCGCGCTTTGAGCCTAAAGATGTATTGATTAAAGGTGACGGTAGAGCAGCAACGCTTGATAAATTAATGCAGAGTGGCACGACTGATGGCGAAGTAGTACGCATCACAGCAGAAGAGAATATAACTAAATATGGCTTTATTCGCGATCCACAAGGCGGTTTCCTTGATGTTGGTTACACGCACTTACTAAGCGCGATAGTATCGGGCACTAACACAACAACTAATCAGTTAATCGACTCTGGCACACTATCAAATAGACAGGGCGGCTGGCTATCAAAAGAGTTTAGAAAAAAAATGGGAAGCTCAAGCTTTAAGCCTGGTGAATTTAAACAGACCGGCGTGGCAGCTATTGACCTTCAGCAAGGTATTATGACTTTACCTATTAAAGAGCCGAGTCAGACTCTATTTGCACTCATGCAGTTTATGATTGGAAGCGCTCAAGAATTGGCAGCATCTACCGACCTTAAAGGCACGCTAGGCGCGAATGCTCCTGTAGGCACTACACTTGCCTTAATTGATGAGCAATTGCAAGGTACGGGCGCTATCGTTAAGCGTATCTATCGCTCTATGTCTGCAGAGTTTCGTAAGCTTTATGAATTGAACGCTAAGTTTATTGAGCCTGCTCAGTACCAAGAAATATTAGACGATCAAGAAGCCGACTTTAGGCAGGATTTTAATATTAGAGGCATGGACATTGTGCCGGTCGCAAACCCTGAAATATCCACCAAGACACAGCGAACCATTATGGCGCAAGCTGAATTATCACTAGTTCCAGACTTAATAATGATGGGTAAAGATCCGTCACCTATTATGCGAAACTTCTTAGAGGTTATCGGTTCAAATGTTACCGATGAAATGTTCCCAGAAGAAACGCCTGATGTACTATTGCAAAAACTATTAAGCGAAAACCCTGACTTACAATCGCTAATACTTGAAGAGCAAGACCGCTTAGACTTAATCGCAGCAGCACAAGCTGACGCGGTAGAGCGTGAGCAATCACGGCAAGATGCAGAGTTAGCGAGTAAACTAGACAAGGAAGCTTCTGAAGTTAGCAAGAATGAAGCGACTACAATCAAAACCTTAGAAGAGGCAGAGACTGAAAACCTTAACAACGATGTAACAACGTACACAACAGCGCTGCAACTAGATAGTCAAGCGCTTCAACAATAACCTAGAGAGGTAAAAATGGCAGTAACGAAAGCAGACTTACAGGACTGGAACAGTAATCCGGTCACAATAGCAATATTTAAAGAACTGAAAGAAGCGCGACAGGAAGCGCTAGAAAGACAGACGCTGATGCTAACCGCTGATGAGACGGCAATGGCAACAGCTAAGAATGTAGGCTTTGTAGAGGGTGTAAGCGCCCTATTAGATGCTTATGAATATGCTTTAGAGGAGGCAGATTAATGGCGCCAGTTAAACCGCTAGGATTCAATGTCCTAGTCAAAATCATACCCGTTCAAGTTCAATCAGAGAGCGGGATAATTCTTAATTCAACCAATGAAGAAGAGCGAGAGCGTAAAGGGCGTGATCTTGCTGAAGTCGTAGCGTTTGGCCCTATAGCATTTAAAGGCTATGCAGGCTGTGAAAGCCCTGAAGATTGGGGTGTAAAAGTAGGTGATGTTGTAGAGCTGTCGACTAGATATGATGGCAAGTTTACAAGAGCGTCAGAGTACGATAAGGCATATGAGAATTATCGATATGTAAGCGATCAAGACATTATGGGGCTTGCCAGTGGTGAGTTTTTAGAAATGATTAAGCGTCAATTAGGAGATAACTAATGGCAGAGCAAGTAGCAGTAGAAAACGAAGAAGAAGTTTCACATGTTTCCAATTTGGAAACAACTGAAGAAGAAGTTATACAGCCAGAGCTAAACGAAGCAGAACAAAAAGCATGGGATGGTGGCTGGCGACCTGAAGACCAATTCGAGGGTAATCCTGACAACTGGAAAACCGCACGCGAATATAATATGTATGGCGAATTTCAAGAGCAGTTACGCGGCGTCCAAAATGACTCGCGAAAGAAAGACCAAGAGTTTGATACTCGTATCGCTAATCTTAATAAGCTGCATGAGCATCAGACGGAAACAGCAATTAACACCTTGAGGTCTCAACAGCGACAAGCAGTAGAGGAAGCCGATACAGAAGAGTTTGACCGATTGCAGGCAGAGATTGACGGGCATAATACGTCAGCAGTTGATAATACTGTACCTGCAAAAGATCCAGCTATCGTAGCATGGGAAAGTGCGAACCCTTGGATTAACGATGATGGGGACGAGAAGGCGCAGCAAGCAATGGCATTCTTTAATGTCGCAGCTTCACGGCCTAACGCTACACCGCAATCAGCATTAAAATATGTTGACGACCAGTTAGCTAAACTTCATCCAGCACCAACAAACCCGAGGCGCGAAATGCCAACGAATACAGAGACAAGTACAAGACAGTCATCACAGCGACAAAGAAGCCGTGATTTAACAATGAATGATTTAACTCGCGACGAAGCTGACCAGTACAAGCAATTTGGTCACAGCATGTTTGCGAGTGAGAAAGACTTCTTAAAAGCTGTAGCTGATGCGAGGAAATCATAATGACGCAACAACGAAGCAACACTAAAACGCCAGAGCGCACTAACGAAGCTAAGAAACCACCGCGAATTAAGATGAACTCAGGCAATAAGCTAGCAGCACCAAAGCGAGAAGGTTACCAGCGGTACTGGGCTATTACTGGCCCCGATCATCCTGGCAAGCTTGAGCAAATGCAAGCGGCCTACTGGGATTTTGTTGAAGTAGATGGTAAGCGTATCGAACAGGCAGCCGGTAAAGGCAATACTCATGTGCTGATGGAAATTGAACAGCGCTATTATGATGAAGATATGCAAGACCAGCAAAAGCGGGCCATCGATGCAACGCAAAAGAACACGCAAGCATTAGGCGATAGCGAGTACGTACCACTTGGTCAGAAAAACGTTGTAGAGCGTGAGATCATCTAAGTGGAATAAGTTTTATTTATAGTGTAAAGTATAACTATAAGCCCTTGCTATACGTAGCAGGGGCAACAGTTTATTTTAGTGGTTAATGTATAGATGTATGTTAATCCCTAATCAAGAGCCAGTTAGAAGACCGGATTGATTAGTTATTGATTGCTCATTATGAGCTTATTTTTAATTTATTAATTCGAGGATTTTATCATGGCAGGCGGATTTCGTCCCATTCAAGATCTTTCCGGCAATTCTTATACCGGCAAAGTTCAAACTTACGGCGTGGCTTCTGGTCACGCTACCCTTTTAGCGGTCGGAGATCTCGTAAAAGAGACTGGCACCGCAGATACAGCTGGCCTAGCACAGGTTGACACCGCAGCAGCGGCCGGCTTAATCACTGGCACTATCATCGCCATTGATCCAAACTTCAGCGATTTAGAATCGAAAGGTCTAGCAGCAGGAACGGCTGGCACTGTAAAAGTGGCTGTCGATCCTAACGTAACAATGCTCGCACCATCATCAGCAGCTGTAGCTATTACAGATGTTGGCGCTAATGCAGATATTGTTGCAACAGCGGCTACCGCTTCTGGCGGCCTAGTTAATTCCAATATGACTGTGAACACTGCAGCTCCTGGTTCAGCTACTGCGCAAATGCGTATTGTTGGCTTACCAGATGGCGCAGGCGGCGCTGGCACTTCAATGCTAGTACGGATTAACGAAAGCACTATTAAAGGTGTGGTAGGGGTATAACATGGCTGGAGTAATTGCAACAGGTAACATTTCTCGCTTACTACAAGAAGGCGTCAAGAACGTCTTCGGGCAAGCATACGAAGAACACACGCAACAATGGGACATGCTCTTTGACACTGAGCAGTCAAGCAAAGCATTTGAATTAGATCAACAATTTGAAGGCTTTGGTCTTGCCCCTGTGAAAACAGAAGGCAACGGCGTAGCGTATGACTCACAACAAGAAGGTTTCACGCCTAAATATCCAAACTTGACTTACGCGAAAGGCTTTATTGTTACTCGCGAAGCAATGGAAGATAACCAATACAATCTATTTAATCGACGTGCGCGTGCTTTGGCATTCTCAATGCGTCAGACTAAAGAGAACGTAGGTGCTAACATTTATAATCGCGGCTTTAACTCTGCGTTCTTAATGACCGGCGGTGACGGTGTTGAATTGTTTTCAACGGCTCATATCAACGGCCCTTCTGACTCTAGTACTTTTAGTAATGAGCTAGCTACACCAGCTGCATTATCAGAAGCTAGCCTAGAAGAGTTATTGATCCAAATCAGTGAAGCTACAGATCCTCGTGGCTTACGAATTGCAATTAAAGGTGAGCGCTTAATTGTTCCGCCTAAATTGGGCTTCGACGCTGAACGTATCATGAACTCTGTATTACAAAATGATACAGGCAACAATGCTGTTAATGCTGTCCGATCAACTGGCATGTTACCAGCGGGTTATATGGTTAATAACTATCTAACCTCTGACACGGCATGGTTCATCAAAACTAACACACCAGACGGCATGAAGCATTTCAACCGTCAGTCTGTACGTTTTGAGCAAGACAACGACTTTGGTACATCAAATGCTCGTTTCAAAGCTGATGAACGTTATGCAATGGGCTGGACAGATCCTCGCGGTGCTTACGGCAGCGCAGGCGTATAACCAAAAGAGATTGGGGGCTTCGGCTCCCTTTTTCAACTAATATTAATTGTGTCCCTGTTCGGTTAAGTTGCGGTTTAAATCCGTGAGGCACTAGGAGAATAATATGTCACGTTTAACAAATTTCCCAAACGGCTTAAGTTCATTCCTTGTTGATTCAAATGCAGTGAATAAAGCAGCTAACTATACTGTAGTAATTACAACTGATTCAGGTAAAACACTTACCTCTGAGCTTGACGGCGTTGTTTTTACACTTCCAAGTATTGCTATCGGTAACACGGTTACATTTGTAAATAATGCAACTGATGGCGCTGCAGAGCTTAGTATTAGCCCAGCAGCAGCAGACGGCATCACTTATGCTGGAAGCTCAACAGATAACAAAGATTTAATTAATACAAAAGCAACAGCTAAGCAAGGTGATTCAGTTACACTTGCAAGTCTTGACGGTGTTGTTGCTTGGCAGGTTGTAGATGTTCGCGGGGTATGGGCTAAGGAGGCTTAGTCATGGCTACTGTAAGCGGTCAGAACGGCTTTACTCAGCTAACAAGGCTTAATGTTTTAGACAAGCTTTTTGTTCGTGGTTTTGACATTGCTAATAACAATGTGATCTTAGTTAAAGTCGCCTCTGATTTATCAGGGGTGCTAGATAGTACTAAGGAATATTTTATTGATGGCATTATCGATATGGGTACGCAGTCTATAGAGGTTCCTGCTGGCGGGTTAAGTCTCGTTGGCTATAACTTTAATCTTTCCAAGTTAACGTCTAGTGAAGATAATTACACTATGTTTACCTCTCCTGTTGGTGGCTCTGGCGACCTTCTAGGCCGTGATTATGCGGTGGAGGTAACGGGCGCTAGCTCAAAAGTCTATAACATAGAAGATGTGGATAGCTCTCACGCTTACGAGATAGCAAGGGTGAACTTTAACAACTGCACATCACTAGGTACGATCGCTAAATACAGGCAAGGGCTAGAAGATGGTACGGGGCGCTTTGGAGGCAAGCCAGAACTAACGCTTGACGGTGCATGGAGTGGCGGCTATTTAATCAGTGTGTCTATAGTGCGAAGTCTTGCAGACGGAAGTTACAGCTTATACAGTGCTGGAGCATCCTTCACTATGGCGTCACGCTTTAAGACAAATCAGAATATTGACTTGCCAGCAAGTGCGAGCATTACTGATTTTGCATCAGCTAATTTTATAAATCCGTCTACATTGCAACTGGAAGACTGCATCATTACAAGGGCCGGCGTATTCAATGCTGGTGACGCGAACTTGACACCTAATATTGCAGCATCAGATCTAAAAAGCGCATGGAGGCTAAATAACGGCCTAGAAAATACGTTTACTGGTGGTGAGCTAGATGTAACTGTGGAAGTAGCTACAACCATTACCACGCAGAATGTGTATGTAGATTTGGCTGGGACGTATGTTGCTTCTGATTTACAGCATTTTGACTCTCCTTCAAGCGGTCAACTTAGACACCTTGGTACATCGCCTAGAGAATATAAAATATTAGGAGAACTTGTTTTAGATTCGACTGCAAATAATGAGATTGATTTAAAAGCGGTCGTATTTAGAAGTGCAAGCACAACTTTTGAAGATGGCAAGATAGTTAGGCGCGTAATAAATAACTTAGCTGGTGGGCGTGACGTTGCCTTTTATACGTACATTGCAAATATCATCTTAGATGAAAATGACTATGTTAAATTTCAAGTTGCTAACGCATCTAGCACGGCAAATGTAACAGCAGAGCTAAACTCCTTCTTTATAGTGGAAGAAAGATAACGCAAAACAATACAAGGGGAAGTCATGAGCAGATTACGACAAAAGCAACAACAAGAGCAGGGCAAGCAGTTACCACCAAGCGAGCCTAAAAAGTAATGAAGCGCAGCAGTAACGGCTTAAGGCTGGGCGATTCTAACGCTATTGATGATATAACAGGGTTTAAGGAGAAGCGCTCTGACATGGTTAAATTGTCAGGCACTCAGAAGGGATTGCTTACTCATAAGCGAAACTGGAACCCTGCACACCCGCAATTATTTATTCGTGGGCGCGATGAAAATACATCAGTAGAAGATACGCGGGTTAGACAGCCTGACACTTTCCCTGCACCACCAACACAGGATGATTTATAAATGGCAACTTCTGGAAGTGTTAACTTTACTTTAACGGCTGGTCAGGTAATAGACAAAGCCTTTGGCAAAGTGGGCGTAAAGTCTGCAGAGCAAGCGCTGCAAGCCTCAGAAATGCAGGACGGCCTAGACGCGCTCAACTTGCTTTTAAAGCTTATGCAGGCGCAAGGGCTGCACTTATGGACTCGTGAAGAAGGCGTTCTATTTCTTGATGCTGGAAAGACTGATTATTTAGTAGGCCCAAGCGGCGACAAAGCTACAACACTTGATGATTTTGAAGGTACGACTACAACAGCTGCAGAAGCAGCGCTAGCAACAGTTATAGACGTAGAAGACTCAACAGGCATGACAGCGGCTGACATAGTAGGAATACAGTTAGATGATGGCACGCGGCACTGGACTACCATTGTTAGTGTAGATTCATCAATACAAATAACAATTACTACCGGCATTCCTTCTGGCGCTGCTTTAGGCAATACCGTATTCACATACACAAATATTATTGAGCGTCCTTTGCGTGTGACTAGCTTTAGGCGTAAAACGTTTGCAGCTGATAACGAGATCCCAGTCAACCAATGGTCAAGAAGCGAATACTTCAACCAAACAAACAAAGAGTCGCAAGGCACAGTGGTTAATGCTTATTATTCGCCACTATTAACAAATGGTCGCGTTTACGTATGGCAGACAGCTTCAAGCGTTAATGATTATGTACGGCTATCTTTCCAGCGCGCTATTGAAGATGTAGACGCTAAGACGGATAACTTAGATATTCCTGTTGAATGGTTAGAGCCTATCATATACGGCGTAGCTGCTCGACTAGTGGACGATTACAATATAGCGCCAGAAAAGGGCGATAGATTAATACTAAAGGCGCAAGCGATGCTTGACGAGGTTTTAGGATGGGATCAAGAGTACGAGTCAATTAATTTACAGCCGGACTTTAACTAATGGCTAAGGTTGAGATACCCATTGCCGCTGGATTTTATGAAGACAGCTCAAAACCTATTGCTGCGCAAGAGTGCATTAATTGGATTCCTGTTGTGCCACAAACTAATGCATTGTCAATTGCGCAGTTAAAAGGAACGCCAGGACTTACTAGTTTTGCAACCAATGGCACTAAGAATAATCGCGGCGCTCATGTTATGGATTCCGTGGCTTTCTTTGTTAATGGCAATAATTTATACAGGGTTAACGCTGACGGCACTAGCGATGATTTAGGCGTTATCTCTGGCTCTGGTCGCGTTTCAATGGCTGACAACGGCACGCAGCTATGCATTGTTGTTCCTGGCGTTACTGGATATATATTTACTCAATCGCCTGACACGCTGACTGCGATTACTGATGCTAATTACTTTTCGTTGGGCCCGTCTAACCAAGTGGCATACAAAGACGGGTATTTTATTCACATATCTAAAGACAAGTTCTTTATTAGCAATTTAAATAATGGCCTTGTTTATGGCGCGTTGGACTTTGGTACTGCTGAAGTCGATCCAGATGACAATACCGCTATCCATGTTAACCGTAATATTTTATATATTGGCGGTAACGAAACTATTGAGCCTTTTCAAAACGTGGGCGGCGCAGATTTTCCTTTTTTAAGAATACCTGGCGGCGTAGTGCAGAAAGGCGTTAAAGCTAAATTCTCTGTTGTTGATTTCGATAATTCGTTTGTATTTCTTGGCGGCGGCACTAATGAGCAGCCGGCAATATGGCGATTTACTGGCTCAAGCGCGGTTAAAATATCAACCGAAGCAATCGACAATGTAATTAGTGGGGAAACAGATCAACAGCTAGAAGATGCATACGCAACTGTTCATGCTAAAGACGGTGGCTTCTTTGTATGTTTTCACTTCTCAGGAACCGCTTTTACTTATGACGCTGTAGCAACGGCAAGACTAGGTAAGCCTGTATGGCATGAGAGACAGTCTCGTAACGTGTCCGGCTCGCCTACAAGTTGGAGGGTAGCTTCCTTGGTTCAGGCGTATGGCAAGATATTAGTGGGTGATACGCTAGGCCCGACAATTGGCGAGTTATGCAGTAGCACTCGCACGGAGTACGGAGGCATAATTGACAGGAACGTATCATCTGGGCCAATACAAAACCAAGGGCTTAACTTCTTTATTAGTCAGCTAGAGATCACAACAGAGTCAGGCGTGGGTAACACGGTCGATCCAGGCCAAAACCCATTGATCACAATGTCCATGTCAACTGATGGAGGCTACACTTTCGGCAACGAATTAACCAGAGAGCTAGGCAAAATAGGCAACTATGAGCAGCGACAAATATGGCGCAGATTAGGCCGAGTCGCCCGCTTTGCAATGTTTAGGTTTTCTGTTTCGGCAGAAGTAACGCCGGTCATTATCAAGCTAGAAGCTGACATAACAAGCGGGGTGCAGTAATGGCCCTTAATGACACTATAACAGCAATGGAGCGCTTCTCTTCTGTAACCATTACTGATGAGTTAAACGGGGAAGTAATGACGCTTAGAATGGCTGAGTTTATAGAGGCTATAACCATGCAAGTCAATCAGAATATAACGGCAGTAGGCACTGGAAGCCCTGAAGGCGTGCTAGTGGCAGAGCCTAGAAAACTGTACATAGATACGGCAGCAGAAAACATTTACTACAAAAAGACAGGTAGCGGGAACACTGGCTGGGCTTTAACTACATGATCACTTTAACAGCGACTGATGATATGGGCTTAGTCAAAGAGATTGCAGGTCATCAAGATATATGGGATCGATTCTCTGACGGCGTAAAGCGTGAGGATTATGAGCCAGATAATAGCGGTAGAACGCAGTGGTTAGTTATTCATTCAGGCGATGAAGTGGCGGGCGTTATTATGGTTTTTTGCGAAACAACATGCGCTATAGGCTTTCATCCTTATATGTACAAAAAGTACCGATGCTACGCAAGGGAAATGATCAAAGCTTTCTTTAATTGGTTTATTGAAGTTATACCGGAGTCAGTATGCAAGATAAATGTAGAAATACCAGATTGCTATATGAGTACGGTGAACGTAGCGAAAAAAACAGGATTCAAACATGAGGGTGTTAACCGTGATAGTTACAGGCGCAACGGCAAAGTGTATAATCAAATTATGTCTGGGATCACCAGAAAAGAGGTTGAGCAATGTTTAGCTTAGAAAATAGATTTAAACTAGAGAAAAGCATAACTAGCGGCCTTTTTGGTGGTGGTAGCGCGGCTAAAGACTCATCGAGAGCTGTGGCTGAAGGCAATGCAGCAGCAACGGCAGAGCAACGTAGACAGTTTGATTTAGGCCGTCAAGATTTAGAGCCGTTTCGAGATGCTGGTGTTTCTGCTTTAGGTCAGCAAATGGCATTTCTTGGTCTCGGGAATGGCAGTAGCAGCGGTGGAAGCCGAACCTTAAACCCTGCTTTTACACAGTTTGAAAATCAACGAAATTCACTCCAATCTCGATTGGGCAACTCTTCATCTGGCCATACATTGCAGGGCATTCCGCTTGTCCTTGAAAATGACAGACGCAGAAGCTTAGGTATGGCGCCGTTATTGTCTCCTAACGAGGCAAGAGCCGAGCAGTCGCAGATACAGAATCAATTAAATGCATTAGGCTCTGGGCCGCAACAATTCATTACTAGCGGCGGCAGCCAAGGGAATCCTGCTGGCTTTGGTTCTGCTTTTCAGCAGTTTGTAGATTCACCTGGACAGCAGTTTTTAAGGCAAAGGCAAGAAAAATCATTATTAAGGAATTCAGGCGCAATTGGTGGCTTAGGTGGTGGTAATGTTCGTACAGCTTTACAAGATCAAGCCTTTGGGCGCAGTGCTACTCAGCTCGGAGACTTCCAAAATAGACTAGCTGGTATTAGTGGTATGGGTCAGCAAGCAACGCAAACTGGGGCGCAACTGGGGCAGCAATCAGCTAATAACATTTCTAGCCTTGCTCAAAACACAGGGCAAGCGCAAAGCTCGGGCATTCTAGCGGGTCAGCAGGCAAACGCTGGCACGGCTAGCAGTCTTATTGGTCTTGGTTCAATGCTCTTCTCTGATGCACGCTTAAAAGATAACCTAGTGAAAGTTGGAGAAATGGAGAGCGGCCTTAATATTTATACATGGACATGGAATGACTTGGCGAAAGATATTGTAGGCGAGCAGCCAGAATTTGGCGTTATCGCACAAGAAGCTGAAAAGCTATTTCCTAATGCTGTGTCAGAAGAAAACGGCTACTTACACGTAAACTACGCGGAGCTTAAATAATGCCAACTTTAGCCGGTATCAATGGGGCGTCTTTAAATGCCAATATATTAGGAGGCGTCCAGCAAGGTTTAGCGACTAGAAACCAGCTTGATACGCTCGGAAGAAATAGGGCGGCTGATGAGCGGCTTGCATTGCAAGATCAAGCAGCACTAGCGCAAGAAGCTAGACGGAGACAATTACTAGGATTGCCCCAGCTTGGCGGCGGACTAGGCGCTACACCTCCAATAGCGCAGCAACAAGCAGCACCGCAGCTTGCAGGGCAACCAGCAGGAACACAATCATTTGCCCTTGGAGAATCGCCACAAGCTACGCCTGTAGAGCAATCAGCGCCTATTAATTTAGACCAGCTTGCTATTGAGTTTCCAGAAGAGGCAAAACAGATCGCGTCAGCAAGGAAGGCGCAATTTGATAACGTATCAGCACGCGACAAACAAAAGATCGAATCAGTTGTAATGGGCGCGGCTCAAGCCTTGGCTTCGCCTGATCCATTACGGGCATTGCAAGCAAGACGTCAAGACCTTATCAATAAAAACATTGACACGGCAGACACAGACGAAGCGATAGCAGCTTATCAATCTGGCGATGTAGAAGGCGGTAACGCTATGCTGCAAAATATGGTTAGCCTTGGACAGCAGCTTGATATATTAACTGATACCTCTACAAAGCCATCGACATTACAACAAAACGCAATAGCGGCAGGGCTAACGCCAGGAACGCCAGAATTTCAGCAGTTTATCAGTAACAAGGTAAGCGGTGTATTATCGCCTGAAGCTTTGGCTCAGAAATCACAAATAGCAGCAGCGGGCAAAACTGATGTAACTGTAGGCGGGACAGATGAAGGCGAAGAACGAAAACAAATAGCCAAAGTGAGAAGCAAGCAATTCGAGCGAGTCATAGAGGCTGGTGAAAACGCAGAAACTATGCTGCAAAGCTTGGATACATTAGACGCTATAGACGTAGACACGGGCGCTTTAGAGCCTGCAAAAGCAGCGGTGGCAGCAGTTTTCGAGGGATTTGGTATGGATGCCTCTGGATTAGCTGATGTTGACGGCGCTCAATCATTGAAAGCAGCTTCAAACAGATTAGTTAATGATGTATTAAACCAAGCAAAAGGGCCGCAAACAGAAGGCGATGCTATACGCGCTAAATCAACTATTGCAAACCTTGGCGATAGTCCATTAGCCAAGCAATTTAAAAGCGATTCATTACGTGCTGTAGCGCTTAGACAGAAGGAGCAGCAGCGATTCATAGAGGACTTTATGGATGAGAACGATGAGACATTTACAAATGCCAGAAGAAAATGGAATAAATTTACAAAAGAAACGCCGTCTTTGTCTGCTGTAATTAAGAACCCACAAACAGGATTGCCATTATACTTCTATCAATTCAAAAGCATGGCGCAACAACGCAGACCTGGAATAAGCGAGACTGATGTTATAGCAGCATGGAGACAAGCTAATGCCAAATAACGATGATCTATTTGCTGGCCTCGAGGTTAACGGCAAACTAGTTTCTGGCGGGCAGCCTACTGTGTCTTTATCGCCTACGCTAGAGCCTGTAGATAATAGTGATCTATTTGAAGGGCTAGAGATTGGCGGTGATGTAGTAGGTCAGATAACGCCTGAAACTGGAAAGCGTGGCTTTACTGACATATTCACTGGGTCGGAACGTATAGCGGCTAGACCAGAATTAGGCACGTTACCGGAATTTGGCACAACTCAAGAAGGCGACACGCCAACTATTGCGCTCGGCTTCTTATCGACATTTGATCCACAAGCACAGATGGACATAATCAAAGAAACAATACCAGAGTCAAGCTTTGAGACTTTTGATGACGGCACAACCGTTATTGAGGTTCCAACGGCAGATGGCGGAGTTAGACGCTCAGTTTTAAACCGTCCAGGCTTTTCACCTCAAGATTTGACTACATCAGTTGCACAAGCACTATCATTCGTGCCAGCAGCTAGGCTAGCGGGTCTAGGCAAGACGTTAATGGCTAAAATTGGCATAGGTGGCGCGGCAGCAGGAGCGACAGAGCAGGCGCTGCAAGAAACAGGTATAGCACTAGGCCGAGAAGAGCGCGATCCATTAGCTACAGGCCTTGCAGTCGGTCTTGGCGGGGTGGCTGAAGCAGTAGTTCCAGTGATCCAAGGTCTTAGAACTGCACGACAAGCTAAACAATTTGGCGCGGCAGTAGACGAGCTCGATCAATTAAAGCCAACAGTTGAGACAGCACAAGCAGCAACAGAGGCTACAAATATTCCACTGTTTCAAGCTCAGCAAACATTAGTACCAACACAGCTAGAAAAGCAAGCCTTTGTAACTCAATTACCAGCAGGAACACAGGCAGCAGTTAAAGGATTAAAAGCGCAAAACCAAGCAGCGGGCGATGCTGTAGAAACATTTATAAATAACATTGCACCACCAGAAGCCGTGATCACTGGCGCTGAAAAGGTACGGACTGCTGCACAAAATGCAGTGGCTAAAATAAAGGACATTCGCAAAGAGAAAGCTTCTCCACTATTTCAACAGGCATTTAAAGAAGGTGCAGACGTTGATCTAAAGCCCGTTAATGATTTAATCACTGAAGAGCTAGCGGAGCTTCCCGCAACTGGTGAGATAGCCAAGTCGCTGAATAAGATCCAATCACTTATTAAAGGCAAAGCAGCTACGCCAGTTGCACCGCTAACGATTAAGTCTGAGGCCTCACCTTTTGCAAGCCCATCTTTTAAGTCAGCAGAAAGACTATCAACTAAAGGCGGCTCGATTGATATTGTAGAGTCTGAATTTGCACCAGCTAAAAATAGCATTGTAGAGTTTTTTGTCGATGAAGGTTCAAGGGGTCAAGGTATTGGGGGCCAGTTACTAGATGAAGCCATTAAAAAATACGGCGGCGATTTAAGCGGTGCATTTTCCAGTAAGGAATCCTTACAGGCTGCATATAATCGAGGCTTTAGAGGGTTGGGCGGGAACAAGGGAAAAACACTTGCTAAGCTAGAAGCTGAAAGGGCTGCCAATTCATCTGTCACATTATCACACACAGCGGGAACAGCTAAACCAGCGGCGGCAGCTTCGCCAGATCTCGGACTAAAAAGCGTGCCGCTTAGAAATGGTAACGAAGTAGGAACGGGAAAACCATTTAAGGGTTTCTTTGTTAAGAATACTGAAAACGTAAAAGCGCAAGGGCAAGCAGCAGGAATAGATTTTGGGCAAAATTTAGAGCCTAAAGGTGACTTCATAAATGTAAGTCAGAGCGATATAATTGCAAAATCTCCGCCGCCAGGGTTTGTAGGTGGTGAAGTTAGCTTTAATAACCCGCTTGTATTAGAGTTCAAATCAACAAATAGTCAAGGCTGGAAAAAAGATTTATCCGATCTTTATGGCGGCAAGACAGGAAAAGCATTAACTACGGCAATAGAGAAAGACGGCTTTGATGGAATCTTAACTGTTGATGGTGGGCAACTTGATGAAGCAGTAAGACTGTCAGCAGTTAGCGGTAAAACAGCCAAGCCAGCGGCGGTAGATCCAGTGCAAGCAACGGCACAAGCAGTTAAAAAACCATCATTACGCCTATTGCATAACGCTAAGTTAGAGATAGATCAAATGCTTAACAAGGTAGGCGAAAGCTCTTTAGGTAACACGACTAAAACAAAATTAACGGCTGTTAAGGCTGCGCTATTACAGCAAATTGATGACGCAAGCCCGGCATATAGCCAAGCGCGCAAAACCTTTGCAGCAGAATCTCCAGCGGTAACTAAAATACAAGAATCTATTATAGGCAAGATAGCCGATCTTGATGATACTCAGCTAAAACAAGTAGCAAGCAAGATATTTGATCCGCAACAGACTAACCCACAAGTAATGCTAAAGGCTAAGAAATCCATTCAGGACGTTGATCCTGACGCATGGAATGAGATTGTAAGGGTAGAGATTGAAAGGCGCTTAGGTGGTGTTAGGGCGACAGCAGAATCAGGAACAATTGAGAATATTCCTGGTCAATTGTTTAAGGCTTTATTTCCTAACGACAAAAGCACGCGCGTATTAATGAATGCGCTCGATGCTAACGGCAAGGCTAACCTTAAATTTTTACAGACTTCTTTGGGTCGGGCAAGACTTGGCAGGGCTGGAGGATCTCAAACAGCAGCACGCGAAGAGATTAAAAAAGAATTAAGGGGAGGCTTCACTGAAGGCATAAGAGGATTCCTTGGCAGGCCAATCCATCAGACAGGCCAAGCGGCTGTAACGGCTGTTTCTGGCTCAACTGCTGAATCAGCATTTAATAAGCGAGTAGCGACACTATCTAAAGCGCTATTTGATCCAACATGGAAAGCAGAGATGAAAAAAATTAGAGCCTTAAACCCTAACAGTCCAGCTTCAGCAAGAGCAATGACTCAATTGCTAAATGATGTTGAGCAAGTAGATTCTAGGTCGAATACTGAATGATTAACGCTATAACCCATACAGCAGCCACAGGCCAAATAAGCTGCGGGAAGTACACTAATAACGCTATAAATAAGATTAATTCCATATCTGCATTGTACACTAATACAAAAAGGAACAATAATGGCTAGATTCTCAAACCCATTCATACAATATCTAAACGGTAGCGCGCAAGTGCTTGATGGTAATCAACTGTTCTTCTATGAGCCTGGAACTACTACGCCTAAAGATACTTATTCAGATACTGGGTTTACCACTGTAAACCCTAATCCCGTAATAGCGAATGGTGATGGGTATGTCCCAAATATAGAGCTGGACGGGACTTATAAATGCGTGCTTAAAGATAAATACGGCGTTACAGTGCCAAACGGGACAGCCGATCCAATTGGCGACACTTCTGGCGGTCAGCTTGAGCAGTGGCTCAATGATAACACCTACAACATACCAGATATGGTGGTTGGCTCTGACGATCAGTTTTATAAATCTTTAGTTGATGCTAACCAAGGAAACGATCCAGTTTCAAACCCTAGCGAATGGGAGCTAATGCTTTTAGGTGGGTCAAAAACAACTATTATCGCAGCTAGCGATCCAGCGTGGGCGTATACCGTAGGCGTTAAGGCTGCAATTGTTACGGCTATTGGTGCCGGTGCTGGCGCCGGAGGTATTGACGGTCAAGGAGCAGGGACAGCAGCAGCTTCTCGCGCCGGCACTGGTGGTGGGTTCTCAATAAAAACCGTTGAAGCTCCTACAGGAACTTTAGCCATCGTAATTGGCGCGGCTGGCACTGGTGGAGCTGCTGGTGATAATGACGGGTCAGACGGGGGTGACACTACCGTTATCGGTACTGGCATTAGCATTACGGGCAATGGTGGCAATCTTGGCGCTGGCAATACTGGCACCGCTGGTAGCTCTATAGGTGCAGCAACTGCTGGCGGAGAGTCATCGGGCGGTGATGTTAACGGGAAAGGGGTATGCTCTGGAATGCGAGCTATTGTGTCAGGTGACGTAGCTAATGGCTCAATCTCTGGATTTTGCCCTGTTACGGGTGGAGGCGTTCCTGTTCAAATAACAGGCAATGGAATAACCGCTACTATTCCAGGTGAGGGCGGCGGCGCTATAGCTGAGTCAGACACGACAGCGAACAGGGCAGGCGGTGACGGCTTCCGTGGTGAAGTCCAAATAACTGAGTTTTTCTAATGAACCTCGCTATTCTAGGTCAGTCTAATGCTGCGCGTATCGAAAGTAACGAAGAAGCCTTAAGCGAGTTCGGAAGTGATACAGTATCTTTTTCTGCTAAAGGTGGATCGGCTTTACTGAAAAGCAATGCCAGCACGCCAGATAACTATTGGATCAATGAAACAAGCCAAGGAAAATTTATAGACGGGCCTTTGCTCGTTGCGGCTATGGGGCTTTTGCAGTCTGCTGCGCCTGATAATATTATATGGATTCAAGGCGAACAGGATGCGACTAGAATATCAGGCTTAGAAGGCCGCAAGCTTCATAAATCAGCATTGAAATATCTATTCGATCGGTTTTTGGAGTATTGCGATCAAGTGAATATCGTTACTATCGGTAGAAGATTACAAGACAAAGACAAAGGTTTTCATAATATTAGAATGGCCTTAATTGATACAGCAAAAGAAATGCAGGATGTTAAGGTTATATCGCACGCCTACACGTTAGAGCTTGAAGACGTTGTTCATTATTCACACGATGCACAAGTTTTATTATGTAGAGAAATAGTTACCAAGCTATCATTCACTGATTACGATCTAGGTGTTAAGCCGATAGATACTAAAACTTATACGCGCGCTATTGATGTGACAATGGATAACAGTATGGTTGATAATATTGGTAGTAAAAGTCACAAGCTTTTTAGTATTAGAGATGTGGACGGTAACTTACTACAATCTCCTACTTCAATAGCGCAGTTATCAGCATTAAAAGTTAGACTTACTTTTTCAAGCGAACCAATTAAGCAGTACTTATGTACATGCGCAGGCCAGCTAGATGGTATTGAGTCTAATAGTGGCCTTTGGGTAAAGAATGATAATGGTGAGCACTTACAGCCTTCTATGATCAGGATTAAATAAGATGCTTGAAATTAATACATGGTTAAATGAAGATTGCACATTGGGCCGCTTAACGTATGGTGATTTCAAGTGCTTTACCTTGGAGCTGCCTTGGAAGTTTAACTCATCGAATATTTCCTGCATACCTGAAGGCATTTATAGCGCAAGCAAGTATAACTCTCCATCAAAGGGAGAGGTAATCCTTCTTGATGACGTACATCGCAGAACATTTATTGAAATACACGCAGGAAATTACACTAGGCAAATACTGGGGTGCATACTTGTAGGTGACGGGATTAAGTATCTCGATAACGATAACGTGCCGGACGTGACAAATAGCAAAGCAACATTAATTGATTTACTTGAGTCAGTGCCTGATGAATTTCAACTAAAAATAACAAGGGGGTAATTATGCTTGGATTAATAAAAGGTTTGTTTTCAACTGGCGTTATTGGATCTATAGAGCGTATCGCAAGCGAGGCTATATCTACTGACATGGAAACGGCTGAAGCAAAAGCTTTATTTGTTAAGACGCTTGATCCAAACGGAATGATGCGTAGAGACTTGTCAAGGTTTGCATGTAATGCTTATGGGTTTTATTTGGCGGCAATTTCATTCTTAATCGTGTTTCACTTCTTTGGACTTGGCGATGGTGTCAACTCTAAAGAAGCCATAGACGCCATGACCGATCTATTCTTACCTATTACGACAGCGTGGGGCGGCATTGTGGGCGCTTCATTTGGCGTTAACGGACTAAATACTATCGAGGGTAAGTAAGGCGCTCATACGCAAAATAACGTACAATGGTACATATCAACTAAAAAGGTGTAAATCATGTCAGGCAGAAATGTAAGAACAAAAAAACCAGCTAAAAAAATCCTTAAGAAGCCCAATAAAAAATAGTGGATATTTACGGCACATTTGATCTAATCGCTATTGCGCTTGCTTGTGTCGTGGCGTACAAGATGCAGAACTCAGAAAGTATTAATTTACTTATTTTCTTCATGCTCTCATCATTGACGTCTTTAATCTTATTTCAGACAGAGTATTACATCTACTGGCCTGTAGCCTTTACTGCATTATGTGTTGCCTTTGGCACGGCAAGCTATAAGCATCCAATAGTTCTGGGCTATGCGGGCTACTTAGCGTTAATCGGGCTTAATGCCTATATTCCTGTTTTGCTTTACACTGAATTAGTTTATTCAATCTTTGCTTACCAACTGTGGATAGTTAGATATGGACGTGATCACGGTCATTATATTGGCGGTTTCTGGGCTAGTAGTGCTCATAATCCACGCCACAAGAGTCTCCAGAAAGGAGAAAATAGATGACTGAGGAGCTAGCGACAGTTATTTACTTCCAAGTATACACCCCGTTTGCCTTGGCTATATGCCTTGTCCTAGCCTACACCTATAAAGCAGACGAGAAGACTAATGGCACTGTTGATAATTTAGATGAAAAGCTTGACATTCATATCAAGGAGTTTGCTATTATCAAAGAAAGCCAAAGTAACCAGATTGAATTATTAAGCGCTCAAACCGCTATCCTTCAGCAAATAAATACTACACTAGTAGAAAACACTATTGTTACTACCAGGACTGATGAAAAAGTAAAGGCGGTAGCAGATAGGGTCGAGAGAATGGAGAATAGTTACGAGCGAAGATCGGAAATAAGATCTATTAACTCATAAGCTATCACTCAATAACATTCCCGAGTCATAATTAATTCTAAACTCCTTCCGGCACGCATGGCACATAACATATGCACCTTTAGTACCTTTATTGCTTCCGCCTCGGCTAAATATAACCAGTATTGAATTACAACATGGACTGGGATCTGTTTGCTTGGTCACGCTTCCACCTCATCATCACTTTCTTTAACTTCAGTAAGTTCGCCATTATCGTCGTACGCCGCCTTAATAATAAGTCCGTGACCAACATTGAAATCGCCTTTACCTGCCATTAAGTGAATCGTTTCATACTTAGATTTGCTTTCAACCATTTCAACCGCTTCTTCAATTGATTCAGCAACAACCTGAATTTTAGCGGTTAACTCAACCGGCACTATGTAAATAGTCACACCTCCACCTCATCACCAAATACACTAAGTACAACTGTTAGGCATGCCGCTTTAAGATAGTGATTGTCGTAGGTAATAAATGTGGTAGTCACATAACTATTGCTTCCTTCCTTCTTACATACTATCTCTCCCTCCTCAAAATCTACCGACATTTTA
>TARA_R110000850_G_scaffold244768_1_pt1 | contig 37985 bp, 29 predicted proteins | sample TARA_R110000850 | Tara Oceans TARA_R110000850 (sample SAMEA4397586) | marine metagenome | biome: Polar Biome; feature: [SRF] surface water layer (ENVO:00010504); material: water (ENVO:00002006), including particulate matter (ENVO:01000060) such as... | depth 5 m
TAACGAACAACGCTATGTTACGGAAGTTGTAGCCGATGAAATTCTATTACTTGGAAGCAAAGACGACAAGTAAATCTTAAAATGAAAGAGGGCGTAACAGTCGAAAGATGCGCCCTCTTTTTCATTATTCACACTTTAAATAAAATGTACAATGAAAGCACAAGTTAACGAAATTAAGGAAGGATTGCAACATTTTCACGGAACGGAAATGTTCTATCAAATCCCATTATTAAGAACACGTTTTACAGACGGACTAAAATATCTTGCCAATATAGCAGATTGTTTTTGGTTAATCACGGACACTTCCGTAATTGCAAAAAGTCTGATGAGCCGAAGTGAATTTATTACCATTGACTTCAAAAGATTGCCCGAAGAAAAACAAGATTATTCTGGTTATGAAGCTGAAATAATTTACAGCGATGGCAATGATAATATTCTAGAAAAACACGGCTATCGGGTTACCGATTTTCCACTTGATGAACTGCGGTTGTTTTTTGTAAATGGCACGCTGATGTTGCCAAGCGAATACTAAATTTTGAAGCTATGATGTATATTAAATTTCAAGATTTGAGTATGGAAAAACAAGAGGAACTTTTTCAGGTTTCTAGAGAACACGTCATATATCTTTTTGGAGAATCTATTCAGAAATATGTTGACGAAACTGGAGCAGATTATGATAAATTGATAGACGAAGAAATGATTAAAAATCTATACACTTACAACTTCGTTTTTAATATCTAATTTCCTAAAGTTAGTTTTTAAGCACCTCTAAAGTTTAGGGGTGTTTTTGTATGCAATTTATATCAAGTCAATAAAAAAACGTATCTTTATATCGCTGGAAATACAGCACACAAATTAAAGTAAGGTTATCCACTTTTCGACTTTCGCCGATAACCGTACACATCGAAATATAACATATCGGAAAATTATTTTCCTAAAATGGCAATCGGTTTTTTAACCAGATTGGATGGATTTTTGTCACGCTTGCGCGTGACGAAAAGGAATAGCAAGAGGGTAACACGCTACGCGATGTTTCGGATTCCTTTTCGTTTTCAAATAGCTGATTACCAGCGATTTGAATATATTTTAATTTCCTGACAATCAACGATTTGCGACAAACGGGCTTGAAACGCCCATTTTTAGGGAAGATTTTGCGACAAATCGGCGAAATATGGACACTTTTATAGGAATTAGATTCAAAAAGGAAACAGCAAAACGTTTTCAAGAATTTTCAAGAACACACTTTAAATCGCATACAGAAGCGATGGCACCGATGCTCGATTTTTTCTTCAATTTCTAATAATTGCTTTTCTAGATTTTGAGCGAGTAAATGTAACTTCATGCCATACCTAATTACAGAGTTAGCAACTGTTAATAGTACGGTCGATATTAGATAAGGTAATTACAAAGAATTATGTTGTTGACGTTCTATAGACAGTTTTTTACTGGAAAACTGCAGAAATTATGCCTTTTTAAATTTTTTTCTAATTCTAATTTCTTTAGGAGATAAAAACTGGTTTAGAATACTAGAGCGATATTTCTCTTTATTATAATTTACTTTTTAAAAATTAATTACACTGTCCAAAGCATCATCAGCATCTTTGTGAATGAAATTTGCTTGATAGCGAATGGTAGTTGTTACAGAAGAATGACGATATAATTTTTGCAGCATCTGAATAGGGATTTTATCCCCAGATATATTCCCGAAACTATGTCTTGCGATGTGCATACTGATATTCTTTTTAATTCCCAATTGCTTAGCAGCAATCTTTAATCTTCTGTTTACATTTCGAGTGATTGATTGTGTTCTTTTTGAAATTTCCTCAGTATTATTAAGGTCTGTATCCCTCAATTGAGGAAACACTAGTCCATTGCTTTCTGATTCATCCTTATAGTTATTGAATATTTCAGTTGCCTTCTCAGGAACTTTAAGTGAAACCAGTTTACTATTTTTATTCATTCTATAAAGCAGTCTGCCATCATTAAAATCCGTCCACTTTAATTGAAGGACATCACCAACCCGAATACCAGCAAAATAAAAACTGATTAGCCAAATATGAATTGCTTTTTGCTGAGCTTCTGTAATATCTTGAGCATTTTCTAACTTTTGTATTTCATCTGAAGTAAAGCCTATTTTTTGAGATTCAGGAATTCTAATTGTCATTTTGCCTTTACCAAAAGGATATAGCCCTCTGTCCGTAATAGATTCTGCAATAGCAAGATTATAAATTGTTCTGATTAAAATAAGGTAGTTTACAACCGTTCTAGGGGAAAGCTTTTTGCTATATATTAAATAGGTTTCAAATTTCTTTAGTAAGACAACATTTAACTTGTTAAAAGGAAGCACGTCCTTATTTAAAAATTCCTTAAACTTTTTTAAACGGCCAAACTCAGTATCATATTGATGATGTTTATTTCTATTTTTAAGATTATTAAGGTGCATATTTGCAACAACAAAGAAATCAAAGCCCTTGTTTTCTACTATCTTGTTTCTAATTTCTGCAACTGATTCGTACTCTGGTTTCATCTCAGATTTTAAAACCTTATCATTAGCTTCTGCAACTTTACTGACAATAAAATTATTGAGCACCTTTGAGTTTGGATGGGACTTCCGAACGTTACGATTTTTTTCGTCCCAAAATTTTTCATCAATATATTGCCCCGTATTTAGGAAAGAACTTTTACGGTCTTTAGTTATCCGTATAGCAATAGGGAACCGTCCAGCTTTATTCTTCTTTTTTCTCAAAACTACTCTTACCGTTGCCATATTAAAACTATTAGATTATAAAGATAATCATTTTAGGTACAACATAGGTACAACATTTGTTGGTTTTGTTTGATATTATATGTTGACAAATTATATTAAATAGTATATAAATAGGTGATTTAGAGTGTTTTTAGGTTAAATTGATAGCATAGTATCAAAAACTCATAACCCGAAGGTCACAGGTTCGAGTCCTGTTCCCGCTACTAAGAAAGAGAACTCAAAATTTGGGTTCTCTTTTTTCTTTTTATAGTAACAGGGCTCATATCCGCCGCAGGCTGACAGAGATTAAGTCAAGTTACCTCTACAACAGCCAAGCACGAAAGTGTTTGGTTTTTTATGGATAAGCTTACACGATACACTACTTCTTCCTTATCTTTTTTATAAAATAATAGAAGAGTATGACAGATACTACAATAAGCAATAGTATATGAAAGCTTTCAAGCAGATTTAAAAACATACATATAGGGTTAGGTTGTTTTATATAGTAACGAATGCCAGCTCTTAAAGAGTGATAAGTTCTTGTTAAACTTTAGCGAATATTGATTTTTTGGGTATCTTTAGTATATGAGTAAAAAAGCACGCATCATCCTGGGGAGTATCGTTGGCCTGTTGATTTTGATAGTCATTGCATCATTTATTGCAAATCCCATCATTGAAAACAAAATTAAAAAAGCCATTGCTCAGGAAATCCCGGAAGAATTTCAAATAAACGAATATGAAGTTTCTGTAAATTCACTCAGCGGGTCTGCAACGATTAAAAACCTACAGGCAACAGTAAAAGATACCGTCTCTGTATTTAAAGATTCTAAAATCAGTCTTAAAGAAGCTTCCATTGATGGACTTAGTTACTGGAAATACCTTTTTTCAAGTAAAATTGCCGTTGATGATATTACACTGCATGACCTGCAAATCATAACATACAAGGATACATCTAAAACCAGGGACCGGGAAAAAAAACAAAAGGATTTTGAGGAAAACATAAGCACCGGAAGGTTTACTTTGGAAAACGCCTCCTTTTTATATAAAAATACTGACGAAAGCATTGCTTTGCAGTTGGACAGCCTTTATTTTTCCATAACAAATGTTGTTGTTAACAATACTACCCTTCAAGAAAAGATTCCCTTTCATTTTTCAGAAATGGAAGTTGACACAAAAGACTTTTTTTATGAACTGAATGACAATGAAAGTCTTTCGCTGAAAGAGTTTACCATATATGACCAACACCTCAAAATCACTGATATTGCAATTCAAACCAAGAGCGACTCCCTAAAACCTGTTGAGAGCGTTACTCGAGAAAGCGGGCAAAAAGACATACAAATTCCATTGTTGACCCTAAGCGACCTTCATTTTAAAGTGGTAGATGATACGTTTCAGCTGTTTGGAGAAAATTTAGAGATCGAGAAGCCTTCTATCTGGATACAGCAAGGAATGAATAAAACGCCGGAAAATAAAGAAGAGGCTCAAAACGAAAGCAATGCAAAAAAGGATATGCCGCTTCCCTTCTCCATAGCGTCCATATCCATACATGATGCACAAATCTCCATGTTGAACCCTGATAAAAGTACAGATTTAAAAGTAGAGGATTTTAATATTACACTTAAAGATGTATTGGTAAATACAGCAACCTTGCAAAATATGATTCCCTGTCAGTTTTCTGATATTGAATTTGAGAGTAACTCATTACAATACCGCCTTAATGACTATGACTTGCTTTCACTAAGTACCATTTCATTATCAAATCACCAACTTCAAATCGAAGATTTAGCCATCAAAACAATGTATTCCAAAACAGAACTCTCCAGGGTTATTTCAAAGGAACGGGACCATATGGATGCAGTAATGCCTTTGGTTACCTTACAGGATTTGCATTTTGAAGTTATCGATACCACATTTCAGGTTTCCGGCAGTGATTTCATTATAGAAAACCCTGTTTTAAATGTCTACAGGGATAAGCTAGTTGCAGATGACACCAGTATCAAACCCCTTTACAGCAAGTCGATACGCAATATCCCTTTTCCTTTAACTTTAGACTCCCTGCACATCAAGAATGCAACGATTGTTTATGAAGAAAAGGTAAGTGCAAAACAACCGGCCGGATCCATTAATTTTTCAAATTTAAATGCAGCAATTGGAAACCTTAGCAACACGTATGCTCAAGGCGAAAAGAAAACAACAATAAATATCAATTCCATCTTTATGGATGAAAGTCCGCTTAAAATTGACTGGAGTTTTGATATAAATGACCGGAAAGATACGTTCCAGATTCAGGGTGAACTCGATGCTTTAAACGCGACAAAAATGAACTCGTTTACAAAAGCAAGCCTCAATGTGGAACTTGAAGGAAAGGTCAAAAAAACCTTTTTTAACATTCATGGAAACAATGATAGTTCCAGTGTTGATTTACGCATTAGTTATGACAATTTTAAAGTTGAAATATTAAACAAGGAAAACAAACGCAGCTGGTTATTATCTACTGTTGCCAATATTTTTGTAAAAAAGGATACAGACTCTAAAAAAGGCACATTCAAAGAAGGAAATGCAACAGCAGAGAGAAATAAAGACAAGTCTTTTTTTAACTATTTATGGATTAATATTCAGGAGGGGTTGAAAGACGTTATGGTTTCTATTTAAATTTTATTGTTCAATATCTGAAGCTTCAAACTGAAGCAATTCACCGTCCCGAAAAACAACCGTTAGTTCAATGGGGTTACAGCATACCTCACAATCTTCTATATACGTTTGTTTTGCAATTGAAGCGTCCAGGAGCATTGATATTTCCTCCCAGCAATAAGGGCATTGAAAAAAATGTTCTTCCATAACATAAAAATAATCAATGTAATAAAACAGTGTGGTGCAGAATCCCCGAATTTTAAAATTCTATGGTCAGCAATTGCCCTGTAAGCTGTAAAAGTTCCAGCTCAGCTAGCTTGGCTTCATATTTTGCCAGGTTTTTGGTGGTCTGGGCATTCAGCATATTCAATTGTGCCTGCCGCAACTCAAGGGATGATATCTGGCCCAATTTATAGCGCTCATTGGAACGCTCAAAATTACTTTCGGCGACAACCACATTTTCTTGCTGCATCCTGTATATGGCCAGGCGGTTTTCATAATTGCCTTTGGCATTGGCAATATCCCGTCTCACCTCTGTCTTTATTTGGTCTTGCAACAATTGTTGATTGCTCAGCATAATGCGGGCGTTCTTGATGGAGGTTATGGCGCTGCCACCGTCAAAGAGGTTCCATGTGAGGCTTACTCCAGCAGACAATCCATAAGAAGTGCTTGTAGCGAGAAAGTTTGTCGCCGGGAACTGCCCTTCATTCCATCCATAAGAACCATTAAGGCCCAGTGATGGTAAAAACATTCCCTTACCTGCCTTGTATTGATAGTCTGTGATTTTAATGTTTTGTTCTGCTTGCAACAACCTTATATTATTGGCTTCTGCTTCATTAAGGAATTCCTCCAGCCGCAGTTCATTGGTGAAATTAACAACCGTATCAACTTCATACAATTGATCCAGATTTTCATTCAAAACCACTGTAAGGTCACGTTTGGTATTGAATAGTTGCTGTCTGGCATTCATCAGGTTTACGCTGTCTGTGGTAATATCTACCTGTGCATTCAGTACTTCCAGACGTGTGTTTTGCCCGTATTCAAATTGGTATTCGGCGCGTGTCAGTCGTTCTTTTGTGTTTTCCAGTGTCTCTTCAAGTACGACAACATTTTCGGTAAGTCGCGCCACTTCAAAATAGACCGTAAACAACTGAAGGATGGTCGTTTCTATAGTTTCGCGAGCCTCGAATTCTGAAAGATTGTATTGTTCTTTAAGACTTTTGTAGTTATAATGTCTTCCAAAACCATCAAAGAGTGTATAGTCAAGGTTGATAGATGCATTGTAACGGGTTGTTTCAGCGCCGTCGATCTCATTGATGGTTCCGTCCTGAAAAGTGGCTTCCTGGTCCTGAAAGCTGTAATCTGCACCTGCGACACCGGTTAAGGATGGGAGATAACCCGAGTTCAAAAAGGCTGCATTGTTTTCTGCAATGCGCATTTCATTGGTCGCTACTTTTATATTAAAATTGTTTTCCAAAACCTTATTAATAGCTTCCTGCTTTGAAAGCAACTCTTGTGCATTGCCCAAAACAAAGGCAAAAATGGTCAAAACCGGCAACATAAGATATGTAAGCTTTTTATTCATCCTCTACTTTTTGTTCTTTTATAGCGCGTTCTACTTCTTCTCTTTTAACTTTTTTTCCGGTTACGAGCCATTTCCCTCCGGTTTTAATGTTGTTGCTATATGCAAGGAATAATGGCAAGAGCAACAGTGTAAGTATGGTGGCGATGCCAATTCCATAAGAAATGGAAATTGCCATGGGCTTTAAAAATTGTGCCTGACGGCTTTTTTCCATTAATAAGGGGGCCAATCCTGCAATGGTGGTCAAAGATGTCAAAAAGATTGCCCTGAAACGCGATCTGCCGGCTTCATAAAGTGCGTTTTCAAAGGACAAGCCTTCTTTTAAAAAGGAATTGAATTTAGTAATCAGTACCAGACCGTCATTGACCATAATCCCAATCAATGCCACGATACCCATTGCTGAAAGCATATTGACAGGAAAGTCATGAAACCAGTGCCCCCATGCCACACCAATGACACTAAACGGAATCAACAGCAACAACAATAATGGCTGGCTATAACTCCTGAATGTAAAGGCGATAGTCGCATAAATAAGGAACAATATAATAGGAAATATCTTAGATGCAGAATTTGACAACTTTGCAGCCTCCCTGTTTTGACCCTCATAAGCAACACTCACAGTGGGGTAACTTGCCAAAATATCAGGAATAACATCCTGCTGGATTTCAAAAAGCAAATCGGTTGCACTGTCATTGGGGTCCTCCATATCTGCACTCACTTGTATCTCCCGTCTTCCGTCCAAGTGGCGTATGGATTCTTCGCCCCGTTCAATAGTGTAGTTTGCAATTTGTCTGAATGGCACCCGTTCGCCGGAAGGGGTCAATATTCGCATATCGTCAAGCTTGTTAATAGAGGAGCGCTGCTCCCTGTCATAGCGCACCCATACACGTATTTCATCCTGTCCTCTTTGAAAACGCTGGGCCTGCACACCAAAAAAGCCTGCTCTGATTTGCTGCATAACATCGTTTAAGGTTAACCCGAGGGCATAAGCCCCCTCATTGAGTTCTACTCTTATTTCCTTAATACCCAGCGGGTCTGTGTCCACTACATCTTTTAACTTAGGGTTCTCCAGCATTATGGCTTTGAGTTCATCCTTGGCAGCTTTCAGTTCCTCTGTGTTATTTCCCAAAAGGGAAACAGATACAGGGCTACCGCCAAAGTTCCCTCCGGAGCCAAAAGTCAACTGCTCTACACCATACACATCACCAACAGCATCACGAATGGCAGCGGTTATTTCGGGTGATGAAAAATCGCGTTTTTCACCGGGCAATAAATTTACGGTCAATGAAGCTTTGTTGTTTCCGGGACCCACGCGCTTGATGGTATTTTCCACCACCTGCAGATTGCCCGATTGCCGCTGTGTAAACTCTTCATTGACTTCCCAGGCTTTTTCTTCCACCAGGGAAATAATAGAATCTGTGGTTTGGGGATTGACACCTTCAGCCATCAATAAATTGATTGAAACCCGGTCACTGGCAATACTGGGGAAAATGGTAACTTTAATGATCCCGCCGGCAATGGATGCAATGGTGAGTATAAGCACCGCAGAAATAATGGCAAAGGATAAAAAGTTATGTTTTAAAACAAACCGGAGAACCGGGCTGTAAACTTTGTCACGCAGAAAAGTCATGACCATATCCCCAATTTTGTTAAGGATCCTTAGGCTGGCAAAAACTTTATCGATTCCCTTTTTTTTGATCTTATCTTTTTCATTTTCCCGAACCAACGCCTTAGAGTGGGCGATGTGGGCCGGTAAAATAATAAAGGCTTCTATTAATGAAATCAGCAGCGTCAAAATAACAACAATTGAAACTTCGCTGTAAAATTTTCCAATCCTGCTGTCAAGAAACTGGAAGGTCATGAAAGCTAAAATGGTCGTGATAATTGCCGCCAGTATGGGGGGCACAACTTCAAGCGTGCCGTCAATAGCAGCCCTAATGGGTTTCTTTCCCTTTTCATAATGCTGATAAATATTTTCAGCGATTACAATGGCGTCATCGACAAGGATACCAATAACGATAATCATCCCAAAAAGGGATAAAACATTTATGGTTACGCCAAAGAACCCTGCAAAAGCAAACATCCCCAAAAAGGAAAGAGGGAGGCCGAAAGCCACCCAAAAAGCCACTCGTGTATTCAAGAAAAATGAAAGGAAAAACAACACAAGTAAAATACCCATAAGACCATTCTCCAGGAGAATCTGTGTGCGCTGGTTTAAAGAAATGGAAGAATCGTTTACGATATCCAGACGCAGGTTATTATACTTTTGATTGAATTCTTTAACATAGGTGTTTATTTTTTCAGCGGTGGAAACCAGGTCTTCGTTGTTGGTATTGTTGATATTGACATTAACAGACAAATTTCCGTTAAAGAAAGAGGCATTAGGGGTTTCAGAAAAACGGTCCCTAACATCTGCTACATCCTTCAAACGAATGACATTTCCTGAAATATCAGATTTTACCACAATGTTGTTAAGATCATCTGCATAATAGGACCGGTTGTTTGCGCGAATAAGGTAATCTTCAACAACTGTTTTTATGGTTCCTCCGGTGGTAAAAATATTAGCTTCAGCAACTGCACGGGCAACTTCTTCAAAGGTAATGTTATATGCCAAAAGGTCATTCTCCCGCACAGCTATTTCAATCTCTTCATCGGGATAGCCCGTGACTTCAATTTGGGAAATACCATCCATGGCGCGAATGTCATTTTCGATATCCCGGGTGATTTGCTTTAATGTGGCCAGGGAAATATTCTCACCACTAACGGCAAAGCTTATTGTTTGCCTTATTTCCTCCTGTATTGCAATAACAAGCGGCTCCATTTGTGACGGGAAATTGGGAACCCGGTCGACAGCGTTTTTTACTTCTGCCAGGATAACATAAATATCTTCTCCCCTTTCAATCTCAACAGTTATGGAACCACCACTCTCGCGAGCAGTAGATGTCACACGTTCTATTCCAACAAGTCCTTTGAGGTTGTCTTCAATTTTAATGATAATACCCTCCTCGATTTCATCAGGGGATGCAGCGGGATAAGCAATGTTAATGTTTATAACCTCAGGTTCAACAAGGGGAAAAAAAGAGGATTTTAAACTAAGAAAACCAAAAATTCCAAAGATGACAAAAGAAAAAATGATAATGTTTACAGCAACATCATATTTGATAAAATACTCAAGAATTTTGCGCATAATACTATAATTTTGAGATGTTACCTCCCTTTTTTATTCTACAATTCTTACCAATTGACCTGCATATGCCCCGGGAAGCCTTCTGGTGAGTATCAATGTCCCATCAGGAATACCCTGAAGCACTGCTTCTTCAGCTGAGAAATAAACAGGCTTTACGTCTATAAGATCCAGAATGCTGTCTCTTACAACAAACAACTGGTTTTGATTTACAAGAAGCTTTCTGGGAACCTCATATGCATTTTCCTGATCACGGGCCTTGATATTGGCTTCCAGATACATACCCTCTTTAACCTCGCTGTCATTGACTTCAATAAACACATTTACGGTTTGTGTGTTGGGGTTTACACGCGCACTGATGCGCTTGATGGTTCCGGTGTAGGTACTTGTTTTTTCGAGATTTGTAAGGGAAACCTCTTCACCAACTTTCAGAAACTTTGCTATATTTTCACCCACAGCAACTTCCATTTCATAAAGTGCAGGATTGATAAATTCGCCTAGTTTTTGCCCGGAACGGATAAGCGTTCCTCTGGTTACCAGAGCTTCTGTTACAATTCCGCTGTATGGAGCCCTGATGTTAAACTTCACGAGGCGTTGCTCCATGTTTTTCAGGTCGTAATATGTTGTGAGTATATTTCTTCCGGTGACAAAATATTTTTCCTGTTCTGTTGAAAAGTCTGGCAGGTCAGGTGTGGAACCTCCCATATTGAATTCGTTCAAATATTTTTGCCATTTGGGATATGCATCGGGATAATCCAAACGCAGATCGGGCATGATGGAAGCGATTAAATTATAGAGATTGCTTTTTGTTGATTGAACAGATGCCTTGTACTCAGAGGCATCGATGGAAATGAGGGTTTGACCACTTTCATAGCGCTGCCCTACTTTGAAATCGTGGGCACTATTGGTAAAAATACCCTGCACTTCAGCATACAGCTCCAGGCGTTCCTTGGCAATTACGTTTCCGGTAGCGGGAATGATTATGGGTACACTTGTGTTTCTTACAGTATCAACATAGACATTCTGGACTACCTTTTCCATTACAGGATCAGGGGCTATTGTTGGATTGGCTATACGAATAGCTGCAAACAAAGCCAGAGCAAGTACAACAAAACCCAGGATAAAGAGTATAATTTTACGCATGAAGTTGAAAGCTAAAAATGAGTGGTTTACAAAACTATCTTTTTGAAACGGTTTTAATCGTTAAGGCTTTCTTAAAAAATAGGTTCAATTGCTATCAATGGTCATTTGAACCTCTTCCCACTGCTTCATTTTGAGCTCAAGTTCCTTCTTTTTCTTATCGTAATTTTTATAGAAATGAGGGTCCGAATCCACCGCATCAAAATTTTCTGCAAGTTTTTTGTCCATTTGAGAGATTTCCCGTTCCAGTTTACCAATATCAGACTCGAGATTGCTGAGCTTGTTTTTCAGGGACTTTTCTTTCTTTTGGTCCTTATAGTCCTGCTTGTTTTCTGTTGTTTTCGGGTCTTTTTTTTCTTTGGTCATCATTTCGGCTTCACGCATACTGCTTATTTTGCGTTGTTCCAGATAAAAATCTATATCGCCGAGGTATTCTTTGATTTTGCGGTCTTTGAACTCATATACCTTGTCACAAAGGCCCTGAAGGAAGTCCCTGTCATGCGAAACCAATATGAGTGTTCCTTCAAAGTTTTTAAGAGCTTTTTTTAAGACGTTTTTGGATTGAATGTCCAAATGGTTTGTGGGCTCATCCATTACCAAAACATTCAACGGCTGTAACAATAATTTTGCCAGTGCCAGACGGTTTCTTTCACCCCCTGAAAGCACCCTTACAAATTTGTCAACCTCTTCACCCCTGAATAAAAATGCCCCTAAGATATCCCGCACTTTTGCACGATTTTTCTCATTGGCAGCATTGATCATGGTATCAAGCACCGTAAGGCTTCCGTCAAGATACTCTGCCTGATTCTGAGCAAAATACCCAATCTGGACATTGTGACCCAGTTTAACGGTTCCATGATGACTGATTTCACCTACAATGATTTTAGCCAATGTGGATTTTCCCTGGCCGTTTTGCCCCACAAAAGCAGTTTTTAAACCGCGCTCTATAAGCATATTGACATGGTCCAGCACGTGGTTTGCTCCATAGCTTTTTGAAACATTGTGGATGTCAATCACCACTTTACCGGGCTGTACTGATACCGGAAACTGCACATGCATCACGGCATTGTCTTCTTCATCAACTTCAATGCGTTCTACCTTGTCAAGTTTCTTGATAAGGGATTGTGCCATAGAGGCTTTGGAAGCTTTTGCCCTAAACTTTTCTATAAGACGCTCTGTTTGTTGTATTTGTTTTTCCTGATTTTTTTGGGAGGCCAATTGCAGTTCTCGCAATTCCTGACGCAACACCAGGTATTTTGAGTAGGGCTTGTTGTAATCATAAATGCGTCCCAGGGATATTTCAATGGTGCGGTTTGTCACATTGTCAAGAAACATCTTATCGTGAGAAACAATCACCACGGCACCCGGATAATTATTTAAAAAAGACTCCAGCCAGATAATGGATTCAATATCAAGGTGGTTTGTGGGCTCATCGAGCAGAAGGATGTCATTGCTCTGTAAAAGTAATTTTGCCAACTCGATGCGCATACGCCAACCACCGGAAAATTCTTCTGTTTTCTTGTCGAACTCTTCCCTTTTAAAACCAAGTCCCTGTAAAATCTTTTCAGTATCGCCCTGATAGTTATACCCGCCAATGATTTCATAGTGGTGCGTCAAATCACTAATCGCGACCATAAGGTCGTGATAGGTATCAGACTCATAATCTGTGCGTGTGGCGAGTTGATGGTTGATATCCTCCATTTTAGCTTCGGTGGATTTGATCTCTTCAAAAGCTTGATATGCCTCTTCCAGCACGGTCCTTCCCTGTACAAAATCAATATCCTGCCTTAAGAAACCTATTTTGATTTCTTTATCAGAGGCAATATTTCCGGTATCGGGCTTTAGATCTCCGGCCAGTATTTTTAAAAGGGTGGATTTCCCTGCGCCATTTTTTCCCACCAAACCCACGCGGTCGCCCGCCCTGAGCTGAAAGGAAATCTCCTCAAATAAATTTTCGCCCTGAAAAGCAACTGATAAATTATGCACATTCAACATCTGTGTAACCTTTGTAACATTTAATTGTGCAAAGATGCTTAATTTTGTGTTGCAAAAAAAAAATTTGGGAATGTTTAAAGGAACCAAGCTATACAGTATTATTACGGGCACTTGCCCGGTGTGCCAAAAGGAATCAATGTATGAAGAACCCAATCCATATGTTCTCAATAAAATTTTCAAAATGCGTGAAAAATGCAGCCATTGCGGGACCAAATATAAAATAGAACCCTCTTTTTTTTACGGGGCGATGTATGTGAGTTATGGCCTGAGTGTTGCCTTTGCCATCGCGGCTTTTATAGTATCCTATGTTTTTTTTGGCGGAGGCTTGATGACTTCATTCCTTGCAATCGTTGGGACGCTTATTGTTTTTATGCCTCTCATTATGAGACTTTCAAGGAATATTTGGATCAATATATTTATGCATTACGACAAAACCCGTTGATTACATAAATCGTTTGATGTTAATTTCTTCATCGAGGGCACTATCCTTCTCAATAAAATCATACAACTGTTCTGCCACATAAGGAGCAATCATAACGCCGTGCGTGCCCAAACCGTTTAAGATATAAAAGTTTTCATAAACAGAATGCCGGCCCACTAAAGGCTTTCTGTCAATTACCGTGGGGCGTATACCGGCGTCTTGTTCCATCACATCATACGGACACGCCACAATCTTATCCAGCTTGTTTAAAAGTTCCTCCCGGGCCTCCTTTGTCGCTTTAGGAGTTTTATCTTTCCAGTTGTATGTTGCCCCCACACGGTATATATCTTCACCAAGTGGGATGATAAATACTGAAGATTTTATGATTGTGTCCAGCTTTAATTCCGGGGCATGGATCGTGAGCAGTTCGCCTTTGTTTCCCACCAGGGGCAGGTTTTTAAAAAAGGGGTTGTGTTTCATTCCAAAACCTTCGGCAAAAACGATGTGTTTTGCTTTGAAAGAACCATATTCAAGCGTGTCTGACACCTGAAGTTTATGATGCTCAAATGAGCTTTCAATGAGTTTGTCTTGTTTCAGCAGATACCCCCTGTATTTTTCAAGTAACAATGCAGTATCGATCCTTCCGCTATGCAAGACCTCACCATAGCCAAAAGGCGCCACTACCGCTTTATTTTTATTGGGGTGGATGTTCTGGGATAGAAAGGGTTCCAAGGTGGGTTTGTCTGAGGCTTCAAACCATAAATTTTGTTCTTCAACAGAATGGAAAATGCGGTGAACAGATTGTTTATAGTCCAATTTTACACCCAATTTAGATTCCAGGCTCCCGTAAAAAGGGTCAATTCTTTTGATTTGGTCTCCCGCATTCCAGGCCGCTGTAAAACGTTTTAAGATTACCGGGTTATAGATCCCACCCGCAACTGATGAAGAAGCTTTTTTACCTGCATCAAAAACGATAAATGATTTTTTGTGCGCTTCCAGTTTTTCGCAGAAAGCGATTCCGGCAAGGCCAAGACCGACAAGAATGTAATCTACCATAAAGCGAAAATAAAAAAACTCCCGTCAATAAACGGGAGTTTGATTTTTATTATAGAATCAAAGAATTAATAATTCCAGAGATCAATTTCAATATTTCTGATAACTTCTTTGATGCGGTCTGACTCCAGAAGTTGCATCAAGGCATTATCACTAATGTATTCACTTACTTCACGGTCACCATACTCGTTGTCTTCTTTATAAATAACCCCGCTAAACCTTCTTGAGTTCAGCAAATGGTCAAACGAAAACGGCATGGAAGTATTGTGGCGGTTGAAGGCTTTGGCCTCGTGCAAAACTTCTCTGGCTTCCGGGAAAAACACCCAAAAGAGTTCCACTAAAGACGAGTTTTCATCGTCAATAAAGTTTACGTCAGGAGCAACAGGCGCAATACCAAGTAAACGGTATTTCAGTTCACCTAATCTCTTGTCGATATACCAGTAACCACGCACGCGGTATTCTTCAATATCGGCTGCAGTGATGTCCCTTCTATCAATATACTGTTCATCCAGTTCTTCACCGGCATTAATTTGCTGTCTACCAATATCTGTTGTATCTACCTTAGAGATGGTTGCCTCAATATCCTTCAGGGTTCTCTTTTCTGTGAAATATGAATCTGTATAGATATTTTCAATCCTTCCGTTTTTGATGTTTTTCATCAACACGTCATATAGCGATCTGCGTTCCGGCCCAATATTATTGGTGTCAATGGGATAATAAAGCGGAAAGTTCATCCTTTCGTCAAGGTCTATTATTTCCCAAACGGTTTTAGACCAAAGTACATCACGCTGATCAACATAGCCGTAAGACAAAGGACTGTCATTGTCATAAGCTATTTGCGCTTCGGTTTTTTTGCCGATATCATCAGGGGTCTTTGCATTCAAAATATTTGTCTGCCCAAAACCTGCCGTTGAGATCAACGTGGCAAAAGTGAGTATTAAAAAAGATTTCAGATTCATAGAATACTTGTTTTATTAATTTGTAAGCTCAACAAATACGGGAGATATTTTTTGCAGCATATAACCTGATGCCCCTGCAAGATTTGCAGTGATATCAAATATCTGTACCGTTTCTCCTCGTTTGGCTCTTCTCAATGTGTTTTTAGCGGCATCATTAAGACGACCACCATTTACAACCACTGTGGGCTGACCGGGTACATTGAATTTAAACCCGGTAACATTGATGCCAATTTCAAAATCAAAATCAGGTATCATAGCACCAATAGTTGAAATTTCCAATGCGTTACGCTGCATTTTTATCAAACCGTCTTCTCCTCTTACGGTTCCAACAGGTCTTGGGATGTCTTTAATTCTGAAAGTAGCTCTTGATGGGTAAGACTTGTCGTCAATCTTACCAGTAACATTGATGGTTACTTCTCTACCCTGAGCACTTGTTACATTTATATTGTATTTACTCCCAGAAACTTTTGTCAATGAACCGCTACTTGCGTTTGCGGTGATGTTATTATCTGTTACTCCAGACATAGAAATTGTCAGTGGGTTAACAACACCTCTGTATAATACATTCATTTTATCAGCAGAAATAACTGCATCAGTTGGCTTTGAAATTGTTGTAAAACTTAAATCAACTGCAACCTCTGTTTCTTCGCCACCTTCTTCAAAAACAAGTTTACCTCCAATTTGGTGATCTCCGGCAGAGCCAGCACTTACATTTAAAACAACTCTACCTCCTTCAATACTGTACTCGTCTGAAGATAAAGGCCTTCCGTCTAAAGTAAGCTCAACTCTATTAGGCCTGGTAGTTTCATCTGTTCTTCCTAGGACAACAGCTCCATCGAAGGTATCACCTTGAAAATAAGCAGAACGATTTGATTGTAATAAAGTACCATAATTTGTCATTGCAACTGCAGCTGTTAACTCACCTTCAAGCATCGTTGATAAAATTTCGTTGTTGGTGGTTTTAACATCAGCCTGCATTTGAGTTAGTTTGGTTAAAGAAGCAATCATAGGAAAGCCTTCATAATGATATTTTAACCAGTCTACCTCAACACCGTCACGGCGCGTTTCAGGAGCGGTACTAAACTTTTTGTTAAGATCGCTTTTTATTTTATCAAAACCTTCTGAATCACCAATTGCAGCAAGGACGCCTTCACGGTAGGCATCAATATTGTCAACAAATGCTTGTCCCGCCGGGGTGAGTTTATCACCTGAAAAGAACGTTTGGTTTAGATAATCAGGTTTGTCCATTACTTCATAGTTACCGGTTGACATATCTTCGTCTTTAACGGTTGCTTTCAAATCTGTTTTTACAGATTCCAGATAAGAGTCAAATTCTCTGGATATGGTTGTTATTTCTTCAGCTTTCCTTTTGGTTTCAGCAAATCTTTCAGGTTGTTCATTTGCTTTTTCAGTTAATCCTGCCATATAAGCAGCATTGCGCTGTTCAGCAGACATGTTTGCCTCTGTTAATCTTTCATTCATCAATCCAAAGGCTGATAGTACTTCTTTGGACATATTAAGTGCAAGCATAGCGATGAAAACCAGATACATCAGGTTAATCATCTTCTGTCTTGGGGATAGTTTTCCTCCTGCCATTTTCTTTGTTTTATTAAGTTAGTTATACAGTTAGGAAATCAATTAGTTTCTGTTTGTCATTGCAGACAACATACCACCATACACACCGTTCAACGAAGAAAGGTTTGTAGCCATAGCCTGCATTTGTTGTTTTAGCTTATCAGCATTGTCTGCTACTTCATTGTTGATTTCTGCCTGACGGCTGGCTGACTCTACCTGTACTTTGTAAAGGGAGTTGAGCGATTCCATCTGAGCTGCAGCAAGACTCATTTCCTGGCTGTATTTTTTTGTTGCGTTCATTGCATCTGCAGTGGGAGCCATTTCTTTGGCAGCACCTTCAAAAGAACGGATGCTGTCTCCCAAACTTGCCATTAGGTTGGCATCAAGACGCGCTTCTTTAAGCATATCGTCAAGTTTTTTGGATAATAGACCCTGAGCATCTTCGGGGTTTTCTTGTTTTGCTTTTTTACCTACAGACTGTCCTCCTGCTAATTCAGGATACACCAAAGACCAGTCTAAATCGTCATCAACCGGTTCAAAAGCCGAAATTGCAAAAATGATGGCTTCTGTAATAAGACCAATTGCCAAAAGGATACCTCCGTTAAGGGGACCTATTTCCCAGTGAAGGATTTTAAAAAGTGCTCCAATAATTACAATAGAAGCCCCAAGGCCGTAAGCCATATTAAATAATTTCTTTGATGATTTTGATTGTGCCATGATAAATAAAGTTTAAGTTAAGTTTTTTGTTAGTATTTAAGTTTAGGTTATAAAATTATCTTCCGTCGCCGAACTGCTGGTTTAGTACAACATCTGTTCCCATATAGTCCTGAACCGTTCTGAAGCCCACATAGCTCCTAGCAGAATCTGCATATTCATAATCACGGGTGCTCACCTGAAGGAAATAAGCAACATCTTTCCAGGATCCGCCACGCACTACTTTGCGCATGTTATTTGGGTCGTTTACTGTGGGGTTCATCGTTGACATATATTCATAAGAAGCAGGGTCATAAGAAGAGTCTACCCATTCTGAAACGTTACCTGCCATATTGTATAGATTGTAGTCGTTAGGCTCATAGGATTTTGCTTCTACAGTATATAAAGCCTGATCTGCTGCATAGTCCCCACGCAAAGGTTTAAAGTTTGCCATAAAGCACCCCCTGTCATTTATTGTGTAAGGGCCACCCCATGGATATGAACCTGATGCGATACCCCCTCGTGCGGCATACTCCCACTCACCTTCACTCGGCAAACGGAAAGAGGGGACAAAATTTCTGCCTCGTTCTTTTTGGTAGGCATTTTTAAACAGGGTTCTCCAGGCTGCAAATGCTTTGGCTTGTTTCCAGTTGACCCCTACTACAGGATAATCACCATAGGCCTGATGCCAAAAGTAATCATTGTGCATGGGTTCATTATAAGAATAATTAAAATCTCTGATCCAGACAGTAGTGTCAGGATAGATAGCTATATCTTCACGTGTTATAAAATCACTTCTTTTCTGACCCCTGTTCTTGGCAGCAGCCTGAATATCCATTGTACTGTATTGGAATTTAAGATGTCTCACATCTATTGTTCTCAAACCGTTGTATGATTCCTCTGCGGGAAGATACATGGTATCCATTACTTCAGAATAATATTCATCCGGATAAGCTGATGTCTCCCAAATAAGGTCTATATCATTGTTTATTTTTCTACCTTCATAGAAATCATCCCCCATTCCGAAATAGTTGTCATACATATATTGCTCGTAAGGGGTCATGTCATCATTTTGTTGATCTTGAAAGGCAAATTCGCCTATTCCGCCATCACCGGGTGTTGCTCCCACTTCGTCAGCCAGAATAGCAAGTTTTAATCTTACGATTGAATCCCTTACCCAATAAACAAATTGTCTGTATTCTGAATTGGTGATTTCGGTTTCATCCATATAAAAAGAACGAACCGTAACAGTCTTGGTAGGTGCATCCATAACACCTACAAAGTCATCGTCAGGTTTACCCATAATAAAAGAACCACCGGGAACCAATGTCATTCCATAGGGCTTTTCAGGGTGCCACTTTTTACCTTTGACGCCAACAAGTTCACCCCGGTCACCGGAGTTACAGCTAAATAAAAAGGACATAATCGCAGTAAATGCAATAAACTTCTTCATAAGTATTAGGTTAAATTTTCTAGATTTAAGGGCGTAAACCTATTTATAAAATTTTTAAAAAACAACATTTTCTTCAAAAAAACCCTTAACATCTAAGTTGATTATTTATTTATTATAATTCATTTTTACGTCTTGCCTTATACCATCTCTCCGGAATTTCCTGATTACAGGCATTTTCATAATCCTGATAAGTGCAAGGTAATAACGTATGTCTTTTTAATTTATTATTTGATTCTGAAATATAGGGTAATTCTATCCACCATCTTTCTGTTTTTAAACTTTTCTTGAAAACAAGCACCTCGTCCTCAACCGGAACGCTGTATGTCTTGTAGTCTTTTTCTGAACCCACATCCCCGTCATAAACCCTGTAGTTGACACCTTCAATAAAATACCACATTACCTGAGCCAGCAACATTGCTGCAGCGGGACTCTCTTCTAAATCGAAAATTTCAAAGATACCAAATGTACTAACCCTGTTACTTATACCCGCATATCTTGAAATAGAACAAATCTCCCGACCATCAAAACCATTTGGAGAGTTACTACCTTTATAACTTAGTTCTGCGTTTTTTATTGCAGAAATATCTAAAGTTATTATATCTGCATCACGGGTAATGGGCTCTACCAAACTAACATCAGTCGTGATTTCACCCAACCTGAACGCATCAAAGTAAAGTTTGTCAAGCAAGGCAATCTCATCTGCAGGGTTGAAATAAGACTGATAACCGATCGTGCTGTAATTAAAAAGGTTATAGGGTTTATCAACAACCATTTTACCCACATAAGAATGATTTGAGATAGGGGCTTCAGCATTTCCTATATCAAACCGGCTGTCTATATTGACAAAATTAATCATTTTACCAAAATCATCATAGGCCCTGTAGATGGGATACACCAGGTCCTGACTTCCGCCCAGAACGATGGGGATGATTTTCTTTTGAAGCAGCTCCCTTATAATTGTTTGCACGGCAAAATAAGTATCTTCTACAGTTGCACCGGCTTCAATATCACCCAAATCTGCGATCTTATAATTCCAGTTGCCGGTATATAAAGAGTAAAAAGCTTTTCTTATGGTGTTAAAATTGGGGTAAGTTCCTGTAAAATCAGGATTTTTTCTACACTCTTTGATTCCCAAAACTGCAAACTTGAAGTCACCATCTTCAGGAAATCCATTTCGTTTTGAATGCACGGCTATTTTTTTACCCAGAACGTGATCGGGTAACATTTCGCGATGTGCCAAAACAGCCTTATCGATGGGCGAGAAAAATTCCTGCATACTTTTTTACTTCTTGGTCGGTTTTTTCTTGGTTGGTTTTTTCTTGGCAGCTTTTTTAGGGGCTTTTTTGTCGAGCATTGCTTTGGCTTCCTCTAAGGTTATTTTCTCAACATCAGTAGTTTTGGGAAGTTCAATTTTTGTCTTTCCTTTTATTAGGTTGAACCGCCCCCATCGCGCTTTCTCAATCCTGATTCCCTCCTTAGGCCATTCCCTTAAAAGTTTCTCTTCTTCTTTCTTTATTTTATCTTCAATCAGTGTTTCTATATCCTGCTCTGAAAGATTATCAAAGTCATATTTCTTGTTGACATTGATAAAAAGATTGTTCCACTTAATAAAAGGACCAAATCTTCCCACGCCCTTTTGAACGGGTTTCCCGTCATAGCTTGCAATGGGTGCATCTGCCTTTTTCTTTTCGGCTATGAGTTCTTTTGCTGTTTCAAAATTCACTTCCAGAGGGTCTATTCCTTTTGGAAGGGAAATAAATGTTTTTCCAAACCTTACATAGGGCCCGAACCTTCCGTTGTTGACTTCCACTTCTTCACCATCCACTTCACCCAGATTTCGCGGAAGCTTAAACAGGTCAAGAGCTTCTTCCAGGGTAATGGAATTAAGCTGCTGGTCCGGTCTTAAACTGGCAAATTGCTTCTCTTCGTCATCAGGGGCGCCTATTTGGGCCATGGCACCAAACTTACCGAGTCTTACCAAAATAGTCCTTCCGGTATCAGGGTGTTTGCCCAGGATGCGTTCACCGCTTTCGCGCTCAGCATTTTTTTCAACGTCTTCCACACGTGGGTGAAATTCTTTATAAAAATCACGGAGCATATGCGTCCATTCTTCAGTACCCTCGGCAATGTCGTCAAAATCCTGCTCTACTTTTGCAGTAAAGTTATAGTCCAGAATGGTTTTAAAGTTTTCGACCAAAAAGTCATTGACAATCATCCCGATGTCTGTGGGCACAAGTTTCCCTTTGTCTGAGCCCACGGTTTCTGTGAGCATTTTTTCTGAAACAGCTTCTTTTTTAAACTGCAGTTGTACATACTTTCTTTCTTCACCTTCAATGCTCCCTTTTTCAACATAATTCCTGTTTTGGATGGTAGAAATTGTAGGTGCATATGTTGACGGTCGGCCTATACCGAGTTCTTCCAATTGTTTTACCAGGGAGGCCTCTGTAAAACGATACGGCGGTCTTGTAAAACGCTCGGTAGCGGTGATGTAATTGTTGTCGAGTTTCTCCCCTTTTTTCATGTTGGGCAGCATTCCTTCCTGTTCTTCATCTTCATTGTCGTGCCCTTCCAGATACACTTTCAGAAATCCGTCAAACTTGATCATCTCACCGTTTGCAGTAAAATCCTGATCATGTGTGGAGGCACTAATCTTAACGTTAGTGCGTTCCAACTGTGCATCACTCATTTGTGATGCGATGGTGCGCTTCCAGATGAGCTCATACAATCTGGACTGATCCCTGTCAATATCAACACTGTGCTTGGAAATATCTGTGGGACGAATGGCCTCGTGAGCTTCCTGTGCTCCTTTTGATTTTCCTTTAAAGTTTCGAGGCTGGCTGTATTTTTCGCCAAAGGCTGCATTGATTTCAGTTTGGGCAGCGTTTTTTGCGTCATCAGATAAGCTGACGCTGTCTGTACGCATATAGGTTATCAAACCGGCCTCATATAGGCGTTGTGCTACATTCATGGTTTTGCTTACCGGAAAATAAAGCTTTCTGGATGCTTCCTGTTGCAATGTGGACGTTGTAAACGGGGGTGATGGCTGTTTTTTAGCAGGTTTTTTGGTCAGGTCTGCTACGCTGAAATTTGCTCCTTTATTCTTTTCAAGAAACGCTTTGGCTTCCTCTTTTGTCTCAAGATTTTTTGGAAGTTTTGCCTTGAATGTCTTGCCTTCTTCATTTTTGAATTCGGCATCCACCCTAAAGGAACCTTCGGGTTTAAAGTCCTGTATCTCGCGCTCACGTTCAACAATCAACCTAACGGAGACAGACTGTACCCTTCCGGCAGAAAGCCCGCCTTTTACTTTTTTCCAAAGTACCGGTGAGAGTTCATATCCCACCAAACGGTCTAAGACACGTCGTGCCTGCTGGGCATTGACAAGATTGTAATCAATTTTTCTTGGATTGTCAATCGCTTTGAGGATTGCATTTTTTGTAATCTCGTGAAAGACGATGCGCTTGGTTTTGGCTTCATCCAGTTTAAGCTCCTCATAAAGGTGCCAGGCTATTGCCTCTCCTTCACGATCCTCATCACTGGCAAGCCAAACAGTTTCAGCTTTATCAGAAAGTTCTTTCAAACTTTTCACCAGGGCTTTTTTATCCCGCGGCACGATGTACTTAGGCTTAAAGTCTCCCTCAACATCAACAGCAAGCTCCTTTGATGGCAAATCTGCAATGTGTCCATAGCTCGAGGCAACTTTAAAATCTTTGCCTAAAAATTTTTCAATGGTTTTTGCTTTTGCCGGTGACTCTACTATAACTAGATTTTTTGCCATACGCTATTTCCTGCGCTAACAGGAATCTCCTTTTTTACATTTACAATTTTTCCGGAAACCAATAAAAGCATACACCTTTATTTGTTTCCTTTCTTTCACAATTCAATTCGCTGCTATAATCACGTAAATAAAGTCTTAAAAAAAGACAAATTCACTTTTACAGGAATTAATTTCAGCCTACAAAAGTATGTGATTTTTTTTACACTCCGGATTTCGGTGCTAAAAACACCCCTTTTCCGGCTGTAAACAGGTGGAAAATAACGTTAAAGTATTTAAAATTACGCCAAAATAATGCTGCCACTTTGTCACAGTTTTTATTTTAATTGTATCTTTGCAGCCCCATAAAAAATCGAAAATCAGAGAATGGAAAAAGTAATTGACGAAAACAAACAAGGAACCCAACTGATACTGGATGCTGTGGACGGCAACTCCAAGAAACTCTTTATCGAGAGTTATGGATGCCAGATGAATTTCAGTGACAGTGAGATTGTAGCTTCCATTCTATCTGAAAACGGTTATAATACTACCCATGTATTGGAAGAAGCCGATTTGGTTTTGGTAAATACCTGTTCCATTCGTGATAAAGCCGAACAAACCGTAAGAAAACGCCTTGAGAAGTACAACGCCGTTAAAAAAACAACCAACCCAAAAATGAAAGTGGGTGTTTTGGGTTGTATGGCAGAGCGCTTGAAAAGCCAGTTTCTGGAAGAAGAAAAAATTGTCGATCTGGTTGTGGGACCCGATGCCTATAAAGACTTACCAAACCTCCTCAGCGAAGTGGAAGAAGGAAGAAATGCCGTAAACGTCATCCTCTCAAAAGACGAGACCTATGGTGATATTTCTCCGGTGAGGCTGCAAAGCAATGGTGTGACCGCTTTTGTATCCATCACCCGTGGTTGTGACAATATGTGTACTTTTTGTGTGGTGCCTTTCACCCGTGGACGGGAACGCAGTAGGGACCCACAGAGTATTTTGGAAGAAGTAAACGACCTTGCTGGAAAAGGATTTAAAGAAATCACCCTTTTGGGTCAAAATGTTGACAGTTATTTATGGTATGGTGGCGGACTCAAAAAAGATTTTGACAAAGCCAGTGAGATGCAAAAAGCAACAGCTACAAACTTTGCAGGCTTGCTTAGGCTTGTAGCGGAAGCCCAGCCCAAAATGCGCATCCGGTTTTCTACGTCAAACCCGCAGGATATGACGATGGATGTTATAGAAACCATGGCCAAATACCAAAACATTTGCAATTACATTCACCTGCCTGTGCAAAGTGGAAGCACACGCATTTTAAAAGCGATGAACCGCCAGCACACCCGTGATGAATATATGCAATTGATTGACAACATCCGGCAGATCATACCGGAATGTGCTATTTCGCAGGATATGATTTCCGGTTTCCCATCAGAGACCGAAGAAGATCATCAAGATACCCTGAGCCTCATGGAGTATGTGAAATATGACTTTGGTTTTATGTTTATGTACTCAGAACGCCCGGGAACGATGGCTGCCAGAAAAATGGAAGACGACGTTACTGAAGAAACAAAAAAGAGAAGGTTACAAGAAATTGTTGCCTTGCAACAAAAGCACAGTGCTTATCGCACAAAACAATTTTTGGGCAAAACCGTGGAAGTCCTGATTGAGAAGACGTCAAAAAAAAATGAAAATGAATGGAGCGGTAGAAACTCACAAAACACTGTGACCGTTTTTCCAAAAGAAAACTATAAAATTGGTGACTTTGTCAATGTTGAAGTAACCGATTGCACCAGTGGAACTTTAATTGGAAAAGCCGTTGGTTTCAGTCAGAATAATTAAAAAATATTAAAGCGCCCCGCCATGACGGGAACAGCGATATGGAATCAGTACAAGCAATAAAACAACGTTTTGGCATCATTGGGAACAATCCCAAACTGAACCGTGCCATCGAGAAGGCGATACAGGTTGCACCCACAGATATTTCTGTGCTGGTAACCGGTGAAAGCGGTGTGGGAAAAGAAAGTATCCCAAAAATCATCCACGCCCTTTCACACAGAAAACACGGCAAATACATCGCCGTAAACTGTGGTGCCATTCCTGAAGGAACCATAGACAGTGAACTTTTTGGCCATGAAAAGGGTTCTTTTACGGGAGCCACACAAACCCGAAGCGGCTATTTTGAAGTAGCTGACGGCGGCACTATCTTTCTGGATGAAGTGGGTGAATTACCGCTTCCCACCCAGGTAAGGTTACTGCGTGTATTGGAAAACGGCGAATTTTTAAAAGTAGGTTCTTCTAAAACCCAAAAAACCGATGTACGCATTGTGGCGGCCACAAACATCAAAATGGGTGAAGCCATCAATGCCGGAAAATTCAGGGAAGATTTATACTACCGTTTGAGTACCGTTGATATCCATTTGCCACCCTTGCGGGAGCGCGAAGAAGACATCCACCTGTTGTTCCGGAAATTTGCGACAGATTTTGCCCAAAAATACAAGATGCCCACCATAAGATTAACTGATGATGCATCTCAATTACTATTGAAATACCGCTGGAGCGGAAACATCAGACAATTACGCAATGTGGCTGAACAAATTTCAGTGCTGGAACAAAACAGGGAAATCAATGCTTCCACCCTGCGCCACTATTTACCCGATTTAGGAAACAACCTTCCGGCAGTCATTGGCGGCAAAAAAGCCGCAAGCGACTTTAGCAGTGAGCGCGAAATTTTATACAAAGTGCTCTTTGACATGCAGCGCGATGTCAATGATTTAAAGAAACTGACTCTTGAGCTTTTAAATACCGATAATTCAGAAAACGTCCAACGGGAACATTCAGGCTTAATCAAAAAAATATACCGGCCCAAAGAGGAAGAAGAAGCCATTGAAGAACTTGCAGACATCGTGGAGGCAAACGATTTGGAAAATAATGTAGAAGTAGTTAACCTGCCCGAAAACTCAAATACAAATCAAACACAGGACAAATACCACTTTGCCGAAGAAATACAAGAAGAAGAAACCCTCTCCCTCAGGGATAAAGAACTCGAACTTATTAAAAAAGCCCTCGAGAAAAACCATGGCAAACGGAAAGCCGCTGCAGATGAACTGGGTGTCTCTGAACGGACCCTGTACAGAAAAATAAAACAATTTGGACTTTAAAAGATGAAAAGAATCTTGCTCACAAGTATTGTACTCCTCACCCTCTTTAGTAGCCAAAGCTGTGGGGTTTATTCCTTTACCGGAGCCTCCATTGCTTCTAATATCGAAACCTTTCAGGTGAATTTTTTCAGAAACAATGCGCCTCTGGTTGAGCCCGGTCTTGATAGGGACTTTACGCAGGCATTACAGGAAATAATACTCAATCAAACCAGCCTGGACCTTACCAACCGCAACGGTGATTTGATCTATGAAGGTGAGATTATTGAATATTACATTGCCCCTATCACGGCAACTGCCCAAAATACTGCAGCTCAAAACAGGTTGACCATTTCTGTCAACGTTCGTTTTTTTGACACTAAAAACCCGGAGAATGACTTAGAGCAACGCTTCTCCTTTTACTATGATTATGAAGGAGCGGCACAATTAACGGGCACACAAAAAGACCTTGCCGTAAGCGCTATTTTTGAACGCCTTACTCAGGATATTTTCAATGCCACACTGGCAAAATGGTAAACCTTGGAAAACAATCAAATCACATACCTGCTCAATCACCCTGAAGCTCTCAAAAAGGAGCATCAATCTGAGCTTGAAAAACTGCTTGCTGATTTTCCTTACTTTCAGCCGGTGCGCGCACTCTATTTAAAATGCCTGAAAGATCAAAACAGTTATACCTATAACCACGAGCTAAAGAAAACCGCAGCCCATACCACAGACAGGAGCGTGTTGTTTGAATATATAACCTCTGAGAGCTTTATAAAAGAAGAAACCCTCTCTAGAGAAGAAGTTCCCTTTTCAAAAGAAGATTCTGAAAAAGAGCTCAAAAAGGCTGAAGCAATCCTTAACCCAAACCTCTTTGAGAAAAAAATTTTTCAAACAGAACAGGAAAAAGCAGTAGAAGAAATACTGGAAGTGCACAAACCACTCCCTTTTTCAAAAGAAGATAAACACTCTTTTCAGGAATGGCTGAAATTAACCCGTGCAAAACCTATTGAAAGGATCCCTGAAGAGCCCAACCAAGATGCAGAAAAAAAGGAAAAGTTCAAACGCATTGATAAGTTTATTCAGGAAAATCCAAAAATAGACCCTAAGAATTCGGTTAGCGACACAAATCTTGCAAAGCCTTTTAGCGATTCAAATGAACACCTGATGACTGAGACTTTGGCCAAAGTTTATGTACAACAAAGCAATTATAAAAAAGCAATTCAGGCATATAAAATTTTAATTTTGAAAAATCCCGAAAAAAGTGGTTTCTTTGCAGACCAAATTCGGGCAATAGAAAAATTACAACAACATAATTAAAGAAATAATTCATGAGTACGTTCACAGTTTTTTTAGTATTAATCGTTATCGTAGCGTTTTTGCTAGTCGTGGTAATTATGGTTCAAAACCCTAAAGGCGGCGGTCTTTCTTCTTCCTTTGGAGGCGGTGGAACGCAACAATTGGGTGGTGTGCAAAAAACAACAGACTTTCTTGATAAAAGTACATGGACACTTGCAGTATTACTTTTGGCGTTGATCCTTTTATCAAATGTACCTATTATGGGTGATGTGGGAACAGTAGAATCAAGGGCACTTGACAATACTGAAAGAACAAGTCCCATACCTGCTACTCCCATAGAGCAAACTCCAAACGAGTAATAATAAACAATAAATCATTAGATTCGCTATGCTGAATCTTAGAGATTCCCGCCTTTGCGGGAATTTTTTTTGCCGGCTTATGACAAGCTGGCATTTTTTGTTTCAATATGTCAGTAGATTGTGCAGTGGCATAATTTCTGCCAATTAGCAACTATAACAACTAATTTAAATTTCAAATTATATGGCATTAAAAATTCAACCTTTATCAGACCGTGTTTTGGTAGAACCACAAGAAGCAGAAACCAAAACCGCTTCAGGTATTTACATTCCTGATTCTGCAAAAGAAAAACCTCAAAAAGGCAAAGTAGTTGCCGTAGGCAAAGGCAAAGAAGATCACAAAATGACCGTAAAGGTTGGCGATACTGTTCTTTACGGAAAATATGCCGGAACCGAGCTAAAACTTGAAGGCAACGATTATCTTATTATGCGTGAGGATGATATCCTTGCAATTATTTAGAGCTTTAAGCTATAGGCCTTAAGCAATAAGCAGGATGAGGGATTTTAAAAAATATGATATCTGGCAACTGAGTCACCAATTTACTTTAGAGGTGTATAAGATTACCAATCTTTTTCCTAAAGAAGAATTATACGGGTTTACCAGTCAAATCAGAAGAGCTTCCTTATCGATTCCAACCAATATTAGTGAAGGCTGTGGAAGAAAAAGTGATGCAGAATTCAATCAATTTCTCAACATTGCATTAGGGTCAGCTTTAGAAACAGAGTACCTCCTTATACTTTCCAAAGATTTAACATACATAAAAAACGATGTCTTTGTAAAAATGGAAAGTAAAATCAATGAAATTAAAAGTAAAATTTACACCTTAAAACAAAAATTAACCCCGCAGTAAGCTTAAAGCATACAGCCTACTGCATAAAGCAAAATAACTATGGCAAAAGATATAAAATATGATATTGAAGCACGCGATGGCCTGAAGCGTGGTGTTGACGCATTGGCAAATGCGGTAAAAGTAACCCTGGGCCCAAAAGGAAGAAATGTAATCATCAGCAAATCATTTGGCGCACCGCAAGTCACTAAAGACGGTGTGACCGTTGCTAAAGAAATTGAACTGGAAGACGCCCTTGAAAATATGGGAGCCCAGATGGTAAAAGAAGTAGCTTCTAAAACCAATGACCTTGCCGGTGACGGTACCACAACCGCAACTGTTTTGGCACAGGCCATTGTTAAGGAAGGCTTGAAAAACGTTGCTGCCGGTGCTAACCCAATGGACCTAAAACGCGGTATTGACAAAGCTGTTGAAGCCATTGTAAAAGATCTTGAGAAACAAACCACCAAAGTGGGTAACTCCTCAGAAATGATCAAACAAGTTGCTTCTATTTCTGCCAACAATGATGATGTGATTGGTGAATTGATTGCGAAAGCATTTGGAAAAGTAGGCAAAGAAGGTGTGATCACTGTTGAAGAAGCCAAAGGAACAGATACCTACGTAGATGTTGTGGAAGGAATGCAGTTTGACAGAGGGTACCTCTCTCCTTATTTTGTAACTAATTCTGAAAAGATGAACGCAGAATTAGAAAACCCTATGATCCTTATCTACGACAAGAAAATTTCTTCTATGAAGGACTTGTTACCTGTTCTGGAACCGGTAGCACAACAAGGTAAGTCATTGCTTATTATTGCAGAAGATGTAGATGGTGAAGCACTGGCTACATTAGTTGTAAACAAACTCAGAGGTTCATTGAAAATCGCTGCTGTTAAAGCTCCCGGATTTGGTGACAGAAGAAAAGCCATGCTTGAAGATATCGCAGTCTTGACCGGTGGAACCGTTATTTCTGAAGAAAGAGGATTCACTCTGGAAAACGCAACAATCGATATGCTGGGAACTGCCGAGACCATTACCATGGACAAGGACAATACCACTATTGTAAACGGTGCAGGAAACAAAAATGATATCAAAGCTCGTGTGAACGAAATTAAAGCTCAAATAGAATCAACCACAAGCGATTATGATCGTGAGAAACTTCAGGAGCGTTTGGCGAAATTGGCCGGAGGTGTTGCCGTACTTTATGTGGGTGCTGCCAGCGAAGTGGAGATGAAAGAGAAAAAAGACCGTGTGGATGATGCCCTTAACGCAACAAGAGCTGCTGTAGAAGAAGGCATTGTTGCCGGTGGTGGCGTTGCTTTAGTTAGAGCTATTGCGGTATTGCAAAAATTAACCACAGAAAACCTTGATGAAACCACAGGTGTACAAATTGTAGCAAAAGCTATTGAAGCACCATTACGTACCATCGTTGAAAATGCAGGTGGTGAAGGCTCGGTAGTCATTGCAAAAGTGTTGGAAGGCAAGAAAAACTATGGTTTTGATGCCAAGACTGATACCTATGTAGATATGCTGAAAGCAGGAATCATCGACCCTAAAAAAGTAACCCGTATTGCATTGGAAAATGCAGCATCAGTTGCAGGAATGATTCTTACCACTGAGTGTTCTTTAACCGACATCAAAGAAGAAAACAGCGGCGGTGGAATGCCTCCGGGAATGGGTGGCGGTATGCCGGGGATGATGTAGTCCCCTCCCCTAACCCCTCCCCAAAAGGGAGGGGGAAGAGATTGAAAACTTTAAAACGCTTCTTCATATTGAAGAGGCGTTTTTTATTTAAATTGGTTATTGTAGTGAAATAGTGCAGGGGTTCCGCCTGTGTGCCAAAACAACACTTTATCGCTTTTTGCATAGTGGTTATTTCTGATTAAATCAATGAGTCCTGCCATTGCTTTTCCGGTGTAGACGGGGTCGAGTAAAATTCCTTCAAGACGGGCCAGAAGGTCTATGGCTTCTTTTTCTGCGTCACCCACTACACCATAACCTTTACCGAGATACTTGTTGTTCAGATGCACCTCGTTTTTTGAGAATTCTTTATCTAAATTGAGCTTGGAAGCGGTTTCGTTGGCCAGTTTTAAAATATAATTTTCGAGTGAAGCACCTTCAATTTCGTCTTTATCAATACCGATTCCTAAAATGTTGTATTTTGTTTTGAAGAGTTCTTTACCCACCATCAATCCGGCCTGGGTTCCACCGGAACTTGATGCAAAAACGATATCCTTAAACTGAAGTTCTTGTGCTTTCATTTGAAAGTGAAGCTCCTCAAAAGCATCTACAAAACCCAGTGCACCGATAGCGTTTGAACCGCCATAAGGAATAACATAGGGCTTTTTTCCTAATTTAGTCAATTGGTTAAAAATATCAGGGATTTTTTCGCCTTTACGTAAGTCCCCGCAGTAATGAAGTGTTGCCCCAAAAAGGGCGTCCAGTAAAAGATTACCATTTAACTCTACGGGCTTGTCACCGCCCAAAACCAAATGGCATTCCAAACCGCAATGTGCTGCAGCAGCGGCAGTTTGACGGCAATGATTGGACTGTTGTGCTCCTCCGGTAATTACTACATCACAGCTTTTGTTTAAAGCATCTCCAAAAAAATACTCCAGCTTTCGGGTTTTGTTGCCACCCATTGCCAGTCCGGTTTGGTCATCGCGTTTTATATATAATTTGGGACCACCTAAAAATGCTGTCAATGCCTTGAGTTCAACCAAAGGTGTTGGGAAAAACCCGAGTGATTTTTTTGGTATGTCTGCTAACCCCATAGTGTAAGAGTTAATGGTCTGCCCTAACAGCTTCATCACGGTACTTACAACACGCATGAACACTGTTATAAGCTTCTTCAGTGGCCGTTATTTTTTCGGTGTCGTGACCCACGTCTGCTACTTTTTGGTGAATCGTGTCCAAACTGGTTTTCCTTTCGTCATAAATAAGGGCAAGCATATGCGTTTCCACATTCCATACCGCTGATTTGACACCTTTGGTCTTGATGGCGGCTTTTTCAATGCGCTCTTTACACATCATACAAACCCCATCCACTTCAATAGTGGCTTTGGCATTTTTATCCTGCGCCTGTAGTTGCGCTCCAAACATAAGGATTACAGCAATCAATACAATTTTTCTCATAATTTTATTTATTTTTTAAAATTAAACAATTTTCTAAATTTCTCAAGTCTCGATATTCTAAAACTCTCAAACCCACCTCTCACAAACCGGTTTCGGCTCCGCTCAACCTCCGTTATTTTTTTTGCTAACCACTACCCTCACATTTTCCATCTTAAACCGACATAAAACATACTCCCAAAAATGGGACCATACACCAAAGTGGTATCAAAATACTCCCCAAAAGGGTCATCGGTACCCACAATGGGATTGGATTGACGCACATTGGTGATATTTTCACCACCCACGTACACCTCAAATTTTGGGCTAAATACCTTGGTGATTTGTACATTCAAAGTGTTTAAATCTGATGTCATTTCATTCAATCGATATGCTTGAGGGTTTGATAGCGTATTTGGAAAACGCTGTTCACTCAGCCAATTGTATGTTGCATCAAATTTCCACTGTGCCCCTTTTTCTGTCAACTTTGTTTCATAGGCTGCGTTGGTAAAAAAGCGATGTTTCGGTGTCAACGGCTTTTGGAGTTTTCCTTCCAAATAATCGGTTTGTACATCAAAGAGACGGTATGATAGCCTGACATCGAGCCTTTCAGCAGGGCTAACATTCACTTCCGTCTGAAAGCTGTTGGCATAACTGCTGCCTTCCAGATTGTAAAAACGCACTTGCCGCGGGTCTTCCCAATCTACTACTACCTGATTGCGGAAATCAGTTCGGTAAAAGTCAAACACCACATCAGCATCTCTGTTAAAAAGACGGAATCCTTGCATAAAAGAAAGGCCGTAATTCCAGGCGTCTTCGGCGTCCAATCCGTAAAATTCACCGCCGCTATTCAAAATGGAAATCGCCCGCGATGAACCAAACAACTGTTGGTTTTCAGCAAAAATACTAGGTGCCCTCACGCCACGACCAAAAGAAGCCTTTAGAGAAGATTTTTCCCAGGGTGTATAGCGCATATGAAAGCGTGGTGTTACAAAAGTTCCTATTAAATTGTGGTGGTCCACGCGAACCCCCGCGGTGAGTATGACATCACTGAGATTGTCATAAGCATATTCAAAAAAGGCACCTAATGAATTTTCGGTACGCAAATAAGTATCCGTCAGGACGGTTTCATTATAGCGATCATAGGTAAAACTCACGCCTGTTTTAAAGTTGTGCCGGGAATCACCAATAATCGAGTTGAAATTCACATTGGAATAAAAACTTTCGTGCTGAATGTCATACACATTCAACCCAAAATAAGAATCTTGGTCGTGATGGCTGTACGCCCCCTGAAACCCTAAAGATTGATAAGGGATTTCCGGGAACACATAGCCCAGTTTCAAAACAGCTTCGGCGCGAGAGGATTCTATTTCGGCACCCCAGGTATGAGCGGTGAACTTATCGGTATCAGGATTGAAGTCCTCCTGTCCTGTTTGTTTGCTGTCAGTTAAAAACCGAAGATTCAAAAAGCCTACCCACCCCTTTTCTTCATCGGTATATTGCCAGCGGCTCATCACATTCAATTGTTCTTGTAATGGGTTGTCCAGAAAGCCATCGTCATTCATATCGTTTTTAGTATCCCGCAGGTTACCATGCAGGTACAGCCCGGTATGCCAGTTGTTGTTGAGTTTAAAATTCAGATGGTTGTTAAGCTCCAGACGACCATCAGCACCGGCATAGGCATTCAGGAAGAAACGTTCATCTGTTGACGGCTTTTGCAATTCGGCATTGATTTGCCCGGCAATACTTTCATACCCATTGATCACACTGCCCGCCCCTTTTGATATCTGTATGCTTTCCACCCAGGTTCCGGGAATAAAACTCAGTCCATAGGCTTGTGATGCCCCGCGAATGGAAGGGATATTCTCAATAGCAATCAGTGTATAGGGACTGGTTAACCCCAGCATTTTAATCTGCCGGTTTCCGGTAAGGGCATCGGGAAAATTCACGTCGATGGACGGATTGGTTTCAAAGCTTTCCGCAAGGTTACAGCACGCTGCTTTGAGTAATTCTGCACTGCTAACATTGGTGACATTTTGTGCCTGCAAATAGGAACGAAAGCTGGTTTGTTTTCGGTTTTGGATGACCACTTCGTCCAGGGTGCCTTCCGGCAGCAACCAATGTTTTATAAAACCCGGTTCTGTTACAGAAAGGGTGTCTGTCTTATAGCCCACATAGCTCACAATCAGTTTGCGGTATTCTTTTTTGTAAGGCAGGTCAAACGCGCCGTTAAAGTCTGTGATGGTTCCTGTTTGTGTTCCTTCCCAATAGATATTGGCTCCCGAAAGCGGAACGTTTTTGTCCGGCTCCGAGCCTTCATATATAACTCCTGTAACTTTTTCTTGTGCTTGTATAATCTGCACATACAGGTAAACAGCCAAAAGTAAAAATCGATGATAGTGCATATTCTAAATTTAAATGAAAATAAATTCGCGTAGGGCGAAAAATAGTCTCGATGCATTTAGAAAATGCTAAATCAAATAGGTTTGATAAAGGGCCAGCGTGTCAGAAGACCTGTCTGGTGGAGTGTAAAAAACAAAATGGTATTGTTCTTTTAAAAAGGAAACTGATTCAATTAAAAAAGGGGCTTCAGAAGTAACAAAAAGCTGGATTTCCAAAGAAGCATAGGAGCTTTTTCCGGAAAACTCTTTATCGGTTTGGATATGAAAATAGGTGTCGGAGCAGCAATCATCTTCTGCCCGGTTGTTTTCACAAGCATCATCAGCCTCCACCTCAGCGCAACTCATGGTTTCAAAACCAAGAGCCAATGATTTGTCCACCACCACCCCTTCACAAAAGTGCTGGCCATAGGTCAAACCTGTGGTGCTTAGCAACAGTAAGAGCGACAATAGTATGGAGATGGTTTTTTGCATTTTACAAATATACTTAATTATTGTTTCTTATTGAAAAGCAATTACACTTTGATTTTCAACGAATTAATTTATTTATTCCACTATGCTATATTCTTGCTTTTTTTAGCCGCAATGCATTGGCAATCACCGAAACAGAGCTAAAACTCATCGCCAGGGCTGCGATCATTGGTGAGAGTAAAACACCAAAGAAGGGGAACAAAACTCCTGCAGCAACAGGCACTCCCAACGTATTGTATATGAGCGCAAAAAACAAATTTTGCTTGATGTTGCGCATCACTTTTTTACTTAATATTTTGGCTTTTACCACACCCTGGAGGTCTCCTTTTACCAGAGTGATTTTGGCGCTTTCTATGGCTACATCGGTTCCTGTTCCCATGGCAATACCAATATCTGATTGTGCCAAAGCCGGGGCGTCGTTGATGCCGTCTCCGGCCATGGCTACTTTTTTGCCTTCACTTTGAAGGCGTTTTACTTCGTTCAACTTGTCTTCGGGCAGCATCCCGGCTTTAAAGCCCGAAAGATGTAACTCCCCGGCAACGGCAGCTGCGGTGTTTTCATTGTCGCCCGTAAGCATAAAGACCTCCACCCCGGCATCCATCAATTCCTGAATGGCTTGGCGACTGGTTTTTTTGATGGGATCGGTGATGGTGATGTAGCCCGCCACTTCATTTTCAACTGCGAGATAGGAAACTGTTTTTCCCTTTTGCTGTTCTGTTTCTACTTGCTTTTTTACTTTAGAAGTAATTTCTGCTTTCACCTGAGCCATCAATTTGTCATTCCCTACGGCAATTTGCTTTCCGTTGACTTCCCCCGTAACCCCTTTACCGGTTACGGAATCAAAATCACTGGATTTGGTGACTTCCAGTTTCTTTTCTTTCGCGAAAGCGACCGTCGCCTCCGCCAAGGGATGTTCACTGTTGGCATTTACCGAAGCGATGAATTGCAGTACCTCATCATCTGAAAAAGATTCCGAAACTGAAACTGTTTTTTCCACCGAAGGCTTTCCTTCAGTGATGGTGCCAGTCTTATCAATGATCAAAGCGTCTATCTTGTCCATTTGTTCCAGTGCCTGTGCATTTTTGATCAGCACTCCGTTTTGCGCCCCTTTCCCTACGCCCACCATTACGGACATGGGTGTTGCCAATCCCAATGCGCACGGGCAGGCAATGATGAGCACGGCAATGGCATTGATCAATGCATAGGCATAGCTGGGCTCCGGGCCGTAAATGGCCCAGACAATAAAGGTGATTATGGCAATGAGTACAACAATGGGCACAAACACCCCGGATATTTTATCCGCCAGTTTTTGAATGGGTGCTTGCGAACGGCTCGCTTCATTGACCATTTTGATGATTTGTGCCAGCAGGGTTTCATTCCCCACTTTTTCTGCGGTCATGGTGAAACTGCGATTGCCGTTGATGGTGCCCGAGCTTACTTTATCGCCTTCTTTTTTATCCACGGGAATAGGCTCTCCGGTAATCATGGATTCGTCCAGACTACTATACCCGCTTTTGATGGTGCCATCCACCGGCACTTTATCGCCCGGTTTGACACGCAACTCATCTCCTTTTTGGATCTTATCTGTGGGAATTTCTTCCTCCTCACCATCCACAATGCGAATGGCTTTATTCGGTGCGAGTTTCAACAACTCCTTGATGGCCGTGTTGGTTTTGCTGTGCGCCCGGGCTTCCAGTAATTGTCCCAGCAACACCAACGTGAGAATGACCGTGGCGGCTTCAAAATACACATGCACGGTTCCCATATGGGTTTTAAATTGATCGGGAAAGACATCGGGAAGCAACAAGCCCACCACACTGAAGACCCAGGCCACCCCGGCACCAATGGCGATGAGCGTAAACATATTGAGGTTCCAGGTAACGATGGAACGCCAGCCACGTTCAAAAAACATCCAGGTGGCGTAAAATACCACGGGTATGGAAAGTACCAATTGCACCCAGTTCCAATAAAACATATCCATCCAGTCATACAAAGGATTGCCCGGAATCATTTCAGACATGGCGATGATAAAAATAGGCAGGGTAAAAACCACCGCTACTTTGAACTTTTTGAGCAGTTTGTTATAGGTCTTTTTTTCTGCGGAGAGGTCGGCTTCTTTTGGAACCAACTCCATCCCGCAGATGGGACAATTTCCGGGTTCATCTTTGACCACTTCAGGGTGCATGGGGCAGGTGTATCCTCCCCCCAACCCCCCTCCCAAGGAGGGGGAGGAAAGTTCTTCTACTAAATCCATCCCACACACGGGGCAGTCGCCGGGTTCGTCATAGGTTTTGTCTCCTTCGCAATGCATGGGGCAATAGAACGTACCCGTGCCTTTTCCTTTTAGGGCTTCTTTAGACTGTTGCTGGTTTTGGTGTTGATGCTTTTCAGCTCCGGGTTTGTGGATTTGGTAATTGCCACCACCTTCTTTGAGGGCTTTTTGAAAGGTTTCAATGGGGATGTGTGAGTCCATTTCAATGGTGGCCTCGGCCTTTTCCAAATCAACCGTTGCCTTGCTGACGCCATCTACTTCGTTCAGCGTTTTTTCCACATGGGAACGACAGCCGTTGCAGGTCATTCCGGTGATGGTATAGGTATGTTTCATAACGTGCTACTTTTAGTTTAACAAATGTACAGCCTATTTAACAGAGAGGATTCTATTTTTATGGCAAAGACTTTTGATTTTTTGGGGATAGGGATGGGGTTGCACGTATCTACCTAGACCTCTGGAAAAGAGATTTTTAAATAGTATTAAGTACAAAGTATTAAGACACGAGCGAAGCGAACTGGCGAAGCAATTAAGACATAGGACTGCAAGATTTAGGATGTAAGACGTGATTTGTAAAATAGAAAAGAGATGTCCGGTGCTTGATACTTGCAATTTGAAGAAGTTCCGGCTTTTGTTGTACCACAGAGACACACAGAGGAGGCACAGAGTTGCGCGGAGGTGCGTTCTTGAGTGCACGGCAAAAGCTATAATAAATCAGCGATTATCCGTCAAATCAGCGTTAACAGCGTGCTATTTTCATTTATAGGGATAGGATAGCACGCGGATGACACGGATTGAGCGGGTTTTCACGGATAAAACTTCTAATTCACGTTATTTTAGTTAACATCGCCCGGCTTTTTAGAAAAGAGAAAAAAGAATATAGAAAAGAGATGACTGTACGTCCCTGATATAGGTTGACCACTTAAAGTCAATTTATAT